>Ga0209373_10000041_pt1 | contig 300660 bp, 265 predicted proteins | sample Higcelweek5metaG_FD_187173 | JGI IMG/M metagenome (GOLD analysis project Ga0209373, IMG submission 187173) | Freshwater pond sediment microbial communities from the University of Edinburgh, under environmental carbon perturbations - High... | ecosystem: Environmental > Aquatic > Freshwater >...
TCTACAACCGACGCCGGGTACAGAAACGACTGGGTTACCAAAGCCCTATCAACTTCCTAAGTACCTGGCAACAACTGCATCTACAAAGTGTTGCTTAGCAAATTGTCCGAAAAACCGTTGACTTCTCGGTGTCGAACATGATGCGAGTCCGGAGAAGGATATGTATGGCACCAAACACAAAGCTTTTCTCTTATACACTTCAAATTACCAGACAGATCCGATCCATCGTGGCATAATGGCAACCTTCTTTCTCTTAGATGGGAAGCTCGCCGTCGAGATTAGCAAATCTGACACAACATCGGAGAATCGTGAGGCTATTAAAGAGATCGTTGGTGCATGAAGACAGGGTGCGTCATCTTCCGATGGATCGATGGAATTCATTAAAAGAGAATTATGAAAACGATTCTGAAAACAGCGACTTTTTAATATTTGATGAAGATGAACATACGGTCTGGGTAATATGGTGGCAAAATGATCAAAAAGAAAAAACTATTGATCGGACTTATCCTTCTGCTCTGTATATCCTTAACGACCGGCTGCCCGAAGTTGTCATTCATCAGCTCTGATAAGGAGGGCTATGAAATGAGCAAAGATCTCCTCGGATATCTGGAAAATGACGATGCCGTAGGAATAAAAAGCATGCTCTGTGACATTACAAAATCATCGCCGGATACTGACGAGGAAATATTGACGGCGTTGGAGTTCTTCGACGGAAAGGTTACATCACGTAACAGGGAACAAATTGGATCACAAGAGTCTGTTAGGAAGGGAGAGACAGTGTATCTTTCTCTCAGCTCATATGTCGGAGATATTGAAACAGATAAGAATAGGACGTATGAAATCAAGTTTTATGCTCAAGTGGTGAACGCGGAAAATCCAAATAAAGTCGGAATTTCTGAGATAATTATCACAGATGAAGGCGGTAATGAGTGTGTCATAGGAGCGTATCAGGAGAGGTATTGAACTCAGCTACACGGTATAAACGCGATAGATGAGTAATATTAGCACCATATACAAGGCTGTTATTCGTTATTTCCGTCAAGCGTCAGAATCGCGCCGTAAAGGTCCGGGCGGCGGTCCCGGAAGACGCCCCAGCTTCTCCGGGCTTCGCCCACGGCATCGAGATCGAAGGTATGAAGACACGTATTCTCTTCTTCTTCATTTAAGCTGTTCACAATCGCGCCCTGCTCGTTCGCAATAAAGGACGAGCCGTAGAAGCGTATAAAAGATTCTTCTTCATATTCGGTACCGACGCGGTTCGAGGCGATTACGGGTACGAGATTGGCGCCCGCGTGTCCCCGCATGACCGTCTGCCAGTGATCTTTCGAGTTCATGTCCGGTTCCATCGGTTCGGAGCCGATGGCGGTCGGGAAGAAGATCAGCTCCGCACCCATGAGCGCAAGGCACCGCGCGGTCTCCGGGAACCATTGATCCCAGCAGATGCCGACGCCGATCCGTCCGTATGCGGTGTCCCATACGCGAAAACCGGTGTCACCGGGGCTGAAGTAGAATTTCTCCTGATAGCCGGCACCGTCCGGGATATGCGATTTCCTGTACACGCCCAAGATCTCGCCGTCCGTGTCGATGATCGCGATCGAATTGTAGAATGCGTTGTTCGATCTCTCGAAAAAGCTGATCGGGAGGACTATTTTTTTCTCGCGGGCTATTATCGAAAAGCGTACGATAGCCGGATTGTCCGAGACGCCGGTCGCGAGCGAGTAGAATTTTTCCAGAGGCTTCTGGCAGAAGTACGGCGTCGCGAAAAGCTCCTGCAGCAATATGATCTGCGCGCCTTCCGAGGCGGCCTTCAGCACCATTGTCTCGGCTTTGTCCAGATTCGCGGCCATATCGCGGCCGCAGGACATCTGAACCGCGGCAACCGTTACTTTTCTCATATCAGTACCTCCGTTAGTTCTTCGGCATCTGTTGTGTGATGCAGTGTATGTTGCCGCCGCCCATTATGATGTCCCGGCTCGGTACCGAGACGACCTCGCGGTCCGTGAAGATGGCCTGCAGCTGGGCCTTGGCCTCAATGTCATATTCGGTCAGTTTGCCGCCGAATGCCGGCATAACGATCCCCCCGTTTACATAGACGAAATTCACATAGCTCAAGGTCAGGGGTTCGCCGTTTTCGAGCGTCAAAGGAGGGGAGACAATGCCTCTTACCTTAAGACCCGCCGCGACGGCCGTTCGCCAGGCCTCTTTCAGGCGACCGTAATTCGGATCGTCCTTGTCCTCGGTGTACGGGATCAGAACGGTCTGCTCGTCGAGGAAACACGCGATGTTGTCGACGTGGCCGTCGGTCTCGTCGGCATAGAGTCCGTGCGGCAGGTAGACAACGCGGGAAACGCCCAGGGTATTCATAAGAATCAGAGAGATCTCATCTTTGGAAAGAGAGGGATTCCGGTTCTTGTTCAGAAGGCACTCCGCCGTCGTAAGAAGCGTGTCCTTGCCGTTGGTGTGAATAGAGCCGCCTTCGAGAACGATCGGAACTTTAACTTCCGGTACGTTTACGGCCTTCAGCATCTCCGTCGGCACGAGCCGGTCGCTTGTATAGTTGGGATATTTGTTGCCCCAGGCGTTGAAGTCCCAGTGCACGCCGTGAAGGGTATTCGTATCTTCGTCGATCACGAAGGTGCAGCCGTTGTCACGGACCCAGCAGTCGTCGTGCTGAATCACGAGGATGTCGACGCCTTCGCCGCATTGTGTTCGTGCGGACAGCTCCTGGGAAGGATTCGCGATCATGGTAACGGGTTCGAAACGCGCGATCGTATTCGCGACATTTGCGAAGGCCGTTCTGGCGGCCTCGATGCGGTCACCCCAGACGGGGTCCGCAACCGGCCATTCGATAAACATTCTTTGGTGTACGGCCCATTCGGGCGGCATTCTAAACCGCATAAGACGCCCTCGTTTCTTTAGGATTCGGTTCATTTCCGGGGCACGTCTTTGTGTCCGCTGCTTTGTACACACATTAATGGTTGGACGTGTCGTTGTCAAGACGGCGCGGCGGCGGACCTTACAACATCTGTTGCGAGATAATTTCGAAAATACTACGAAAATATCTATTCGTTTTCGAAAAGACTCGTGATAAAATGAAGCTACATTCATTTTGAAGGGAAGTAACATTATGCCGGCGTGGTTAGAGAGTGCTGTTTTTTACGAGATTTATCCCCAGTCTTTTTATGATTCGAATGACGACGGTATCGGAGATATCGAGGGAATGATCCAGAAGCTCCCCTACATTCGAGATCTCGGAGCCAACGCGCTCTGGATCAATCCGTGTTTTGATTCGCCGTTTATGGACGCCGGTTACGATGTCCGCAACTATAAGCTGGTCGCTCCGCGCTACGGCACAAATGACGATCTTGTCCGTCTATTCAAGAAGGCGCATGAAGCCGGTATCCGCGTCCTTCTCGACCTTGTTCCGGGCCATACCTCTTATGAACACGAGTGGTTCAGGGAGAGCGCAAAGGCCGCGGAAAACGAATACACGAACCGGTATATCTGGACGGACAGCGCCTGGACTGCGCCGCAGCCGTACCGCTTCGTCAACGGAATGACCGAGCGTGACGGCAACTTCATGATCAATTTCTTCAGCTCACAGCCCGCCTTGAATTACGGGTTCCACGAAATTACGGAGCCGTGGCAGCTTCCCGTCACACATCCCGACAGTCTCGCCACCATAGACGCTATGAAGGATGTCATCGCCTTCTGGCTGGACCGCGGCTGCGACGGTTTTCGCGTCGATATGGCCGATTCCCTCGTCAAGAACGACGACGAGAAAATCGCGACTGCAAAAATCTGGCGCAATGTACGTCAAATGCTCGACGCGAAATACCCGGAGGCGGCGCTTGTTTCGGAATGGAGCTTCCCGGAACGCGCCCTCAAGTGCGGATTCCATGCGGATTTCTATCTCGATCACACCGGGAAAGGCTATCATTCGCTTTTCAGGAAGACGGACCGGGAAACCGGTATGAACGAGAGCTTCTTTTCGCGCGAGGGAAGAGGAGACGCTTCGCATTTTGCGGCCGAATATAGTAAGGACTATAACGCGACGAAGAACGACGGTTATATCTCCTTTATCACAGGAAATCACGATACGCCGCGCCTCCGGGCGTTCATGGAGCCGGAGGAGCTGAAGATCGCCTATGCATTTCTCCTTACGATGCCCGGCGTCCCGTTCCTCTATTACGGGGACGAGATCGGCATGCGGTTCATGAAAGGACTTGTCAGCAAGGAAGGCGGCTATTCGCGTACCGGAACGAGAACGCCGATGCAGTGGGACCGGTCGTCGAACATGGGCTTTTCGCGCGCGAAAACGGACATGCTGTACCTCCCGACAGATACGGCACCGGATGCGCCCGATGCGGAGACGAACGCGGCCGATCCCGATTCGCTTCTCTTCACGGTTAAGGAACTGATCCGCCTTCGCAAGTCGGAGCCCGACCTCACGGGCAACGGTGATTTTGAGTTCTTATATGTAGAAGAGAAGAAATACCCGCTCATTTATAGACGCGGGAACCTTGTCATGATCGTGAATCCCTCCGGGAAGGCAGTCGAAGCTCCGGTCACCCTTAGCGGAACTGTAATCTGCTCGATCGGCGGGGCGCCGGTCTTTGAAGACGGCAAGGTGACGGCAGCGCCGGGGAGTTTTGCGGTAATTCGAAAATAATGGTACGATATGCTTGATTAGATGACCTCAAACAAAAACAGCCCCGGCTGATGACGGAGAGTATCGCTATGAATGTTCCGGTCGAGACAAAATACATCTGGTTTCCGGTAGCAAAAGGCGCGGGGCGGCAAAAAGTATGCATCTATCCCCTGCGTGAACCGGAGAACCGTCTTTTTGAATTCGATCTGCCGGTTGCGTTCGATCATTTTGATTTCTATGCCGCTCTTCCGGTTGAAGAATTCATAGGGCGCACCCTTACAATGTCCGTCAATTTCCCGTTTGACGGGCCGGGCAGCCTCGTCTTCTCCGACGAGCTTCCGCCGCCGGAGACCTGTACGCGGCCGATTCTTCATTTCACCGCGGAAAAAGGCTGGATCAACGATCCGAACGGACTGATCTATGACGATGGCACCTGGCACATGTATTACCAGTACAACCCCTACGACACCAAGTGGGGCAACATGCATTGGGGACATGCGATCAGCCGGGACCTTACACATTGGACCGAGTGCGGCGTGGTGCTCAAACCCGACGGGAACGGCACTGTTTTTTCCGGCTCGGCACTTAAAGATATGCGGAATGTGGCCGGTCACGGCTGGAACGCTTATCTCTACTTCTATACCGCGGCCGGCGGCACGAATCTCTGGTCGGAAGACCGCAAATTCACCCAGTTCATGGCCGTCTCTACGGACCGCGGAATGACTCTTCAGACAATGCCCGCCTGCTCGGTCGATACGATCACACGCGAAAACCGCGACCCGAAAGTCTTTTATCACGAGCAAAGCGGTGCCTACATCATGGTGCTCTTTCTTGATAACAACGATTTTGCGATCCTCCGTTCGATGGATCTTTCCGTCTGGACCATGACGCAGCGCCTGACTATTCCCGACGCATGGGAATGCCCGGACCTTTTCGAGCTTCCCGTCGAAGGGACCGGCCGGACCGCATGGGTCTTCTGGTCGGCCGACGGATACTATTTTACGGGCTCTTTCGACGGATTTCGGTTTATACCGGACGGGCCGCACAGGAACGCTTATATCGGGAGTATTCCCTATGCGGCGCAGACCTTTTCGGGAGTAACCGGACGGACTATAAGTGTGCCGTGGCTCAGAATCAGCCCGCCGGACAAACCGTACGCCGGTATCATGGGAATTCCGTCCGAGCTGTCTCTGATACCTTCCGACAAACATCCGCGCATCCGGTATGCGCTCGCGCACGAGTTTACCGCACAGAGGGTCAATCTGTTCGAGACTGTCCTGTCCTCGGCCGGCGTCTATCGTCTGCCGGATCCCGGCAGAGGCCCCTTTGAAGCCGTTCTGAACTTCCCCGCAATCCGCGGAAAACGCGCGATATTCGGTTTCGGGAGTCATATCCTGAATATTGATTTTGACGCGGGGACTTTGTCTCTCGACGACAACATGATTACAAGGATCACGGACAGTGCCCTTGACATCGACCTGATCGTCGATTATGACGTGATCGAGCTTCGCGCGTGTCATGATACGATTTACTGCGTCTCTCCGAATACGGATCCGGAACCGGGCGGCATAACCGGGATGAAACTATTGTCGGACAGCCGATGTGAAGTCAGGTATTATACTTTTTCGTAACCGTACAAGGTGCATTCGCAAGGTCAAATCCCCTCGCTCTTTTCTCGTTGACGTGTTCATTAATGTTGTTTAATATAGAATTTATAAAAGCGCGCTTTGATTCGTTATCCGCGATCGGAAGCGCCGTATTTTATCTTGTGTAAAAGCGGGATTTTTTCCGGTGCGAATCTTGCACGGACATCCGATTCACATCAAGAGGGGGATAATGACATGTATTGTATGTACTGCGGAAAACAGGTTCCCGACAACAATCAGTTCTGCACGGGATGCGGAAAGCCTCTGCACAAGAAAAACCCGGAAACGCCCGTATCCATGAGACCCGGATCAAGTATCGGTGCAGCCGGTCAAACACCGGAACCGGTGTTGTCAGCCCCTCCTGCCGCTCCTGTCGCAGCGGTCGAATCGATCGCCGCTGTTCCTCAACCGGCAGCCGCGTCTGCCGCACCCGTAAAGCCTGCCAAGGCTCCCCGTGCAAAGAAAGAACGTGCTCCGAAGGCCAAACGTTCGAAATTCAAGACCGTGCTGGTTATCATTCTCGGCGTCCTTGTCGTAGCACTTATTACCGCCGCCGTGATCGTCGTGATCCGGATCACCGATCCCGTGAACAAATTTACAGCCAGCATCGAGGACGGCAATTTCGAAGCTGCCGCGGCTCTTTATGATGAGAGCATTGCCGGCAACGAAGAGAAAGAGAAGAAGGCAGAAACCTATATCAATGGAATCATCAACGATACGACGGCCGCCTTTGATAACAAGACCCTCTCGTACGAGGAAGCGAAGGCGAAGCTCGATACGATCGAAGGAATGGGTATTTCGGACGGCACCTTGCTGTCGGAAGCCTATGGTCATATCGATGAACTGAATACATCCCGTACTTCTTTTGCCACGGCAGAAGAGCTGCTCGCGAAGAAAGACTACCCTGCGGCCGTAGAGAAATACCGCCTCGTTATCAAGACAGACGCGGATTACGAGACAGCCCAAAAGCAGATTACCGCGGCACTCGACGCCTATCGGAAGGACACGCTGGCCAAGGCCGAAGAACTCGCGGCCGGCGATGACTATGAAGGGGCGATGACCGTGCTCGAGTCAGGGCTTCTCGTGCTTCCCGACGACTCCGAAATCGTGAAGAAGATCGAACTCATCAAGAGCGACCGTCTTGGATATATTAAGGATACGGCGCTTGCAAGTGCCGAAGCGTCCGCTCTTTCCGGCGATTATGCGGCCGTCTTTGCCGCTCTGGATCAGGCGCTCCGGGAGCTTCCGAACGACGCGGATCTTATCAATGCGAGAACAAATTACGAGAACACGTACGTAGCAGGTGTCCTCTCGCAGGCTGTCACGGCTTTCGGTACGGAGAAGAATTTCCAGGGTGCGGTTAAACTGGTAAACGATGCGCTTGCCGTACTGCCTTCGAACAAGGCCCTTTCGGATGCGAAAAAGGAATACGAGAGTTACACACCCGTCTATCTTACGACCATGGATTATTTTGACTATAGCGGTCAGCTGCATATGGACGATCTCGGCACCATGCAGGATAATTTCGGTACCTCATATGCGCATAGTTTGTATTCCGACGGCGGTTACATAACGTATCTGCTGAACGGCAGTTATTCGACGCTGAGCCTAACCGTCGCACTGCCTTATGACGATCGCGCAACGGATTATCACGGAGACCTTCGCATCTATGCGGATGATACTTTGATATATTCCTCAGGAAATATTACATCCGGAAGTACGGTACAGCCAATCGTTCTGGATGTAACCGGCGTACAGCAACTGAAGCTTGCCTGGTACAAAGAATCTTTTGAGTGGTATTATTCTTCACGAATAGCGACTGCCTGGGACGCATACGTGCAACGCTGAGGCAAGATTTCTCCTGAATCAAACGAATTGCGGCGGCTGCCAAAGGGGATCCATAAATCCTCTCCGGCAGCCGCCCTTTTCTATTTATCCGGAAATTGTCTAGAACATCCCGCTGTGCATCGCCGCGATTTGGGGAAGAATAAAGTTCATCGTAAGATGCAGCAGCACAAGAACGGCAAGGATCACCGCGATTGCGATCAGAATCGCTTTTATGTGTTTTTTCATGGATTTCACCTCCTCTATTTCTGTGATGTTCGGTATCATAGCCGGTATCTGCCGCACAGGAATCATTCGTAGGACAGCATCTCTTTGAGAGGTGACCGTGCGGCATTTGCGGCGGGGAAGAGCCCGGAGAGCAGGGATACGGCAAGGGATAGAACAAGCCAGATCAAGGCGCCGGACAGGGAGAATGCGAACGTTAGATCCGAGTGAAGGAAGATTCTGCCGAAGTAATTGCCGGCCCAAACGGAGACGGGAATCGATACGGCAAGTCCGGTCAGCCATCCGGCAAGACCGGTCATGAGGACTTCTCCCGACACCAGCCTCATCGTCTGATGCGGATTGCTTCCGATCGCTCTTAAGGTGCCGAGTTCCCGCCTGCGCTCCGAAATGTTCATCCCGACAATGGATGCGATGCTTAAGCCGCCGACGATGACAGCCAGAACGGAGACAACCGCCAGAAAATTGATGATGACATTCAGATGCTCGACAAAGGCTTTGCGAAGAAGAGAGATATTCCAGTTCTCGGAGACGGTGATCCCGTTCGACGCACAGGCCGCTTCGATATCCGCGGCAACCTGTGACTGCTCCTCCGCGGTGAGCTCCCCGGTCGAAAGAAAGACGTTCTGACGGGCGGGCGTACCGTACAGAGCCTCGTAGTTTTCCGGTGCCATATATGCGCAGGGGAGAGGCGGAACTTCGCTGACGATCCCGGCGATATAGACCTTTCCGGAGCTGCCGTTTACGTTCATCGTCACCGTCATGCCAACAGTAAGCCAGGGTTCTTCGTCATGAAGTGCGGTGTTGATATAGACCGCGTCCGTACGCTCCAGAGCGGAACGCTCCGCGGCTGTGCCGCTCATAATACGGGAGAAGTCGACGAGGCGGGACTCGGTTGAGATTGTCCGGACCGGATAAACGGAAGAGCCGGTTTCGTCGCTTTTCGAGAAGAACATCTGACTTGTGCCGTAGAACTCGATATCTTTGATTTCCGGGATCCGGCGAAGTGTCTGTTCAATCTTCTCCGGATCCTCACGGCCGGCCAGACGAAGGTCATATTGGTACCGGAATGTATCCATGCTGGCGTCGACCGTCGCATTTACCGAAGATACGATGTTTTGAGAGGTCATGAACAGGATGCCGCCGGTTGCAAGTGCCAGGACAGCCGGGACGGTTCTTTTGAGATTGCGCGAGAGATTCTTTAGCGGTATGAGAAGAAGAGAGCTGATCCGAAAGCGTTGAGCGGCCGCTTTTCTGCCGGTGCCCTGCATCTTCCCGGAACCCTGCGTCTTCCCGGTTCCCGGTATCTTTCCCGCTCCCGTTATCTTCCCGGCTACCCGCACCCGCCGGCCGGTCGGAGGCGAATCGGAAAGACCTTCTTTTACCGTAATCCGGAGGCTCTTAAGGATACCCGGCACCGATGCCAGAAGGGGAATCAGAAGACCTGCTCCCGCCTGTACGGCGAAGACCCACAGAGGAATTGCGTCATTCAGAATGTCGAAATTCAGGATACCCGCGGCAAAAGACGCATACGCACGGCCGACCATCACCGCGGCAGGAATTGCCGCGAGAACCGCCGCGGCACCGATCATGAGGATGTACGAGACGTAGGGGAGAACAATGTCCGCAGCCGATGCCCCGAGCGACTTCATAATCGCGATCTGGCGAATCTGCGAGGACAGGATGAACTGCATCAGATTGATCATCACGATCCCGGCTGCCAGCACCGATATAACGGAGAAGGCCTGAAGAAGGAACAGAAGGGAATCCAGCTGGTCCGCGTGCGGGTGTTTTCCGGGTTCCGGTACATCCGTACGGATAACCTGGCATCCGCTTCGGGTAAGCGTCGCTTCTATCTCCTCCGCGAGAGCGCGCATCGCATCCCGGTCCTGCCGGTTCTCGTAAGATACGATCCGGATCTCGTCATACCAACCCGTATCGCCGAGCGCCGACAGGGCGTCAAGACTAAGGAAAGCGTAGGAATATTTCTCCATCGAGGCGGGGGAAAGTCCCGGAGCGTGAACACGTCCGGATAATTCCATCAGATGCGGTTCCTGCCCCGGGATCTGTACGGTAAGGAACTCGCCGCAGCCCTTGGTCAACTGCGGCAGGATCTTGAGCGAGTCTCGTTCCAGAACCATCTGATCTGCGTTCTTCGGGAAAACGCCCTCTTCGAGTTCGAAGGTATCGACGGTCTGTTCCGCGAAAGACTCCACCGCGAAAAGATAAATCGTACCGAAAGTGCCGTTCGAACGCTGCAGCCGTGCCGGTACTGTTTTTCGCAAAGTGATGTCCGCATCCGGATACGCGGACCGGAGCAAAGCGGCACGGTCGGAATCGAGATCCCGGACATGGATCACAACCGACGCCGGGTTTGTTATAAGAAAGTTCGATTGCATCTCACGCTTCAGAATGGCATAAGCGGAGAGGACAAATCCCACGCTCATAACGCCGATCATGACGGCGAGAAGGGCAAGTGTGGTGCGTCCCTTGTATTTTTCGAGGTCCCGGATGACTTTTCGCATATTTGTACGCATATCGATCCTCCTTATGCCCGCTTCAAATCCGAGACGATTCTTCCGTCATGGATGTTGATCCGCCGCGACGAGCGTCCGGCGAGTTCCTCGTTATGAGTGACCATGACGATGAGCTTGCCTTCCGCGGCAAGCGATTCCAGCAGAAGGAAGACATCCTCGGCGGTTCTGCTGTCGAGGTTTCCGGTCGGCTCGTCTGCAAGAAGGATGGCGGGGTCATTGGCAAGGGCGCGGGCAATCGCTACTCGCTGTTGTTCTCCTCCCGACAGAGACGCGGGGAATTTGCCTGCGTGGGAATACAGTCCGACTTTGTCGAGTAATTCCAACGCGCGCTCCCGTCTCGCGGAAGGCGAAAGACGTCGGGAGAAATCCATAGGCAGGACCACATTCTCAAGCACGGTAAGTGTCGGCATCAGCTGAAAGAACTGGAAGACAAATCCGACGTTGTCACGGCGGAAGCCGGACAGGTGATTCTCGTCCATATGACTTAAGTCGTTTCCCGCGACGACGACGGATCCCTTTGTCGGGGTATCGATGCCCCCGATCAGATGAAGGAGCGTCGATTTTCCGCTGCCGGATTTGCCGGCGATCGCGACAAACTCTCCCTCGCTGAAGTCTGCCGTGACACCTTTAAGAGCCTCGAACCCGAGCTCGCCGCTGCCGTAGGTTTTGCCGGCGTTCGTTACGCGAATCACGGGAAGATTTGTGTTCTGCATTTTCATTACTCTCCTTCTCATCGCTCTTGAACAGCTTATGCAGCCGCTTGCGATTCCTGATATCTTGTCGTATACTTTGTTCACAACCGAACAAAGTGTTCGATAATGATTCTACGAAAAACACCCGCCGCAGCAAGAAGCAAAACGCGGCAAATGTACGATACGGAACAAAAAACGCCGGATTGTACGATAAAGGAGGCTATATGGCAGACGAAACGCCGGATCGGCGCACACAGAAAACACGCCGCGCACTCCTTCAGGCTATGAGCGAGCTACTCGAGAACAAGCGCTATGGCAACATTACGGTTCAGGATATTATCGATCGGGCCAATGTCGGCCGATCGACCTTTTACGCACACTTCGAGACAAAGGAAGATCTTTTAAATGCACTGATCGAACACATTTTCGAGATGCTCGGGGAGAGCTTGAGCGTGCCTAAGCAGGCCGGAACGAATCCGGCCGAAGGGCTTCCGGTCAAGGAGCTTTTCGAGCATGTAGGCGAACACAGCAAACTGATCCTCGGACTGATGTGTGTCGATCAGGCAGAAACACTGCAGAACCGCATAAGGAAATACTGGAGTGCCAGAATCCTAGAGATCCGGGCGGAGCAGGGCGTGACGGATCCCGTCGGCGGGGTGCCCGCCGATATCTATGCCTACCACGTCGCCTCGACCCTGATCTCCCTTATTATCTGGTGGCTCAAAAATCAGATGCCCTGTACGCCCGGGACGATGGAACAGTATTTCAACACCCTGACCAGGCCGGCGTTTTCGCACGGCGCGGAATCCGTCAAAGGGACATAAGCGTAACGGCGTCTTAAAGTGTCTCCGCTCTTTCCATGTATTCGGCAAACGTCTCCTCAAGCCGCCGGATGCGTCCGTTCTCGAAAAGAAGCACCCGGTCGCAGACCTTCTTCAGGAAATAGACGTCGTGCGAGACCAGAAGAAGCGTGCCCTCATACTTAGAGAGCGTCGCTTCGAGCATTTCGCGCATCGGAAGATCCAAATGATTCAAGGGCTCGTCGAGAATCAGAAATTCCTGACCCGTGAGAATCGGAGCCGCGAGCTTCACCTTGATCTGCTCGCCGAAACTTAAGGTCTTAAGCGGCTGCAACAGAAGCTCTGTCGTAAGTCCCATATGCATGAGACGCGCCCGGTCCGCGCCGCTTATACCGTTCACCGTATCCGAAAGCCAGGAAAGAACCGTCCGGTCCTCCGTAAATCCGGCAAACGTCTGCTCGAGCACAAACGGAGAGAGCGCCCCGTTCATCCGGACCCTGCCGGAATCCGGCGAGTCGCCGCCCGTCAGAATCGAGAGCAGCGTACTCTTGCCGCAGCCGTTCGGTCCCCAGACCGCGACGTGCTCGCCGCGGAGAACCGCAAAGCTGCTGTCCGAGAAGAGAACTCTGTCACCGAACGCCTTCGAGATACCCTCCGCCTCGATCACCCGCTTCCCGTGGCCCGCTTCGCCCGCAAGCGAGAAGTGAACCTGCTTCTCCGCGACGGGCCGCGGCTCCGAGGCGGTCGATTTCTTTTCGAGTCGCTTGATATCGCTTTTGACCTTCTGATCCATCTTTTTCGCCTTATCGCGTTTGTATTCTTTATAGCCCATCTTGTTGCCGCTGCCGTCCGCCTTGGTCGAATCGCGATGTGCCTTCTCCGACCACTGTTTCATGCGGCTGATGTCATCGGCAATCCGTTTCTGCTCCCTCTGGGCACTCTCGTACCGATGCGTTTTCTCCTCGAAAAGACGCGCCTTTTCGCGCCGGTAGTCGGAATAATTGCCGTCATATTCGACGATTATTCCGCCTTCGATCTCAAGGACCCTTTCCGCTATGGCATCGAGAAAATACCGGTCATGAGACACGGCCAGGACTGTTCCCGGATAATCTTTCAAAATATGAAGAAGAAACCGGACTCCGTCGAAATCGAGATGGTTCGTCGGTTCGTCCAGAAGAAGAAGCTTCGGCCGCCCGGCCAGCAGCAGGGACAGTCCGAGCTTCGTCCGCTCGCCGCCCGAAAAATGCCGAAGCTTCTCGAAAGTGCTTGTCGTCATACCGAAACGCCTGAGGTATTTCAGCGCCTCCTCGGGAATGCCGTCCCGCTCCAGACGGTCGAGTTCTTTGTCGCTTAAGGGATTCTGCCGAAGGAGAGCCGTCGAAGACTTTAGCGGGATCAGAATACTGCCGCCGTCCGCTTCGAGCGAACCTTCAAGAATGGAAAGAAGTGTGCTCTTGCCGGCGCCGTTTGCGCCGACCAGCGCGATATGTTCGCCGTAAGAGGCGGAAAACGTAATGTCGCGAAAAAGTTCGCGGTCGCCCCACGTCTTGGTCAGGTGTTTGATTTGTATTTGTGTCATAAGAGATCCTCCGAAATAAAAAAGCCTCCGCCGTATAGACGAGAGACTTACCTTCATTCCTCATATCGCAACACAAAACGCTCATCCCTCGAAGGGGAGACTCGCAAAGGTCGGAACGATAAAGACAGTCGCTATTCTTACGGCTGCGCGCAAATACAGGGCTCAAATTATGGCCCGGTCGCCCTGCGCAGCGGTTTATAGTATTTAGCGAATGTTCATTATCCTCATGTCCGTACTCCTTTTCGAGATCTATTATATTCCCGATTCTAACATGAAGAGGGGAGGGATGACAAGCGGTCTCATGAGGCGTCTGAAGACAGTGTCAACTTCTTCCAGGTCAAAACAAACATAAACCAGTTGTCATTAAATTTTCACTCGTGTATTTTTTGTAAACAGTTGTCTTGTGAGCAGGACATAATAAACGGATAAGTGTCTTGCGCACAAGACATAAAGTAGGTATAATCGTCTTATATACAGGACAAGGCGAGGTGGCGTTTATGAATCGAGATGCTTTGAAAGAAATAATGGCGGATCAGAAAGAAACGTATCTTAGCAGACCGTTTATTCAACGTGAGTATGCGTTGGAGCAGAATGTAAATTACTGTTTCATCGGAATCCGTCGTACGGGGAAATCCTATCTGATGTATCAACAGATACACGGGTATATGGATTCCGGTGTTTCAATGAATCAGATTACGTATGTAAATTTTGAAGATGAGCGCTTGCTGGAAATAACGACGGACGATTTGAATACAATTCTTGAGATAGCGTTGGAATTTGCAGGCACCGGGAAAGAACCATCTTTATTTTTGGATGAAATACAAAATGTTGACGGGTGGGAAAAATTTGTCAGACGGCTGGCTGATATGAAATATCGCGTGAATATTACGGGAAGCAACAGTAAGATGTTGAGTCATGAGATTGCATCTGCACTTGGCGGACGGTTTGTGATTCTGCATGTATTTCCCTATAGCTTTTCGGAATTCCTCACGGCGAACGGGACAACCGGTATGGCTGGTGCGGAAATCACTACGAAAAGCAGAGCGGAAATCCATCGACTGTATTCAGAGTATTGCCAATACGGGGCTTTCCCGGAGTTGGTCGGGATCAAAGCGAAGCGAGATTACTTAAACAGTGTTCATCAGACGATATATTTAGGGGACATATTAGCAAGAAACAAGATTACAAATGATTTTGCTATCCGATTCATACTAAAAAAGGTTGCTGAATCCGTCATGAGGCCCTTGTCTTATAACAGGTTAACCAACACGTTGAAGAGTGCCGGAGTAACAATCGGGAAATCAACGGTAATCAACTACATCGGATATATTATAGATTCCTTTTTGTTGTTTCCGATATTCAATTACGCATCTAAACTTGCGGACAAGGAGACTATGCCCAAATACTATTTTATGGACAATGGCCTTCTGGGATTGTTTTTGATCAACGGTGTTTCCGCTCAGCTCGAAAACCTGGTCGCAGTAGAATTAGTAAGAAGATATGGTTTTTCGAGTGTGTTCTATTTTGAGAGAAATGTAGAGATTGATTTCTTCGTTCCTGAAAAGGATCTGGCGATTCAGGTATGTTATAGTATGCTTAATGACAAAGAAACATACGATAGAGAAACCAGGGCCCTTGTAAAATTAAAAGAATTCATGCCAGATATTACATGTATTATCCTGACCAACAGTGAGGAATCCCGGATCGAGGTTGAAGGGATTCATATGGAGATTCTTCCGGTGTGGAAGTGGCTCTTAACAAATTCACAGTCATAACGGATACGTTAGTCGATATATCTTTCGTTATGTTCCGTTCTGCCGGTTCATCGGGCAAGCAAAGTCCCCGGCTTGATTCTTGTTTTCCCAATGAAATGATTTCTCCCCAGTGAAACGCTTCTGTGTTGTCGCATTTCACCCGTTTCACTCAGTGGAACGGGCGGTTCGCCGGGCAGAACCTGTTGGTTGTATCGCATGATTTATGTCGCTATGATTAGGACAGATTTGTTGATTTGCACATGTGGAACGGCTATTTCGGAGCCGGTCACAGGTGGGTGCAGGCGTTCTGCCGTTTGGACAGTAAGCGGCGAACAAGAAGGAGGATAGGGTCATGTTGAAAGCCAGTACGGGTTCGAGTGTTTTACCTCAAGCGTTTGATGCGGGTAAAGAGGCGGCCGCCGAGATCAAGTCGGAACTAAAATCGGTCAAGGCAGCCTTTGTCTATGCGAGCTGTGCCTATGATCTCGATGAGATGCTGAAGGGTATCCGGTCCGAGCTGCCCGGTGTTCCGTTTGTCGGCAACACATCTTTTACCGGTGTGATTACACCGAAGGGGTTTATCACGGGCGAAAAGGGATTTATCGGCATTATGGGCCTCGAAGACGATGTGATGTGCATCGGTGTCGCATCGGCCGTGAAAACGGATTCTGCCGTTCAGGCCGGCCGCGAAGCCGCCGAAAAAGCGCTGAAGGCCGCGGGGACGACGACTGCGCCGGATTATTTCTACATGACGGCTCCTCCCGGAGAAGAAGAATACTATCTTAAGGGAATCAGCGAGATCATCGGCCGCGTCCCGTTCTTCGGCGGCAGCGCCGCGGACAACTCGATTGCGGGGGAGTGGAAGCTCTTTACGGATGCCGGTGTTTTCGAGAACGGAGTAGGCGTTATGTTCGTCTATTCGGATAAGCCGGTTACGAATTATTTCACGGGTGCCTATCACGAGACCAAGGACGTGGGAGTCATCACCAAAGTAGACGGCGACCGTACCTTAGTTGAGATCGACGGCGTTCCGGCTCTCGACAAATATGCCGCATGGCGGGGAATCGACCGCAATTCGATTCTCGGCATGAATCTTCTTGTCTCCACGATCACATCTCCGCTGGGCGTCAAGGACCGGATCGGCGATCTCGTCGCGATCCGTCATCCGATGAACGGCAACGAAGACGGAAGCATCAACGTCGGCAATAAGCTTGCCGTCGGTACTGCGGTGATCCGCATGGAAGCTTCTGTCGACGAACTGATTGATTCGGCCGGTGCCGGTGTTTCGGCCCTTCTTGAAAAGTCACAGGCACCTCTGGGCGCGATGCTTCTCGTACACTGCGGCGGCAGGCGGGCCGGAATCGGCGACCGCATCGATGAAGTCGCGGAAGGAATCCGGAAAGCGGCCGGCGACGTGCCATATCTCGTGGAATTCACCTTCGGCGAGTACGGATATGAAAGTGATGACAGAAATACCTGCGGCGGACTGATGCTCTCCTTTACCGGATTTGCCCGATAAAGACGAAACCCTTTTCGCGAAAAAAATGATCAGGAGGATTACAAAAAATGAAAATGTTTATAAACGGTATGCCCGTCGACGCGGCAGACGGCGCGGTGATTGATGTTATTAACCCCGCAAACAGCGAGAAAATCGACACCGTACCGTCGGCAACAGAAGAAGATGTGGCCGGCGCGGTTCGCACGGCCAAAGCGGCACAGAAAATCTGGGCGAAAGTCCCCGTGTACGAGCGCGCAGAGATTCTTATGACCTTTCTGAAGCTTGTCGACCGCGATAAGGAGAAGCTCGCCCGCACTTTGTCGGCCGAGACCGGCAAGCCGATCCGCGAGGCCAGAGCCGAGATCGGGAATATCCCGATCGCCTTCAAGGCTTTCTCCGAGCGCGCCAAGCACCTGTATGGCGAAGTCATTCCGAACGGCCTGGAAGCAGGACAGGAACATCACATTCTTTTCACCGTTCGCGAGCCGATCGGCGTCGTCGCCTGCATCATCCCCTTCAACTTTCCCTGCGATCTCTTTGATCAGAAGGTCGCACCGACGCTTCTGGCCGGAAACGCCGCCATCGTGAAGCCCTCGACGGATAACCCGCTGACACTCTGCATGCTGACCGCACTTCTCGGCGAAGCCGGCGTCACTCCCGGCGCGATTCAGATCATTACCGGCCGCGGATCCAAGGTCGGCGCATGGCTCTGCGGCAATCCCGACGTTCACGCGATCACGCTTACCGGATCGACGGAGGTCGGTATCGAGACCTACAGGACCGCATCGTCACATCTGGCGCACATCTCCCTGGAGCTCGGCGGCAACGACGCGTTTATCGTATTGGAAGACGGCGATGTCGATCTTGCGATCGAAGAAATGATCTGGGGCCGCATGTATAACTGCGGACAGGTCTGCTGCGCGTCGAAGCGTTTTCTGATCCACAACAGCCGCCGCGCCGAATTCGCACGCAAAGCGGTCGAGCGCATCGGACGCCTCAAAGTCGGCGACCCTTCCTCCGAGGAAACGGATATCGCGTGTCTGATCAGTGAGAAAGCGGCGATCGAGATCGAGAGACAGGTCAAACTGACCGTTGAGCAGGGAGGAAAGCTCCTTATGGGCGGCACAAGAAACGGTGCTTACTATGCGCCGACGGTCATCGACGATATCCCGAAGACGGCCGATGTCGCTACGGATATGGAGATCTTCGGGCCGGTCGTCTCGATCATCGGATTCGATACCGAAGACGAAGCCGTCGAAATTGCCAACTCTTCGATCTTCGGACTCTGCGGCTGTGTTTTCTCCGCCGACTCGAAAAAGTGCTTCTCCGTCGCTTCGCGACTGGAATGCGGCGGCGCCATCATCAACGGCGCGTCCTTCTTCCGCAGCTTTGAGATGCCTTTCGGCGGATACAAGTATTCCGGTCTTGGGACCGAAGGCGTGCTCTCGACATTTGACGAGGTAACCCGCACAAAGACGATCGTGCTGAAGAGCATAATCTGATCTTACTGTCGTCCGGTAATGAAAATGCCGCCGCACCGATCAAACGGGGCGACGGCATTTTTTCGGTCTTCGGGATACGGCATCATCGGCCGAAATATCCGAGCCGTGTCGATATGGCCGCGGCTGCCTGCTTCACCGTAATGATCACCTTCGGAACCATGTCGTCCGGCATACGAAGCAGAGATCCGCTTGCACTGATCGCCGCAATCGCGTCACCCCGGTAATCGTAGATCGGCGCCGCGACACAGCGGCGGTCATCCGCGTACTCGCAGTTATCCATTGCCCAGCCCTGCATGCGGACCTGGCGCAAATGCTTCGCCAGCTCCTGCCGGTTCGGAATTGTGTTTTTGGTGTATACAACGAATTTGCATCTCTCGAGTGCCTCGGCTTGACCGTCCCCGGAAAGGGACGCGAGAAGGCATTTCCCGAGAGAAGAACAGAAGGCCGGTACGCGAAAACCGACCTGCTGGCTTAAGTGGCCGGCCGGGACCGCATCGAGTTTCTCGATGTAGATGACCTCGTCACGGTCTAGAACACCCAAATGTGCGGTAAGGTTCAGATCGGCATTAATGGAGGAAAGATAAGGCCGGGCTTCCGCAATCAGTTCAAGACTGTTGATATGAGAGCCCATCATCTCCACGAGCCGGCAGCCGAGGCGGTATGTGCCGTCCGCCGTCTTCTCCGCATAATTGCGGGCGACGAGGGCGTTCAGCAGGCGATATACCGTGCTCTTGCTGAGAGAGAGCTTCTCCGCGAGTTCGGTAGGACCTAAGGGACGGTCGGACTCACAGAGTTCCTCGAGAATCAGAAGCACGCGGTCGACCAGCTGCATATTTTCGCTCATGGAAATCCTCCTTGTATCACTCATTACATCTATTTATTCATCATATAACAAAGTTGGAGAAAATTCCCCGCTTTTTCGCGCGAAAAGATACGGAGGAAAGGCTGATTCTACGATGCGTCGATAGGAGAAATGCGTTCGCTGCCGTATGATAGAAGAAAAACGAGCGGGGTGTATCGCATGGATAATCAGGAATTCGGCAAACGGATCGCAGAAGCGAGAAAAAGGAACGGAATGACGCAAAAGGAGCTGGCCGAGTGGCTCGACGTGACGGACAAGGCCGTCTCGAAGTGGGAGCGCGGCAAGGGTTTCCCGGAGATCACGCTCCTGCCGAAGCTGTCGCGGATTCTCGGTATCAAGCCGGAGGACCTCCTGTCGGACAAGACGGCACAGGACGAGACGGGAACCAAGACCCAATCCGGCCCGATACAAACCGAAACGATCGACCCGCAGGTGGAACTTGTATCGAATGTTATTAAATATTCCGGAGAGCAGATGCGAAGAAAGCTGTCGCGGCTTGTTTTGCCGATTATCAGCGCGTCGCTCGGTCTCGCGGCATTTGTGTGCCTGTTGGTTGATTTCTGCATCACACAGTCCTTTACCTGGTCGCGGTTCCCGGTGGCGGCACTCCTTTACAGCTTCGCCATTCTTCTTCCTATCTTCCTTTTAAAGAAGCACAGGACGGTCATTAGTATTGCGGTATTTTTCGCGGGACTGATTCCGTTTCTCTTCTATCTCGAGACTCTCGTTCCGGTTAAAGGCTGGGCCACGGGGCTTGCCCTTCCGATTGCCGGGCTGTCCGCCGTCTGTGCGGTGCTGATCGTGTGGCTCTTCCTGTACTCGAAAATCAATCGCCTTGTCGCCGCCGCGATCACTTGTGCGGTGACCGGCATCGGCCTCAATATCATTATTAACGAGATCGTTATGCGCTATCTCGACAAGTCGTATTTCAACATATCCGTTTTTCTGACGGCGACCGGGTTTGCCATTGTGACGGTGGTTCTCCTGATCACCGCGCTTGTACGGCGCATGACCTCGGCGAAGGCGAAAGAGTAAGCGGTTTTTCGCGAAAAAGGGCAAACGGTTCATTCATATCAATAACGCCCCTTGCACCAAAAATGCGGGGGCGTTTTTCGCGCGGTTGTATTCACAGGCGGGTCCATATATCTTACATATCCTTTTATCGAAGAGTAATCTGTCGTTCGTGCTATAATTACTATATGTATCAAGCGGGGAGGGACCTTTATGAAGCGTTTTTCAGTGTGTCTTATGGTTATGATTATGCTGATCAGTTTGACTGCGTGCGCCGGCTCCGGCAAAATCAACGCAAATAAGGCGGCTGTATTGATTGCGTCTCCGGAATATCCGGAGGCAATTGCTTCAGGCGACGATGAGGCGTTAAGTCAATATCGGGACATGAATCGGGTAAGTACCGGTGGCTGTGATGCACTTACGGCCTTTTCCTATAACACGGCATCTCCGATCCTAAGCACTGTCGAAGTGAACGGCTGTTATTCGCCGCTGAGCCTCTATTATGCGCTGGCGCTGGCCGGAACCGGGGCGAACGGGCAGACACAGAAGGAATTTATGAGCCTTCTGGGAAGTTCCGATACCGCGCAGCTGTCACAGGATATGGGCAATCTCTATCGGCTTCTCTATTCGGACAACGAAATTACAAAGATGAAAATCGCGAATTCGTTGTGGCTCGACAAGGAATATCAGGGTGTGCCGGTAGTGTATAAGGACAGCTTCATCAAGAATGCGGCATCGATGTTCTATGCGTCTCTGTTTACGGTTGATTTTGCTTCGGAGGATGCGGGGCCTGCTATGGCGAACTGGATCTCCGGTGAGACGAACGGCACCCTGACGCCGGAATTCCAGGCGGATCCGGAACAGATCATGAGCATCATCAACACAATTTACTTTAAGACCGAATGGGTGGATAAGTTCGAGGAACAGGAGACAAAGCCGGACATTTTCCATACGGCGGAAGGTGCGGATGTCACTTGCGACTTTATGAATATGGTCCAAAGCTCCCAGAACTTCACAAGGGGCGACGGATTTCTCCGTGCTGCATTAAGTCTTAAACCGGGCGGACAGATGGTCTTTATTCTTCCCGATGAGGGTGTGAGCCCGGAGAGTCTTGTATCCGATCCGGAAAGACTCAAAGAAATTCTGGAAGAAGGGCAGACAACAAACGGCAAAGTTACCTGGGAGATCCCGAAGTTTTCCTATGCCTCCGAATTTGATCTGGCTGACACGCTGAAAGCGCTCGGACTTACCACAGCATTCACATCCGGCGCGGACTTCACCGGCATTACGGATCAGAAGGCATTTATCTCTTCGGTTACGCAGCAGACGCATATTGCGATCGATGAGAACGGTGTCGAGGCGTCCGCCTTTACCAAGATCGAATACGCCGGTGCAGCGATGCCGGTTGACGAAGCCGAGATGATTCTTGACCGTCCCTTTATCTACGCGATTTACAGTCCTTCGGTTACGACCGTAATCGAGGCCGGTTCAGAAGGGAAGGAGATCGCGGACGGGCGGCTCCTGTTCATCGGTATATGCGGCAATCCGGCTGCATAAGACCTGTGGTACAAGCATAGAAATTTTGGTTTACAATTTTCCTGTAAGCAGATGTGGGGGGAAATGAATCAGGCTTTTGATATGAAATTGAATCGGCGCAGTTGGGGCCCGATTCGTCTGATACTCTTTTCCGTCACGCTGTTGCTTTTTGCAGCGGTGATCTTCTTTGTCTATGACCTGACATTTGAGCCCCGGTATATGAACCGGGACACCAATACGAATCAGGTAAACACCGCTGTCGAAATAACAAAGGACACGGCTATTTCCCAGTCTTTTCGCTATGACAAAGCACTCCTGGGCATATCTGTTCTGATGAAGAATCCGGACATGCTCGCCGCAGGTCATATATCGATTCGGGTCCGGGATCTTACAACAGGCTCGGTTCTATATGACGCGACTCTGGAAGCGAAGGATATCGCGGACGGAGAATTCCGTTTTCTCGGTTTCGGAGACAAGGTGACTTCCCCGGCAGGATATGAGGTTCTCGTCACGTCGGAAGATGCCGTAATCGGAACCGCGGTTTCGATGTGGGTGTCGCAAACGGTAAGTGATAAGATAGACAAAGTGGTCATAAACGGGAGGGTCGATTCATCGAGTCTTGCGTTTACGACCTGTGAAGACGATACTTCGTATCACCCGACGGGACTTTTTGTCAACAGACTCGTTCTTATCGTGCTGCTTTTCGCCTTCATCCTTCTGCGTTTTTTCGTCGATATACCCCGCTTGTACGACTGGATTTTCCGCAAACGATTTTGGATCGCCGCCGGAGTTGTCATTTTCTTTGTAATCAATCAATATAACTTCTCTTCAATTTCCATTTACAACGATTTGGTTCAGTACAATTACGGATCCGAATACATGAGTCCGATCCTGGGTCAGAGCAGAAATATCCGCAGCGATGAGTGGCTGTCCATGACCCCTGCTCGCCTGTCCGCGGCATTCACGGACTATGCGAAAACGAATGATATTCTGCGGGCGGCGCCGAACGGGAATTTGCCTGTGTCGGGACTCTGCTTTTGCTTTGCGGCGCTTGCGCGGCCTATGCTATGGGGGTACTTTCTGCTGGGCTCCGCTTACGGGCTGTCGCTCAGCAACATCCTGTTTCTGGTCGGTACTTTCCTTGCCTCGTTTGAGATGTGCCTGATTCTGACAAACAGAAAACGGCTGTATTCGCTCTTGGGCGCCGTGCTGATCACCTGCTCAAGCTGCTTTCTCTGGTGGTCCAACGTAAACTGGTTATTGGACGCGCAAGGAATCTTTGTTTTTTTATACTACTTTCTGCAAAGCGACAAGCGATGGAAACGCGTTCTGCTTATCTTCGGAACGGCGATTCTGGGCGCCGACTTTGTTACGGAACTCTACCCTGCGTGGCAAGTCCCGGTCGGATACCTTTTCCTCGTACTGATCGTTTGGATGCTGATCGCAAACCGGGAGAAGGTAAAGGCTCTCCGCAAACTGGATTGGGCAATCCTTATTCTGGGGATTTGCTTCATGGCGGCGATCTGTGTTTCTTACCTGTGGGAGAGCAGGGAATACATAAACACGATCATGAATACGGCATATCCGGGCCGGCGCAGCTCTTCGGGCGGCTATGCGCTGGACAAGCTTTTCGGCGACCTGAAAGTCTGGAGTACTCCTTTTACCGGTATGAAGGACATATCTGCAGAGGGCGTGTTCCTAAACTTCTATCCTTTGCCGAGCATTCTTGCGATTCTCCTGCTGGTCAAAAAGAAGTTTAAGGACGGACTTCTTTTGTCGCTGCTCGCCGTGTCTCTTGTACTGACGGTGTACTGCTCCCTCGGATTCCCGGATTTTCTGGCCCGAATATCACTTTTATCGTATTCAATACCGGATCGGACTGCCGATGTTATCGGCATTATCGAGGTATATCTCCTGATCCTCTGTCTATGCCGGCTTGAGGAAATGAAGCGCCCGAAATTCGGCGTCTCGGTCCTTCTCCTGACAACCCTCGGAATAGCGTCGGCATTCTTGAGCAGAGGGCAAATGACGGATTTGACGGTTTTGGCGCCGGCGGCCTTCGCGCTTATATGTGCAGCCGTTCTCTTTTCCGACATCGGAGAAAAGTATCGGCGCGGTGCCGCAATCTGCCTGATTGCCGTGTCCGTCGCTGCCGGAGCGTTCGTTCTGCCTCTCTCCAAAGGCCTCGATGCCATATATTCCAAGCCCGTATCGAGTGAAATCCAATCGTTGAACGAGGGAGGCGGGAAGAGGTGGATTACCTTAAACTCCTACTTGAGCGGGAATTTTCTTGCCGTACTTGGCGCGCCCACCGTCACCTCCGTTAACATCACACCGAATTATGAGCTCTGGTCTGCCATAGATCCCGATGGGGAATATAAAGAGATTTATGACCGCTACGCCATCTGTCAGATCATCCTTTGTCAGGAGGAGACGCATTTCATTCTTAAAGGGAAAGACCGTTTCGATCTCTATCTGTCTTATAAAGATATTTATAAGCTGGACGCCGACTATATTTTTTGTAGCCGCAAACTGACGGACAATCCGTATGTGCATTTCGAACAGATCTACTACGAAGGCGGTGTCTATATATATGAGCCGGTTTACGCGCAGGGCACACCATGAACTTTGTAGAGTTGCATCGGTATGACTTTTCAGCAGGGTCTGGTACGTCCGGACAGCCCTGAGAGATCTTTCTGCCTTATTCTGCTATAATACGAGTCCGGTGTGACTATGACTTTAGCAGCTATTGGAGACATCATTGATGAGAAAACCCTTCTTCAGGAATACCTATATTTTATACACATGCACTTTTCTATTCATTTTGCCGGTCGTGTTCTTTGCTTTTTTATCAGAGGGCAGGACCTTTGTCTGGGGATTGGATGGCCTGGATCAGCATTATCCGGCATTGCTTTATTACGGGAAACTGCTTAGAGGGCTTTTAGCGGGAAACGGCTTCCCGATGGTGGATTTTTCCATCGGTATGGGCTTTGATACGATTACAACACTGCATTATTATGTCCTCGGCGATCCGATCGCGCTGCTATCCGTTTTCATGAATGAAGCCAACGGGCCCGTTTTTTATGACTTCCTGATTTTGCTGCGGTTTTACCTTGCGGGGTTGAGCTTTCTTCTTTTGATGAAATACGTAAAAAGGGACGGTCAGGCCGCCGTCCTTGGAGCCCTGATCTATGTGTTCAGCGGCTATTCCCTGTACGCCGGCATCAAACATCCGTTTTTCATGAATCCGCTGATTTATCTTCCTCTTATCATAATTGGATCAGAAGAGGTCATGAAAAAGAAGAAACCATACCTTCTGGTCCTTATGGTGTTTGTCAGTACGATCAGCAATTTCTATTTCTTCTATACATTAACGATTATCACGGTCATTTATGTGATTTTTCGTTATTTTGCCGTATATCGCGCGAATTACAAAAATGTCTTTTCTGGATTGCTGATAACCGGATGGAAGACCGGAAGATATTACCTGCTGGGCACAGCTATGGCAGGCGCCGTGTTTATCCCGGTGCTCTACGCATTTTCCCGGAACGGACGATTAAACGTAAGACCGGGCATGGTGTCCGGGAGCTTCTTCTTGTATGAACCCGAATATTATCTGACATTTGTTCAGGGACTGTTTGCACCCGGCGTTTCCCCGGGTTACTGGACGATCCTGTCCTTCCCGGTAATCATGGCGGCCGTCTTTGCCGTGCTGTTCAGCCGCAAAAAGCACCGGCAGCTTCAGATCGCGATCCTGCTTGCATGCGGCGCGCTTTGCATTCCGGCTTTCGGATACTTTATGAACGGCTTCTCCTATGATTCCAATCGCTGGAGCTTTGTGATCGGCCTTTTTGCAGCGGTCGCATTTACGTTCACGTATGAAGAGCTTTTCCGGATGGAGAAAAAAGCCATGATCATTCTTGTGTCGGGGATCGGTATCCTGGCCGTATTTGCCTTTGCTGTCCCTTCCGGACCAATCGCCAGAATTACATGTGCCGCGGTGCTTTTGGTCGCTCTGTTCCTTTTTCTTATACAGACAGACTATTTCAGGAAAAGACCAAACATCAGCAGGGGGATCGTCTTTGCCCTTGTGCTCCTAAGCCTTGGATTCAGCGGATACGGGTACTATTCGCCCCGGTTCAGTGACTATTCCAAAGAATTCATGAAGACGGGTATGGTTATCAGCAGGTCAGGCGGAGGCGCTCTGGATTTACTCCAATATATACAGGACGACTCTTTTTACCGGGTGGAGACATATGGCGAAAAAGCGCTGAACACTTCGCTGACTCAGGAATTTCAGGGTGTCTCCGGATATTTCAGCTTAACAGACGGAAATGTCACAACGTATCTCAAGGAGCTGGAAGTGCTGGATCAGAAGACCGCGTCCCGCTTTGACAGTCTGGACGGACGCACGATTCTGGATACGCTCGCCGGGGTTAAGTATTTCCTGACTACGGAAATATCGACTGTTCCTTATGGGTATTCATTCGTGAAGGATGTGAATCTGGATACGCACAAATATTATTTATTCAGGAACGACTGTGCATTGCCGCTCGGCTATACGTATGACAGCTTTATCCTGAAAGAGGACTATGACCAGCTTAGCGTGCTCGAAAAGCAGGACGTCATGCTGCACGCCGTCGTCCTTGATCAGAACACGGACTATGCTCAGGAAATGGACTTGGGCACAGATTCCGGCATCCGGGAAATACCTGTGAAAGCGGTGCCTGATGCAAATGTTCTGATGGAAGGAAATCAAATCAGTGTCAAAAGAGAGGGCGCGACGATTACTCTGGAATTCGATTCAATGCCCGATTCGGAAACATATATCCGGCTCGAGGACTTCGGCATCAGCGACAAAGAGAATATTATGACCAACTTGAGAATCTGCCTTGATTCGGGACTTATGAACAAGGTCAATATAAGAAGCCCATATAATAATTCCTATTTTGGAAAAGAAAACTATCTGATAAATCTGGGTTATTCCGTGAGCGGGGAGAAAAAGGCAGTGATCACATTCCCGGATACGATCCATTTCCGCTACGGCGCCATTTCGGCCTACAGCGTGGATATGGGTAATTACACGGATCAGGTAAGCAAATTGAATCAATCCGGGCTCAGGAACCTTGTACAGACGGACAATCAGATTGAAGGCGATGCCGTTTTAGAAGCAAAAGGGATTATGGTGTTCAGCATCCCGTACAGCAAGGGGTGGAGCGCGACGGTAGACGGTGTGAAAGCAGATCTGCAGACGGCCAATGTGATGTATATGGCTTTGCCGCTGGACGCGGGAAATCATCGGATTGTTTTAAAATATCAGACGCCTTACCTGAAGGCGGGTGAATGTGTGTCTCTGGCCGCTATTCTTCTATTTGTTACCGGTGCCGTATATAGTAAAAAAAGAAGCCACCCCTAAGGATGACTTCTTTTTGTCTTGGTGGAGCGTAGGGGGCTCGAACCCCTGACCTCTTGACTGCCAGTCAAGCGCTCTCCCAGCTGAGCTAATGCCCCAAAACAACAAGCGAATTGTATTACAGCCGGGGTGGCTTTGTCAATGCCTTTCTTCAATCACCGCACGGTAAAATCGACAAATATGTCGAAGCGGCGCAGATCGAAGGATACGGACTTGCAGGGGCAGCGGGCTGGAATTCCGCCGTTTGCCGCTGCGAGAAGCGAACCGTTCTTTGAATGCAACGCATTTTTTGGAGATTCTGATGTAAAATTTGTCAAAATACACACAAAAAAGAAAAAAATATTTTTTGACATTTCGTGAAAATTGCGGCAAAAACGAAAGATGTCTGCATTTTTTAAAAATAAATATATCAATATTTTGTCTCACATCACCCCAAGAGCACAACCATTGACAGATATGGCCTGACCGAATCAGCGCGAAACGTTTAACACTAAAAGTATTGTGGCTGTAAGCGATTTGGGGGAATGCGACAAAACGACAAGCGCGAAACGTTTCTATACGTGTTGGATTGTTCAAATTACACATATTGAAAAAGATATCAAATTTATGCACTTTATATAAAGAAAGTTGTCGTTATTCGTGAAGTGCATAAAAACTCCCCCCATTAGTATTGCTTCTTCCGTCGAATTGTAGTAGACTTCAGCCATAAGAAATGAAATCCGCTGATGAATCAGCTGGATTGATGTGAATTATGAATCGGGGAAAAATAACACAAAGAACGCGCGTTTTTCGTGCGTCGCCATTCTCGGCAGGGGACCCGTATGGATGGTTTTTACAAAAAGGATAGATCGTTTCGCGTTTTGCCTTTTTCTCCGAAAATGTATAAAGAATATGTCATACCCGCAGGGAAGCCAGTCTGGTAGATACCGGGCAGGTGGGCGGCAGATCGCAGAGGTATGCGGTGTGTAATTCCCTGAACTGATTTTGGTCCTAATAAATGGACATACATTAACCTTAAGTTTAAGAGGAGGCAAAAAAACACATGAAGATGAAGAAGATCGTTGCAATGCTTCTCGCTCTCGTTATGGTTGTTGGAGTTGCTGCTGCTTGCGGCAAGACAGAAACAACAACATCTACGACAGCTGCTGGAGCAACCACCGCCGCACCCGCTGATACAACAGCAGCAGTGACAACGGCAGCAGCAGACACCACAGCTGCACAGACCGAAACAGGCGTAACTCCTGAAAACATCATTGATCCGGCAACAGATGTAACGGACGAGGACACCACCCCGATCGTTATCTATGCCTGGAACGAAGAATTCAAGGGACTCCTGGACAAGTACTATGTAGCCGATAACGCAGGTTTTACCTATGATTATCAGGTAACAGAGAACACCACATACCAGACAAAGCTTGACGGCGTTCTGGCTTCTGGCGACGGCGCTCCGGATATCTACCTCATCGAGGCTGATTATGCGAAGAAGTACGTTGATTCCGACAATTCTCTGAACATCAACGAACTGGGTATTTCCAACTCCGAACTTGCTGACCAGTATGGTTACACATACGAGTTCATGCTCAGTGCCGACGGCGCCGTTAAGGCTCTTTCCTGGCAGGCATGCCCGGCTGGCGTTTTCTACAACCGTACTCTTGCCAAGACCTATCTCGGAACAGACGATCCTGCAACAGTAGGACAGAGCTTTGCTTCATGGGACGCTTTCATGGCTATGGCTCAGAAGCTGAACACAGATTCTGCCGGTAAAGTTAAGGCTATCTCCGGTTATGATGATCTGTGGCGTTCTTTCCAGAACTCCCGTTCTCAGGGATGGCTTGTTGATGGTGCTATCACCATCGATCCTCAGATCGAGAAGTATTTTGACTATGCAAAGCAGCTCAAGGACGAAGGCCTCACATTCGAGACCGCTCAGTGGAACACAGACTGGACAGCTAACATGTCCAATCAGACCGTTCTTTCTTACTGGGGACCGATGTGGCTGATGAACTTCTGCATGGGCTTCGGCTATGAAGAAGACGGAACAACCATTAAGGCCGATGCTAACCCGACAACAGGCGACTGGGGTTACTGCAACGCTCCTGTATCGTTCTTCTGGGGCGGCACATGGATCACAGCTTCCAAGTATGACAACAACAAGGCTACATCTGCTGACATTATGCGTTACTTCACGATCGATGCCGCTTCCATGGACAAGCTTGCCCAGGCCGGCGAATTCGTTAACAACGTATCTGTTATGACCAAGATCGGCGAAGACCCGAGCTTCACAGTTGCTTACCTTGGCGGCCAGAATCCTTTTGCTGACCTCCTTGCAGCTGCCAAGACGATCGACGTATCCTGCATCACAGGCGACGATCAGGCCATCAACACAATCTTTGCTTCTACGGTTGCCGGTTATACCAATGGAGAAATTGCAACTGTTGCTGATGCTGAAGCAGCATTCATCGCAGACTGCAACGACGCCGGTATCGGAGCCTAATTCTAACTTCAGATTCTGAATGCTTAGAAACAACCAATATCAGCTTTGATGTGCGGGGCAGGGCGAATACCCTGCCCCGCATTTCTGTTGGCGACATAAGTAACCACGGCAAACCTTAAGTAAATGGAGCGTGAATGAAGATGGCGAGTGGCACAACGAAGAAATCGTCGGGCCGGAGAAAGAGTATCAGCTACGCAAGATTCGGTTATTTCTTTATCATACCGTTCTTTGTCGTATATCTGATTTTTTCTTTAACCCCCCTGTTTAGTACTTTCTGGTACAGCACAACCAATATCGGCGATATTACTGCGGAATTCAATGGATTCAGCAATACCGTCGTTTATTACGATCAGTATCTGGACCTCAATGCAATTTACGCGAAGAAAATTCAGGACCAGGTTGGTATTTCTGCAAAGGAATATTCAAGAATCAAGTCCTATTTCTCATTACAGTCAATCGTTAGGGATTATGATCCCTTTAACGAAGAAGGCATGAACGCAATTGCAGGCCTGACAACTCTTTCCGATTCTACCAAAGCAAGCGTTAATGCATATATGGCGTCCAAGAATCCTTCGGATTTAACGGTCGATGCATTAAAGGAACTTGCCGAATACAGAAAGAATTTCAGCGCACTTGATAAGAATATTATGGATCAGCTTCCTACCGTTCTTGGGGCGGTTAACACGATTAAGACGGCTGCTGCCGATGCAGCTGCCGCGACAACCGATACAGCAACGGACGTAAAACCCGAGGAGGCTATCCTTCCTTCCATTCAAACCGCTATCGACGATCTGACGGCTCTCAAAGCAGCCGGCGTGACCGACGAGAACAAGACGGCCGTTATGGCGGTCGATTATTATGCTGCCAAACTAAACGGCGGCAAAGCACCTTCCAACGCATTTGATTTTCTGATCAAGTATTACGGGACGTTCCAGAGCGGTTCGGCTTCCGTACATGATTATAATTTCTATACGACTTCGGCAGGACTGGTGCAGTATGGTGCCATTAAGACCGATTTTACCGCTGATCTGAAGACGATCCTGTCGACAGATGATTGGCTTACCACAATCAATTCTCTTTCGTCGGTATCCAAGCTTGAATCCTATTCGAATGCCGAATCGGATATTCACAGCGAAACGCTTTATGCCGATCTGAAAGTATTAAGCGATGCCGGCATCATTCAGGGAGAACCTCTTGTTGAGAAGGACGGAGCATTGACGGTAGATACCGCGAATAGCCTCGTCGCTCAGCTGAGAACTTTGATTGATACGAATTATCAGTCGGACCCGAATGAAATCAAGGCTGTGGCACACATCCGGAATCTGCTTATTTATACGGACGACAAGTCTTTCAAGGCAGTTCTCGATAATGTCGACACCGTCAAATCTGCCGGTGGTATCAGTTCTTTCATGAACTTCAGCGCAGACCGCAGCGTGGATACAGCTCTGTATCTTTCCTATAAGGATGCAGTAGGCCTCAGCGACAAATTAAGTCTCGCCCGTTATGAAGAGCTTGACACAGCAAAGAAAGAATCTGTAGTAAAGGCTGCTCAGGACGCACTCAAGAAGGCTCAGGCAGAGCTTCCTAAGGCGCAGGCCGCTTATGATTCTGCACTTGCCGGCGGCGAAAAGAAAGCAATTGCCGACGCGAACAACGCACTTGCCAAGATCAAGAATACCATTAAGGCCTCTAACGATTCGATTAAGAGCCCGAGCGGTATCTTCCAGAAGGCCGATGCCAAGTCTTCCTTTGTCTTTGTCGGTCTCGATAATTACAAATCCATTTTCACCGACAACACGCGCTTTACCAAAGTTTTCGGAGATATTCTGACTACGGTTATTATGTGGATTATGAACTTCGCTCCTCAGATTCTTCTTGCGCTTCTTCTTGCTGCCTGGATGACAGACAGCCGTCTTCACTTGAAGGGTCTGAACGCAATGAAGGCTTTGATCTACCTTCCCAACATCATGACAGCAGCCACTGTCGCTATTTTCTTCTACCGTTCCTTCCAGTTCAGCACGAACCCGGCATCCAAATCGATGGCGCAGCTGGTTCTGCAGCTATTCGGTGATGAGGATGGATTCAACTTCTTCGCTTCCCCGTGGGCAGCCAGATCTCTCGTTGCATTCATCAACTTCTGGATGTGGTATGGAAATACGATGATCATTTTGATTGCCGGTATCAGCAGCATCAGTACGTCTCTGTTTGAGTCCGCTCAGATCGACGGCGCATCCAACGGCCAGATCTTCAGGCGTATCACCATCCCGCTTATCCGCCCCATTATGCTGTATACATTGATTACGGCTCTTATCGGCGGCTTGCAGATGTATGATATTCCGAAACTGCTGCAGAACGGCGAACCTACGATTATGTTCCTGGGTACAAAGCTCAAGTCGACCGAGACGATCCTCATGTATATTCAGGATCAAGCCTTCGGTATCAAGAGCAATCATTTCATCGGAGTAGCCGCTGCCGTATCCGTTCTGCTTTTCGCAATCACGTCTTTGATCAGCGCGGTCCTCTTCTATGTCATGAGAGATAAAGATGCAAGCCGTGCCAAGAAACTTGCCAAAAAAGGAGGTATCGTGAGATGAGCAGTAAGAAAGATTTAAACAGGAGTCTTTCCACTACTTTGCGTGCCAGGTCCGCATTGATTTATGTTGTCGTAGCATTTCTGACAATACTTTCCGTTTTCCCGTTCTATTACATGTTTATGAGCTCGACCTGGACCAGCTATCAGATTCTTGAGAGTTTGAAACTGTATCCCGGCCCGCTCGAGAACCTTGTTAACAATGTCAACCGCCTGAATGCCCGTTCGGAATTCAGCTTCATGATCGGTTTCAAGAACAGCTTTATCATTTCGATTTGCGCTACGGCGTTGTCCGTTTATTTCTCTGCGCTTACCGCGTATGGACTTAAGGTGTACCAGTTCAAATTGAGAAATGCTGCTTTTTCCTTCATCATGCTGGTTCTTATGGTTCCTGCGCAGGTCTCCATCACAGGATTCTTCAAGCTTATGATGGATATGGGTCTTGTCGGTACCAAGTGGCCTCTGATCATTCCCGCCATTGCGGCTCCCGGTACGGTATTCTTTATCAAACAGTATCTGGATTCTGCTCTGTCGCATGAGATCATCGAAGCTTCCCGTATTGATGGTGCCAACGAGTTCTATACCTTCAACCGGATTTGCCTTCCCATCATGGTTCCCGCTCTTGCCACACAGGTCATCTTTGGATTTATATCGAGCTGGAACAACTACTTCATGCCGTCCATCATTTTAAGCAAGATGAAGGATAAGACCTTACCCTTGATGATTGCACAGCTCTACGGAGACCGTTATACCGACTTCGGTCAGATCTACACAGGTCTTTCGGTATCCGTTATTCCCCTGATCATTATCTATGTTTTCCTTCAGAGATACATTATTGCCGGTGTATCTGCTGGTTCCGTTAAGGAATAATCAAAGCCCATTTAGCGCTCCAGTATTCTTTCTGTTAAAGAGGGCTTCTGCTTCTCAAAACAAGTGGAAGCCCCTCTTTAGCGGGAAGAGGACGCCGGTTATGTAAGGCGAAAGCCAATAATCGCATATACTGCTTCAGATGAAGAATTACCGCGTTTTTTTGCTCTTAGAGCGAAACGTTTAATGATTGACTTTATCGTTTTATTTTTAGCCACTTATGATCCCTACACCCCAATTTTGATCGGAGGACGCTATATGCAGTTTGGACATTTTGACGATGAACGCCGCGAGTATGTGATTGAAACACCGAAAACACCTTTTCCGTGGATCAATTATCTCGGGAACGAAGATTTTTTCGGGTTGGTTTCAAATACAGCCGGCGGTTACAACTTTTACAAAGATGCACGTATGCGCCGTATAACACGTTACCGTTATAACAATATACCGGTCGACGACGGCGGACGTTACTATTACATCAAAGACGGCGACACCGTATGGAATCCCGGATACAAGCCCTGCAAGACAGAACTTGATTCCTACGAATGCAGACACGGCATGGGTTATACCTCCATTTCTGCTTCCAAGAACGGAGTATCGGCCGAACTTCTGGCCTTTGTACCGCTTAAGTTCAAAGGGGAAATTAACCGCTTAACTCTTAAGAACACGACGGATCAGGCGAAGACACTGTCCATATTCTCGCTTCGCGAGTGGTGTCTCTGGGACGCGTCGGACGATATGCTGAATTTCCAGCGCAATTTCTCGACCGGCCAGGTAGAGATCGAGGGAAATACCATTTACCACAAGACAGAGTACAGAGAAAGAAGAAATCACTACGCTTTCTATACGGTGAACCATGAGATCTCCGGATTTGATTCGCAGCTTGAGGATTTCCTCGGAATGTACAACGGTTTCAACGAGCCGGCCGCAGTTCTTGAGGGTAAGTGCAGAAATTCTGTTGCCGACGGATGGCAGCCTTGCGCAAGCCACCAGATTGACGTTGTTCTGGCTCCCGGCGAGACAAAGTCTTTCATCTATATGCTCGGTTATGCCGAGCTCCCCGAGGACCAGAAGTGGGAAGCTCCCGATGTTATCAACAAGGCTCCGGCCAGAGAAATGATGACTATGTTTGCCACAGACGCTCAGGTCGATGCCGCGATGGCAGAACTGCGCCTGAACTGGGATCGCCTGCTGTCCATTTATAATGTCGATATCAAGGATGAGAAGACGGCTCGCATGGTCAACATCTGGAATCCCTATCAGTGCATGGTTACGTTTAATATGAGCCGTTCGGCATCCTATTTTGAATCGGGTGTCGGCCGCGGCTTAGGTTTCCGTGACTCTTCTCAGGACCTTCTGGGATTTGTCCATCAGATTCCCGAGCGGGCACGCGAACGTATTCTGGACATCGCCGCAACACAGTTCCGTGACGGCGGCTGCTATCATCAGTACCAGCCTCTCACCAAGAAGGGCAACAATGACATCGGCGGCGGCTTCAACGATGACCCGCTCTGGCTGATTGCCGGAACGGCTGCCTATATCAAGGAGACGGGAGATTTCTCGATCCTTGATGAGCAGACGGCTTATGACTGCAATCCTGCGGATACGGGAACTCTTCTCGAGCATCTGTCCGCTTCGTTCAACCACGTAGTACTGAATAAGGGACCTCACGGTCTTCCTCTGATCGGACGTGCCGACTGGAATGACTGCCTCAATCTGAACTGTCATTCGAAGACTCCCGGCGAGTCGTTTCAGACGTTCGGCACAGCCGACGGCCGTGTTGCCGAATCGGTACTGATCGCCGGTATGTTTGCCGCGATCGGGCCCGAACTTGTTGAACTTTATAAGAGAAAGGGCCTTACGGAAGAAGCGGCTGCCGCTCAAAAAGAGATTGATCTTATGCGTGCGACGATTCTTGACAGCGGTTACGACGGAGACTGGTTCCTTCGCGCTTATGACGCTTTCGGAGCGAAAATCGGCTCCAAGGATTGCGATGAGGGCAAGATCTTTATCGAGTCTCAGGGATACTGCGTAATGGCAGGTGTCGGTGTTGAAGACGGCAAGGCTCTGAAGGCGCTGAATTCGGTCCGGGATATTCTTGAGTGCGAACACGGAATCGTACTTCAGCAGCCCGCTTACAGCACATATCATTCCAACTTGGGCGAGTGCTCTTCGTACCCGCCGGGATACAAAGAGAACGCCGGAATTTTCTGCCATAATAATCCCTGGATTATCATCGCGGAAACGGTAATCGGCCGCGGAACCAGAGCTTTCAGCCTTTACAAGAAGATCTGTCCCGCATACCGTGAAGCCATCAGTGACCTTCACCGGAATGAACCGTACGTATATTCACAGATGATCGCCGGTAAGGACGCAGGGCGTATGGGAGAGGCCAAGAACTCGTGGCTTACAGGCACTGCCGCATGGAACTTTGTCGCGATATCGCAGGCAATTCTGGGCGTAAAGCCGGGATACGACGGTCTCGTTATTGATCCCTGTATCCCCTCTGACTGGGAAGGCTACAAGATCACACGTGTTTTCCGCGGAATAACCTATGAAATAGATATCAAAAACCCTAACCGAGTGGAAAAAGGTATAGCTAATATTGCCGTTGATGGTATAGAATTAATGAGTAATATTCTTCCGCTCTTTGATGCCGGCACGACACACAAGGTTTCTGTCGTGCTCGGATAATGACTTCAGTCGATTGACGGATTCCCCGATCCATCATTCCGAATGCGGCAGGAATCTTACGAGAGTCCTGCCGCATTATTTTTGAAGGAATCGAATAAGAATCCTTGCGCGTATTTTCAGGTGTAATTTTTCGAGAGTCCGGCCCGTACTTATCTTTAGGAGGAAATAATTATGCACCGCTTCACAAATTTGAGACATATTGCATTGACGTCGGCTGCTGCCGTGCTGCTTGCCGGGATGGTTCTAATGGCCGGCTGCTCGAGTATTCTTCCGCAGGAGGAGGCGGCTCTCGATATACCGCTTGTTACACCGGCACCCGTCGAATATAAGACGGAACCGGCGAAAGTCGGTTCGATCTCGAATGAGGTCACGTTAACCGGTCAGATTATTGCCGAATCGGAACAGAATCTGTATTTCACCGCCGAACAGGGGAGACTTACGGAAGTATTGGTCAATACGGGCGATGCCGTTAAGGAAGGCGATATCTTAGCGACCGTCGGTACGGATGAGCTGGACAGACAGATCAAAATGCAGAAACTTGAGGTCGAACGAGCGCAGATCCTGTATGACGAAGCTTCAAAAGCCGTGGACAACACGGATCTTAACACGCAGATCGAAGTGCAGGTAAGAGAAGTCAACAAGGCGCAGATCGCCTATGATTCGGCACCGGAGGGCACCGAGAAAAACATGGCGGCGCTCACATTGGAACAGATGCGGATTCAGCTCGACGCGATGGTCGCCAAACGCGATCACCCCGCAGCGTCTTCTGCGGCCAGTCTTGCAGCCGTAACGCTGGAGGAGCAGAAGCTGACTCTGGAGGCTCTTAAGGATCAGAAGGAAGGAACCGAGATAACGGCTCCTTTTGACGGAGTCATTAACTACACAAGCAAAACCAAGATCGGCGACAGCGTCGCGGGGTATGAGACCATTGTTACCATCTGTGATCCGGCTACGTTGATTGCCGCCTCCGACGATCAGGAAACGACGGAGCTTTCTGTCGGAGCTGTCGCTCAGGTTGTCTTAAGCGACAAGTCCGTCCTTAATGCAGAAGTAATCGAGACACCTGCGACGATCGATGACAAATCCGAATATGCCGGCTTCTCTTTCCTCAAATTCACCGATCCGCTGCCGGAAAAAGTCAAATCCGGCGCCAAGATTACGATCAAGTACAAGACCGAAGAGAAGGACAATGTAATCGTGATTCCAAAGAAATACGTCGTCTCTGCCAGTGACAGAAAATATGTCGTTGTTCTGGAGAACGGTCTTCGTGTCGAAAAGGATGTGACCATCGGCATCAGCAATACCACGGATGTGGAAATCAAGACGGGTCTTTCTGAAGGCGATCTGATTATTACCAACTGATCGGAGGCATCTTACGTGTTTTCATATGTTTTACAGAAAATGAAGAGCAATCTGTGGAAGGTTCTGTGTCTTCTCCTGGGCTGCATTCTGGTTGTCGGCATGTTTGCATCGATTCCGATTTACACAAAAGGAATTCTGCAGCGCATGTTTATCAAGCAGCTCGAAAAGCGCCAGACGACGGAACAGATATATTCGGGTTATTACGCATTCAATAAATCATACCGCTACAGCACCGATACGAGTGATCCCGAGAAAACCCGTTACCGCGGTACTTTTACTTCGATCGGAAAGATCAGGGAAGAGGGTGCGGCGGTTCTTGCGGGCATGCCGTACTCGTCTCAGATGACAGCCGAAATGATTTCGCTCGCCAATATTTTTTACGAAAAAGACACAGCGGAAGCCGGTGAAACGGAAGTTTCGACCTTAACGCTCAATGCTATCTCCGGTATGGCCGACAAGGTTCAGATCGTAGCGGGCCGCATGCCGGCAGCGACGGGCGATAAGAATCTCTACGAGGTCGTCGTTACCGAGAGCGCCATGAAACAGAAGGGATATACGCTTGATCAGGAGATCCGTCTGAAGACTGATCTGTACAGCAAGGATGGCACCGATATATTTAAGATTAAGATCGTAGGTGTCGTTGAAGCGAAGAACCTCTCCGATCCGTACTGGTATATATCGCTCGATACCTTCGGCAATGGTGTCATTATGGACTTCGACACGCTGATGACGGAGGCCGAAACCAATCTTCCCCGTAACCTCGTTAGCTACACGTGGTGGAGCTGCTATGACTATTACAAGTTCTTGTTTACGGATGCCCAAAGTGTTCTTGGCGTCTACAATGATTCGATCAACCGGACGAAGGAACTGGACAAGAAGATCGAGCTCGTCTGTACGTTCACCGATATTATGCAGGAATATCCGGCGTACAAAGCCGAACTGCAGACATCGCTTCAGATCCTGTTCGTACCGATTGTCCTGATGCTGGCCTTTTATATCTATATGGTTTCGCAGCTTATGGTGACGACGGATAAAACAAGTATATCCGTCATGGAGAGCCGCGGTGCCGGGAAAGGACGGATCGTCGTCCTGTATCTGATTGAATACAGTCTCCTGGCGGCCGTCTCGTTTATCGTCGGCCCGGCGCTGGGCCTTCTCATGTGCAAGGTTCTGGGAGCTTCCAACGGCTTTCTCACGTTTGTCGGACGTACGGCGCTTCCCGTAGCCATCAGTACGGAGGCTTTGATCTATTCGGCACTTGCGATGCTGTTCTTTGTCGCAGTTACGCTGATACCCGTATTTATTCTTGCCCGGAAGGGCATCGTCGAGACCAAACGCACCGTTTCGAGACGCATGCGGGCACCGGTCTGGCAGCGCTATTTCCTGGATATCATACTTTTGGGTATCTCCGCGTATCTCTATTTTCAGATTCAGTCGTCACTTAAGGACGAGACGAGCTTTGTCAGCAAGAACAATTCGCTTCTTTTCCTGGCGTCGACACTGTTTATTATGGGTTCGGGCATGCTGTTTCTTCGCGTATACCCGCTCATCATCCGTTTTTTCTATTTTCTCGGCAAAAAGCGATGGTCGCCCGTCATGTATACGTCCTTTCTTCAGGTCAGCCGCACGGACGGACGCGAACAGTTCCTGATGCTCTTTATGGTTCTTGCGCTTTCCGTCGGTATTTTCAACGCGAATGCCGCACGCACAATCAACCAGAACTCCGAGGATGAAGTTTCCGAATCGGTAGGTGCAGATCTTGTCATTCGCGAACAATGGACGGAGTACAATGCGGACGGATCCACCGCGTCTGCGTTTGTGCCTACGTTGGACAATGCGGCGACGAAAGACACGCATTTCGAAGAGCCGCCCTTGAAGCGCTTTGTCTCGATGGACGGCATCGAAAAGGTGACTCGCGTCCTCAAGGTAAAAAACAACAACAAACTCACTTTCCTTGACAAGCGTGTGGTCAACTTTACGGTAATGGGTATAGATCCGTCGGATTTCGGGCAGGTGGTCTGGACCAGGAGCGATATTCTTCCGAGTCCGATCAACGCATACCTGAACGCCATGACCGAAAATCAGGGTTATGTGGTTATCTCGCAGAAGGTTTCGGAGTCTTTAGGTGTCACAGCCGGCGATATTCTTCAATTCTCGGTGGACGGCGGGACGGAAGTGCCCGTGACGGTTCTGGGTGTCGTTGCATACTGGCCGGGACTTCCTGCCACCTATGTCACCGAAGAAGGGCAGCTGGTCTACAACAGCTTTATCATCATGAATCTGAATTATTACCAGCTCAAGAATCCGGTTATACCATATGAGGTTTGGGTCAAAAAGGCTCCGGATGCAACGGACCAGAGCGTCTACGACCAGATATCGGCTAAAAAAATTGTCGTCGAATCCATCGATTCGGAGACGCAGAGCATTGCAAACGTTAAGAACGACCCGCAGCTTCAGGGCTTGAACGGTGCGTTGAGTTTGGGATTCATTGTGTCGATGCTGATCTGTGCGGTTGGCTTTCTGATTTACTGGATCGTTTCCATTCAGGGACGCGTCCTGCAATTCGGTATATACCGAGCCATGGGTATGAGCAAAAAGTCCATTCTCGGAATTATCGGCGCGGAGCAGATCATGATTTCGGGTGTATCCATCGTTATGGGAATCCTGATCGGCGACGTGACTTCTTCTCTGTATCTGCCTCTTTTCAAGATCCTGAACCACTCGGAAGGAAGCTCGATACCCTTCAAAATCGTCACTCTGGCGTCCGATTACATTAAGATTTACACGATACTCGGCGCGATTCTTCTGATCTGCTTTATCATTCTGTCCAGACTTATGCTGAAGATTCGAATCGACCAGGCTGTCAAGCTTGGAGAAGAGTGAGGAGGGACGTAAGATGGCAGATATAATGAGAGTCGAAAAAGTAACCAGAAGCTTCGGATCAGGCGGAAACAAGGTTCTGGTTCTTAAAAATATTGATATAGCGATCGAAGAAGGAACTCTGACCATTCTCCGGGGCCGTTCCGGTTCCGGAAAAACGACGCTTCTCAATCTCCTTTCGGCACTTGATATGCCGACGACCGGAGAGATCTTTTTCGAGGGCAAAGATATTACCAAGCTACCCGACCGGAAAAGAGACGAGCTCCGGAGAACCAAATATGCTTTTGTCTTTCAGTCTGTAGCCTTAATCGGCAACATGACGGCGTACGAGAATGTTGATTTCGCGCTCAGAGTCGCGCGTTATCCTTCAAAAGACAGGGATAAGCGCGTTCGTGAGGCCCTTGATCTGGTCGGCCTTTTATCGCGCATGAAGCATCGTGTACAGGAGTTGTCCGGAGGCGAGCAGCAGCGTGTCGCTATTGCAAGAGCCATCGCAGGCCGGCCGAGTATTATTTTCGCGGACGAACCGACAGCCGAACTTGATTCGAACATGGGCGAGCAGATTATGCGCCTGTTTCGGAAAGTCGTCGAAACGGAGAAGCTCACCGTGGTCATGACGACGCATGATCCACATCTGATGAAGTGTGCCGACAGGGTGTATCTTCTGGAAGACGGGGTGGTGATCGCATGATTGACTGCGAGAATCTGGTAAAGATCTATAAGACGAAAGAATTCGAAGTTCTGGCGCTTCAGGGGCTTGACCTGACTGTCGACGACGGCGAGCTGATGGCGATTATCGGCAACAGCGGCAGCGGAAAATCGACGCTTCTCAATATGCTCGGAGGATTGGACCGCCCGACGGCCGGCAGACTTCTCGTAGACGGGAAAGATATGCTGAAGGCCTCGGCAAAGGATCTGGTTCAGTATAAACGGCACACTGTCGGATTTGTCTGGCAGAATAACGGAAGAAATCTGATTCCGTATCTGACCGCCCTGCAGAACATAGAGCTGCCGATGGTGTTTTCGAAGACGAAGAACCGGAGAGCGCGAGCTCTTGAACTGATCGATCAGGTGGGACTTTCCAAAAAAAAGAACAACCGGATGCAGGAGATGTCGGGCGGCGAACAGCAGAGAATCGCAATCGCAATTGCCCTTTCCAATAAACCGCGTCTTCTCCTGGCCGACGAACCGACCGGTTCGGTCGATACCAAGACAGCCGCGGATATTATGGCGATTTTCAGACGCCTTCAGACGGAACAGAAGCAGACGATCGTGATCGTCACGCACGACATGCAGCTTTCGAGACAGGTCAGCCGCGTCGTCGCAATCCGTGACGGCAAAACGAGCAGTGAATACCGTTCAATCCTGCGCCCGAACATGCGTCCCGCATCCGCGTACGCCGGTCAGGGCAGTGAAGAGGATGACGGGGACGATGCCGGGAATGCCGGAGTCTTTCTTCCGGACGGGGATTATGAGGCCGAGAATCAGGAGCCCGGTGAGGATGAGACCCGCTTCGGCAAGAGCTCGCATCAGGAACTCGCCGTAGTTGACCGCGCAGGACGGCTTCAGATACCGCATGAGTATCTGAAATCGCTCGGGATTGACGGAAAAGGCATGATGCGGGTAGAACTTGAAGACGGTCATATCGTTCTTTACCCGTCCGACCACGGGATTTCTTGACAAACAATTCACTTTTCGCTGTAATTGGGGGAGAAGATTAACCCCTGATGTGAGGTGACCATATGTGCGACACGGGCAAGACCGGCAAAAAAAGAGTTCTGGTTGCGATGAGCGGCGGAGTAGACAGCTCCGTGGCCGCGCTCATCCTCAAACGCCAGGGCTATGATGTTACGGGCGCTACCCTTCAGATCTGGCCGGATGAGCCGGATGCCGAAGTCCGTGCCGATGTCGGGTGCTGTTCGCTTTCGGCCGTCGACGACGCGCGCCGCGTTGCGAACGCGCTGGACATACCGTATTATGTCCTGAATTTCAAATCGATCTTTGAAGAGAATGTCATTTCGCCGTTTGTCAGCGAATATCAGCGGGGCCGGACGCCGAATCCCTGCATCGCGTGCAACTGGAAGATTAAGTTTGAGGCAATGCTCGAAAAGGCGCTCGCGATGGGATTCGATTATCTTGCGACCGGCCATTATGCGCGCATCCGCTTCTCGGAAACGAAGAATGAGTATGAACTTCTGGGCGATTCCGACAATCCCAAGGACCAGACGTATGCCTTATACCGTCTGAATCAGCACCAGCTCGAACATCTTCTCCTGCCGATTGCCGATTACGACAAGAAGGAAATCCGAAAGATGGCCGAAGAGGCGGGACTCCCGATCGCACACAAGCCCGACAGCCAGGAGATATGCTTCGTAAAGGACAATTCCTACTCGAATTTTATCGAGACGAGAACCGGCGAGAAGAGTGCCCCGGGAGATTTTACCGATGTAAACGGACGCATTCTCGGACGGCACCGCGGCATCATCCACTATACCGTCGGACAGAGAAAGGGGATCGGCATCGCTGCTAAAGATCCGCTTTTCGTGCTGGCGATCGACAGGGAGAACAATCGGGTCATTCTGGGCTCGGACCTTGACCTCTACCATAATGCGCTGACCGCAGGGCAGATGCATCTGATATCCACGGTTCCGCCCGTGTATCCGTTTGCAATAGAAGCCAAGATCCGGTACTCGGCCAAGGCGGTTCCGGCTATCCTCAGCGCACCGGAGGACGGTCTTGTACGGGTTGTTTTCGAGATGCCGGTCCGCGCGATCACTCCCGGCCAGTCGGTAGTGTTTTATCAGGGAAATTTCGTTCTCGGCGGCGCGATTATCGAGTCATCCGAACAAACAAATATGGATGTAAAAGGCTTATAATAGTAACGGAAATCCTGATTGATAAAATGTATGAAGGCGAAGCGGGAGGGGGGCATCCTATGCTTGAGAAAACAACTTTTACATGCACGGCGAGTGACGGACTTGCGATTCGTGGAATGTACTGGCGTGATTCCGCCGTTGAGGCGAAGGCAGCCGTACTGTTTATCCACGGTATGCTCGAATATTACGGCCGTTATGATGCCTACGCTTCTTTTCTCGCAGGAAAAGGAATCCGGTTCTTTGCCTTTGATTTGCGCGGACACGGACTGACGACACCTGATGAAGCCGAGCGTGGATTTTTCGGCGCGAAAAACGGCGTCGACCGGCTGATGGAGGATGTTGCGGCCGTCCGCACCCAAATGAACGATCTTCTGGCCGGGGACGGTTTGTCCGGCCTTCCGGTCTTTCTCTACGGACACAGCATGGGATCCTTTATTGCCTCCTGTTACGCAAAGCGTACAAAGGCCGCGGGGCTTTCCGGCATCCTTCTTTCCGGAACGACAGCCGGTAACCGTAAAGCGGGTCTGGGCGTCGTACTCGCGCGGACGCAGTGCCTTGTTCTCGGGCCCAAATCCAAGGGCAAATTTCTACAGAATATGGGCTTTGCCGGAAACAACAGCAGGATCAAGCCGGCCCGTACGATCGATGACTGGCTCAGCCGCGATGATAAAATTGTCGACGCCTATATGTCCGATCCCGGATGTACCTTTACCTTTAAGGCAGCGGGTATGGCCGATCTGGCGGCTCTTACGAAGGAGAGCGGGGGCAGGAACTGGACGGGCGCTGTTCCGAAAGACGAGCCGGTCTTCATTTTCTCTGGCGAAGATGACCCCGTCGGCGAATACGGCCGGGGCCCGAAGATCCTGAAGAATTGGTACGAGGAGACCGGACACGAGACGGTATTGAAGCTTTATCCGTCCGGACGCCATGAGATGCACAACGAGATAAACCGTGAGGAAGTGTATAACGATGTTCTTTCCTTTATCCTTCTTCACAGCAAGCGCGAGACGCCGCTTAAGGGCGCGCTCGCAAGCGGTCCGGGGGTACTTTGATCGGAAATTACAGTCGCATACATAAACGAATGCAAATACGATGGAGGTACTTATGTCTTTAACAAGTAAAAGAGCCCGCGGTCAGGGTATTACGGCTGAGGCTGCTCTCAAGGAGAAGTTCGCTTCGATCTCTGTTTCGGGTGCGATAAGCGCTCAGTTTATTCACGGCAACCACAGCGGTCCGGTTGCCGGAGTGGCCGGAATTCCTTTTTCCACACCGGTTATTTCCGCGCTGCTTGCGGCTGATGCATTACACTCCCTGTTCACCATGCTCTTCAAGAGCAATTGCTCCGTACTTTTCATGTCGGATAACGGCGGCGTTTCGCTCTATGTTGCGGACGGCAGTATTGTTCGCGAAGTTGATCTGAAGCCGGAGGAAGAGGCATCCGTACTCGCGGTTCTTGCGGATTCGATGAAATGGGGCGGCACATTGAACGGACAGGGCGAGCATACCTCGGACCTTAAATCTCCCGCGCCCGGTCCGCATTACTTTACGAATTTCCTGATCGGCAACCGGATCGGTTTTGACCGTCCGCTGCAGAGCACGCCCAAGAGCGTCGTGGATCGCTTAGGCGGCGGTTCGTTCCGGTCACACGCGGATACGCAGGTGCTCGCGACGCGCTGGGATTATCTTCCGGAGGAGAACGGATTTCCCGCGAACCGTCAGTTCTACCTTACTTTGAACGGCAAGCAGATCTTCTATTCCGGTGTGGCGACACAGGAAGGTGTCGAAGAAGCGTTTTGCACGCATTCGCAGAATCGCACGGTCATCGAATACAGACTGAAGATCGGCCTGACTGTCCGTCGGACGATTTTCATACTTCCGCAGGAAGATCGTCTTCCAATGGCCGTCGAAGTCCAGAAAATCGAGATCGAGAACAACTCGTCCCGCGATATGGACGTAAGACTTGTTTATACCGGCATGTTCGGCACATCAGAATGTCACGCTCTGCGTGAAGACGTCATTTTTACGACGGTCGTTGCGCAGTCGGAGGTTTTCTACGACGAAGAGGAGAAGATTGCCGCGATTTCCTTTAATCCGAATCCGAAGTGGACCAAAGGCGATATCCGCTATGCGACGATGATGGTGCACAGCGACGGCGAGGTCATATTCCCCGACCAGTTCTGCGCGAAGTACAGCGAGTTTGTCGGATCGGGAACCTTGAGTCAACCGGAGAATCTCGCCTGTCTTTCGAACCGTCATTCGCGAAAAGGCCCCGGCTTCTTTGCGCTGTCCGCACCCTTTACCGTTCGTGCGGGTTCGAAGGCCGAAGCCGATCACTTTACCTGCCTGTCCTCGTATGTCTTAAATCCCGGCTTCGTCGAAGATGAGACCGTAAAAGCGGAGCTTTCGGCTCTTCTGGACCGCTTTAAAAAGCCCGGGGAAGTAGACAAAGTTCTTCTCTCCGTCGAGGCTTTCACCAAGTCTTACGCGTCCTATCTTCAGATTGCACACGACGACAAGGATTTCGAGGCGTACGTCAACAACAATCTGCCCTTCCAGGTCTTTTACCAGACCTTCGTGTCGCGCTCTTTCGACTGGACACAGAAGGGGTATCGCGAGATCGGTTTCCGCGAGATTCAGGATATTTTCGCGTCGATGTACTATATGGCGGGAATGGGCAGAATCGATTTCGTCAAGAAGCTTCTTCGCGAGTGGGCCGGCAATGTGGCCTTTGACGGGTATGCCAACCACAATTTCTACTGGACGAGCAAGGAGCCGGGTTGGTGGTCCGACGATTCGCTCTGGCTTCTGCAGGCTCTCGACCGCTATGTCAGCCTTACCGGCGATTACGCATTCATGGAAGAAGAGCTTCCCGTCGCCGGAACGAACGGCATAAAGAGAAGTCTTCTCGAGACGATCCGGGCGATTCTTACATACTCGGGTCACATTTCCGTAGGTCGCCACGGATTGCCGCTGATCGACCGCGCCGACTGGAACGACTGCCTCCGCGTTGATCCCGACTGCGTATCCGGACCGGATAAGATACTGGCCTACAAGAAGCAGCTTGAAGCAAGCGGGAAAGCATACGGCGAGGTTCCTTTCGAATCGGAATATTCCGAATCTGTCATGAACGGATTCCTTCTGAAGACAGCTGTCGATGCGGCAGCGGGTATTTTTAGCAATTGCGGGGATGCGGCCTATGCGGACGAGCTGAAGGTTTTCTCGGGGACGCTTAAGGACAACCTTACGAAGGTCGCCTGGAAGGACGATTTCTTTGCGCGCGTGCTCTTTAACCGCAGCTCCAAACCGGACCTTCTGTATTTGGGTGCCGGCGGTGACGGACTTGCGGTCGAGGAAGGGGCCCCCGGCACGTATTTCCTCAATGATTTTAGCTGGTCGGTTCTGTCCGACTGTGCTTCCGAATCCCAGATCACGGTCATGCTCGATTCGATCGACCGTTATTTGAAGACTCCGTTCGGATACAGACTCTGCTCGAGCGTCGATTATCCGAAGATCGCGCCCAAGATCGACGTCGCACTCTATTATACCGGTGACCGTGAGAACGGCGGCATTTTCAAGCACGCCAATATGATGGCAGCGGCAGCGATGCTGAAAGCCGCGAAGACGGTCGGGGATGTCGTCCTGGCCGAGCGCCTGTCCGAGACCGCGTACTGGGTTATCGACTGCATACTCCCGTACCGGACTCTCAAGAATCCTTTTGAGACATGCGGAAATCCGAGACTTTGCACGCAGTACAACAACTCCGAGACCGGCGAGAATATCGGACCGACGCTTTCCGGAACATCGACATGGCTTCTTCTTTGCATGTTCATGGGTTTCGGTGTCGAGTTCACAAGCGACGCGCTGATTCTTGATCCGATCTTAAGGAGCGCGGATGCCGGCGAAGATATTACGGTAAACTCGGGCAAGGCATCTTACCATATCACGGTACAGAAACAGGCGGGCTTCCGGAGAACAAAGGAAGGCGCCAAAATCATATGTGACGGCAGGCCGGTTTCCGGAATCCGGGTTCCCGTGTTTGAAGACGGAAAGACACACGAAGTACAGATCTCACTGTAAACACCTGACATTTGTCCGGGGCCGAAGGCTAGGCGCAAGCCTTGTATTCGGCCCCGGTTTTCCCGTGAAGGAGATGTTGTTATGATTCGCATACTTAAGGGTTCTCTCTTGCACACACCCGAAAAAGATTGCTTTTCCGTTCATCCGGATTCGTATCTGGTGATCCGGGACGGCCTTGTCGAAGGGATTTACGGAGAACTTCCCGATCTCTACAAGGAGATTCCGGTCGAAGAGTTCCCCGGCAAACTGATTATTCCCGGATTTGCGGATCTTCACGCGCATGCTCCGCAGTATTTGAACTGCGGCATCGGATACGACGAAGAGCTGCTGCCGTGGCTCCAAAAATACACATTCCCCCTGGAATCGAGATACAAAGATCTCCGGTTCGCGGAAACCGCCTACAAACGGTTTATCGCCGATCTCTGGAGAGCGGGCACGACCCGCGCCAGTATTTTCGCGACCAAACATCTGCCGGCGACGAAGCTCCTTTTCGAGCTGTTCCGGGAGTCGGGGCTCGGCGCGTATGTCGGGAAAGTCAACATGGATAGAAACGCCGTACCGGCGCTCGAAGAGAAGACGGCGGAATCTCTGGCCGAAACCGAAGAATTCATCCTCGGCGCCAGAGACCCGGAGGATCTTGTCAAACCGATCATTACACCCCGGTTCGTTCCCTGTACGACGCCGGAACTGATGACAGGATTAGGTCTTCTTGCCGAGAAATATGATGTCCCCATTCAGTCGCATCTTAGCGAGAACCGCGATGAAATCGAGTTGGTGAAGAAGCTTCATCCGGAGATCGGAAGCTTTACCGAGGTGTACGAAACATACGGTCTCCTGAAGCGTGACCGGACGATTATGGCACACGGCGTATATCTCGACTCGAAGGAGCGGGAGATTCTTCTTGACAGAGGGATCTATATCGCGCACAGTCCGCAGTCTAATTTCAATGTGTCGAGCGGGACGATGCCCCTTCGCGAATACCTCGATTCCGGAATGCGTCTGGGACTTGCGTCCGATGTGGCGGGCGGACACAGTCTCTCCATGCCGCACAATATCGTCACGGCCCGGGCGGCTTCGAACCAGTACTGGGTCGATCATCCCGAGTGCCCGAAGGCCAGACTCTCCGAGGTGTTTTATCTGGCGACGAAGGGCAGCGGAGCCTTCTTCGGTAAAGTCGGAAGCTTTGAACCGGGATATGAGGCGGATCTTCTTGTGGTCGACGACCGGTACGGAGAAAGTCTTGTAGAGAGGACGCTTGAAGAGCGGCTTCAGAGATTCATCTACACCGGAGACGACCGCAGCATCGAAAAGCGAGTCGTTCGCGGCAAAGATCTTCCGTGTCCCTTTGCGGATGAGGACGGCGTACGGCATCCCGCGTAAAAGAATGCCCGTACTTATTTGAGGAAAGCCGTTTCTCTTGCGCACGGAGGGCCGGTTTGTATTAAAATGATTTTATTGCCAGAAACATTTGAAGCGGAGGATTTTCCATGCCGATTGCCAGCGTATACCTGTCTGAAATTATCAAGGCCTTTGATCTCGAGGTAATCTATGATCCGGGAAATCTTGACCAGATCCGTATCACTGTGGCGGATGTTACCCGTCCGGGACTTCAGCTGGCCGGCTATTATGAGCATTTCGGCCCCGACCGTATACAGATTATCGGCAATATGGAGATGGCTTATCTGGATAAACTGTCGCCGGAGGTCAGAAGGAAGCGCTTGAACGCTCTTTTTGCCAAGAATATTCCGTGTCTGATTCTGACGCGCTACCATGAACCGCATCCGGAGCTTGTCCCCTGTGCGAAGAAGAAGAAGATACCGATCCTTAGGACGAAGGCGAGGACGTCCGAGTTCATGAGTTCGCTCGTCAAGCATCTCAACATAGAGCTCGCGCCGAGAATCTCCATGCACGGAGTGCTTGTCGAGGTCAACGGCGAAGGTATACTGATCCTTGGCGAAAGCGGCGTCGGCAAGTCGGAAACGGCTCTTGAAATCGTAAAGCGCGGACACCGGCTCATCGCGGACGACCAGGTTGAGATCCGCCGTGTTTCGGAATCCACGCTTCTGGGTCGTGCGCCGGATATCATACGGCATCTGATTGAGATCCGGGGTATCGGCATCCTGGATGTCAAGGAACTGTTCGGCGTTTCGTCCGTCAAGCTGCAGGAGAATATCGATTTTGTTATCAATCTGGAAATCTGGGATGAGAAGAAGGTCTATGACCGCTTGGGGATAAACGACGAGACGACCGAGATTCTCGGGATACCGGTCCCGTCCATCACGATCCCCGTAGGCCCCGGCCGGAACCTCGCCATTATCGTAGAAGCGGCGGCAATCAACTACCGTGTCAAGAAGATGGGGCACAACGCGGCAAGAGATCTTATTGACCGTGTTTTCCCGTCCGGCGGCGCACTGCCGCTCTAATCTTTATCACAGACATTTACAGGCATTTACAGGAGAATTATGTCAGAAGCGGATAATACTGAGAACACATACAAAGAATTTTTCGAGGCGCTTGAGCGCCTGGGGCTTCAGGATCTCGCAGAGAGAATCCGAAGAAACGAGCCGATGAATCTTCACACGACCATGCGTGTGGGCGGCCTCGCCGATCTTTTCGCGGAACCCGCGGGACCTATGGAGGCTGTGCTTCTTTTCCGGGCGGCGAAAGAGTCCGGTATTTCGCTGTTTGTAATCGGGAACGGTTCAAATGTGATCGTGTCCGACGACGGGATCGAAGGGCTTACCGTCCATATCGGGGATGCCATGTCGCGGATATGGACCGAGGTCGATCCGGAGAATCCGGACGGTGTCCTGATACATGCTTTTGCCGGTGCGCTTCTTTCTAAGGTCGCTGTTCATGCGGCACGGGAGAGTTATGCGGGAATGGAATTTGCCGCCGGAATACCGGGCAGCATTGGCGGAGCGGTTTATATGAACGCGGGAGCCTACGGCGGGCAAATGTCCGACATTGTATATCAGACCGTATTCCTGACACCCGACGGGAATATGGGAACCTTAGCGGGCCCGGATCATGAATTCGGCTACCGGGAGAGTTACTTTACGAAAAATGGCGGAACGATCCTGTCGACGGTTTTAAGGCTTGTTCCCGGCGACAAGGACGTGATTTTTCAGAAAATCAAGGAATTGGCCGCCAGAAGAACCGCTTCTCAACCGCTTACCCTGCCGAGTGCGGGGAGCGTATTCAGGAGACCTTCCGGTTATTTCGCCGGCACGCTGATCGAGGAATCCGGCCTTAAGGGTCTTCGGTCCGGAGGCGCCGCCGTTTCCGAAAAGCATGCCGGTTTTATCGTGAACACCGGAGGCGCCACAGCCCGGGATGTGTATAATCTGACCGGGATGGTGAGAGAAGAAGTATATAAAAAGAGCGGCGTTATGCTCGAACCCGAAATCCTTTTCATGGGACGGGGTTTTACGACAAAATGAGGTAAGGGCAATATGGATATTATTATTTTAACGGGAATGTCCGGCGCCGGCAAAAGCCAGGCCGCCAATTTCCTCGAAGATCTCGGATATTTCTGTATCGACAATCTTCCGCCGATGATTCTTCCCGAGCTTGTCCGTACTTTTCTCAAAGGGCAGGGCGGCGAAGGCTTCGGGGTTTCCAAGCTGACCTTCGTCGTCGATATCCGCAGCAACGAACTTCTGAAAGGCTTCGAACCGGCTCTTGAGGAGCTCGACGGCCTCGGCTGTCCGTACCGGATTATTTTCCTCGAAGCCTCCGATCAGATTCTTGTCAGCCGCTATCGCCAGACAAGGCGCAGACATCCGCTCTCCGACGGGATCGGGCTCGCCGAGTCGATCGAACGCGAGAGGACCATGCTCGAAGGAATCCGCGAGCGCGCGACGCATGTCATCGATACGTCGATGATGGCGATTCCGGCCTTGAAGGACGAAATATACCGAATTGTCGGGGAAGATATCGGCAGCAAGCGCATGACGGTTCTGATCGAATCCTTCGGTTTCAAATATGGAATTCCCGTAGACTGTGACAATATTTACGACGTCCGGTTCCTTCCGAACCCGTTTTATGAAGATTCCCTGAAAATGCTGTCCGGCAGAGATGACGCGATCCGCGACTATCTGTTCGCCTTTCCCGAAACGGAGGAATACATTCATAAACAGGTGGACATACTGGCTTACACACTGCCCTTTTATGTACGCGAGGGGAAAGCCCGTCTCGTTGTAGGCATCGGCTGCACGGGCGGCCGGCACAGGTCTGTCTTCATTGCGGAGGAGATCGGACGGCGTCTTAAGGATCTCGGCTACAATACGCCGGTTATCCACCGCGACATCGTGAAAGATCCGCGTTATCTGGTTTCGCCGCCGGTTTCCGCGGAGTAACAGATGATATGACGGAGCGCACCTTTTCGAAAATCATCAAATCGGATCTTCTCCGTGTGACGAATCATACAAAGGAAGAGGCCGAAGCCGAGGTTGTGACCGCTTTTCTTGCGGCCGGCCGTCCCGGCGACTCGAATGAAGATCTGCCCGCGTATTTTGTGACGGGCTCTTCCGGGTATGCCGAGCGTCTGGTCGGAGAGCTAAGGCTGACCGGACTCGACGCGCTCGCCGAAAAAACACTGCGGGCGGGGGATCGGAACCGGGTCCGCTGGTATGTATATCCGCTGCCGCTCGCCGATCTGTCTTTTCCGGAATTGCTTTTGTCCTATGAGACGGAGGGAAAGCAGGATTTTGTCTCGTCGAGCCGCGCTGTTTGCCGCGCGGCTCTGCGCGGTGCTTTTCTGGCTTCGGGCACGATGGCGGATCCGCTTAAGGCGTACGGGATTGAAATTGCCTTAAGAAACAAGACCGCCGCCGATTATCTCACGCTCCTTTTTCACGCCGAGAACATCGCTCCGTCGCTGATCGAGAGAAACGGCCGCCCGGTTCTCTACATTAAGGAAGGTCAGGCGATCGCGGATTTTCTCGCGCTGATCGGAGCGCACAACGGACTTCTGAAATTCGAAAGCATCCGTGTGGACAAGGAGCTCAGAAACTCGGTGAACCGTGTGGTCAACTGCGATACGGCCAATGCGAAACGGCAGGCGGATACGAGTGCGCAGCAGTCCGAAGTTATGGAAGCGCTCCTGGCAAGTGAGGAATCGACAAGAATTCCGCAGGAGCTTCTCGAGGCGGCCAGAGTCAGAGTCGAGAATCCGGGACTCTCCATTCGCGACCTGGGGCTTCTGATGAATCCTCCGATCGGCAAGTCCGGAATGAATCACAGGCTTCAAAAGCTGATGGAATTGGCGCGGGAAGCCGGTCTTTCCTGGGATTGTGGCAAAGAGGCCTGAAATGTGCTAAAATTCGATACTGAATTATTCTTATCTGAAAGGCGAAAATATGAGCAATCAGATGTACGTGCGCTATGATAATCCATATAACCGGCCGAAGAGAAAGAAGGACGGCGGAAGCGGTTTTGCCGTGCTCGTTGCGTTAACTTCGATTCTTGTTGTTTCCGTTGTCGCCGTGCTGATGTACACCCTTTTTAGTAATCCGGATTCTCCGGCTAAAGGATCGAATGCGGCAGATGCGACGAATGCCGGAGCTGAGACTACGGCGTCCGCCATCATTATCACAACGGCGACGCCGACACCGGCCGCCACAATCGCGTCTTATCAGAATTTTGTACTGTATCCCGCTTCCGCAGTGATGAACGTACCGATGGGAACTCCGGCTTCCGGACTTTCTCCGACCGAAAGAGGTCTTGCGGAATCTGCCTTAAGCGGAGACAACGATATCTCGCCGTATCTGCGGACGGCGGCCATTCTTTTCGGAGACCCCGTCGACTATCAGTCGGTTCCGGGTATTTTAACTTTCCGCGGCAACAATTTCAGAAACTGCGCCTCCTGGGGCACAGTCGCCAGCGGCGCAACCACACTGACACAGGCCTGGGAGTATAACGGCGTCGGAAGTCTTCCGTCCTCCTCGTGGTCTTTCTCATGGACAGGAACCGGCTGGACAGGTCAACCGCTCATCATTCATTGGGATGCGGATGTTCTTAAGCTGATGAACATATATCCCGACAAGAAGGCCAAGGACGGACTTACCGAAGTGATTCAGGTGACGATGGACGGCAAGATTTATTTCTTTGATCTGGAAGACGGGAAACCTACGAGAGATCCCCTGAATGTCGGATTTACCATCAAGGGAACCCCCTGTGTGGATCCCCGCGGTTATCCGATCCTGTATGTGGGTCAGGGAGACAACAACGGAGCGGATAAGGCGGTTGGTTTCAGAATCTTCAGTCTGATCGATTTTTCGCAGCTCTATTATCAGGACGGCATGGACTCCCGCGCATACCGCAAGACATGGGGTGCCTGCGATTCTTCACCGATCATAAACGCCGCGACGGATACACTGATTTATCCGAATGAGAACGGCATGATCTACACGCTGAAGCTGAACACGGTTTTTGACAAGGCGACCGGAGCCCTGTCGATCAGTCCGGAAAGTGTCGTTTACCGGTATCTCATCGACGGCATCAACGGCAATGATATCGGCATAGAGAGCTCGATATCCGTCTACGATCACTACGGGTACTGCAGCGACAACTCGGGCAACCTGATCTGTGTCGACTTAAACACGATGAAGATGGTCTGGTCGAGACAGCTCGATGACGATTCCGATGTAACACCCGTGCTCGAGGAAGAGAACGGAAGAGTTTACCTTTATACGGGTACCGAGGTTGACTGGCAGCGCACCGACGAGTTGAATTATATGGGCGCTTCCTATACCTACAAAATCGACGCTATGACCGGCGAAGAAGTCTGGCAGACTTCTCAGTCCTGCTATACAAAGAACGGCGAGGATAAGGGAGACGACGTCAACGGCGGAATGCTCGGCACTCCGATCATCGGCAAGAAATCGATCTCGAATCTGGTTATTTACGCCTACAGCATGACCAACGGCATTTATAGCGGAAACCGTCTTGTCGCCTATGACAAGGAAACAGGAGAAGTCGTCTGGAAATACGAGATGAATCTGTATTCCTGGAGTTCACCCGTGGATTGCTACGACGCCGAAGGCAACGCCTATATCGTCGTCTGTGACAGCGGCGGACAGATTCATATGGTCGACGGCAAGACCGGACAGAGAATTACGTATTTGCAGACAGTCCGCAACAAGGGGATGGCCAATGAGACCAAGGAAGGCCTCAACATGGAATCCTCGCCGGCTGTCTACGACGGAATGATTGTGATCGGATGCCGTGCGGGATCCGTTTTCGGAGTGAAAATCAGTTGATCTGCATAGTCGGGGAACAGACTCCGTACCGTTTTTCGGTACGGAAAAGCGACGGGGTTGGAATGAACGCATGAAGAACTACAACGACATAATAAGTATCGAGACAGAAATATCTGCTTACAGGCTGGGCTGTATCTGCGTCAAAATTGATTTCGAGAAACGAATGGTTTCCTGGAAGGACAGCCACCAGTGGAACAATAATTTCATGCGCTCCATATCGGATGAACAGATCCGGATCTGCCGCGCACAATTACCCGGAACGCACATACTCGAATGGAAATCTCAATATAACGGTCCCGTCCTTAAGGAGCATTCATCGTTATGCCATCCTGCCGACTGGACCGTTCTTCTTACCTTCGCGGATGCTCCGCCCGTCCACATGACCGGTACGAATCTTTATCCGCAGGACTGGCAGGTCTTCAGAAACCTGGTTGAATCCGTAACGAAAATTCCGTTCAGACTCCGGTAAGCAAGCCGGACAAAGAGAAATACCGATATCCGGCCCGGGGCTTTACCCTGCCTTCCTTTCCGAAAAACATATTTTCTGATACAATAAATTTGTTTTAGAAGTCAGGAGGGATTCACGCGTGGATTATTTGGAGGGGCTTTTTCTTGGACCGCTCTGGAGCGACACGGATTATGAGAATCGGAGACACACGGGCCTCTTTCTTTTGTATGGCCTTTCTGTTGTCGGTGTGATTGCCTACAGTTATCTTACGGGCGGGTTTGCCGGTCTTCTCGCGGGCCACCAGATTCTGAAGATCATTCTCCTGATGCTTCTTTTTCTCGCTTCGCCCTTTATGTGTTTCCGCTATTACCGGATGCCCATCTGGGTTAAGCTTCCGGTTCTTCTGGCCGAAGCCGCCAAGTATTTCGTTTTGACGGTTCTGATGACCACATGGGTTATGCCCTATACATATGTCTCTCTCGAGACCTTGCAGGCCAATATGATCGGCTTTCTCAACAAAACACTGGAGACATCGACAGAGCGGTTTGCCGCGTCGGCAGGTACTTTCTCTACGGTTCTGGGCGTTATCACGGGCGGTATATATCTCCTTTTTCTCGCATCCGCCATGCTGATTCTGGCCTTACTGATTCCGGGCACGATCTTTCTTCTCGTCCGAATGCTTCAGTACGGATACGACAAACTTGTACATGTATTTGTTCTGGGGCAAGCCGGGGACCGCTGATCGTCGAAATGAGGCAATATGGCAGCACTTGAAAATAAAGTTATTCTGTCACTTGAAGACTTGGAAGAGCAATTAGGCGGTACGAAGCTGGATTTATTCGCGCAAAAAGCCGAGAGTTCTTTTCTCGAAAGCACGGAGAAAATTGCGGACTATATCGTATCCCATAGGGACGTCCGAGCCATATTTGTCTCGGGCCCGACATCCTCGGGCAAAACCACCTTCACCGATCGCCTCGTCTCCCGGCTTCTTGATCTGGGGAAAACCGCTTATCGCATGTCGCTGGATGATTATTACCAGATTGATATTCAGAAATACGACGAAGACGGCCGGCCGGATTACGAGAGTCTGGGCATGATCGACACCTCGCTGGCAAGCGAGAAAATCGAACGCATACTGTCCGGTGAGCCCACCACGATGTCGCTCTTCGACTTTTCGAAAAGAGTCCGCGTCACGGGCGATCTCCTGCCTACGGCCCACCTCAAGAAGGACGGCCTTCTTCTGGTCGAAGGTCTTCACGGCCTCTCAGTGGATATATCGGGCATTATTCCTCGTGAAAAGTGGGTCGGTATCTTCATCATGCCCTGGGGAGAAGTTGTGGCAGACCGGCGTCTGATCGAGACGCAGGAGGTCAGACTCCTGCGAAGAATCGTAAGAGACTCGAGACACCGCGGCGCGCATGCTCTGGCGACACTCGACTACTGGCCGATGATTGTTTCCTCCGAGCGGCACTATTTCGCCGAATATCTGGCGAATGCCGATTTCTATGTCAATTCCATGCTGAGCTATGAGAGCCTGATCATCGCGCCGCTTGCACTGGCTGATATCCGGTCCGCGATGGAGTCCTACGAGCGGGGAGACTTAAAGCCGTCCGTGTTTATGAAGAACACGCTTCCCCCGAAGCCGTTTGCCGATCTGCCCAAAGCAGTCGCCATGGCGGAACAGCTGCTGCACGACCTTCCGAGGATTCCTGCGGCTCCCATTAGAATCGTGCCGTCCGACTCGATTTTGAACGAGTTCCTATGACCGCTTGACAGATAATCTTCAAAAACGGATACTCTTATAGGCGGGTCTTTAAGTCCCGTATTTTTTATTTTTACAGGGTTCATAACGATGATTCTTTAGAAAGGGGCGGAGATGTATGCCAATACGTATTCAGAACAATTTACCGGCGACCGAGATTCTTGAAAAGGAGAACATCTTCGTGATGCCGGAGGACCGGGCTTTCCGTCAGGATATCCGACCCCTTAAGATTCTCATCTTAAATCTTATGCCGAACAAGATCGCGACGGAGACCCAGCTTCTCCGCGTGCTTTCCAACTCGCCCCTGCAGGTGGATATAGACCTTCTTTATACGGCGAGCTACGTTCCGAAGAATACAACGATCGACCACCTGACAAAGTTCTACGAGACATTTGACGACGTGCGCGGACGCTATTATGACGGCATGATTATTACGGGCGCGCCGGTTGAGCATATACCGTTTGAGAACGTCGATTACTGGCCTGAGCTTACCGAAATCATGGAGTGGAGCAACACACACGTATATTCGACACTTCACATCTGCTGGGGAGCGCAGGCGGGACTCTACTACCATTACGGGGTACCCAAATACGACGTGCCCCGGAAGGTCTTCGGAATTTTCGAGCACAGCATGACGTATACCAAACCGGTGAAGCTTTTCCGCGGATTTGACGACGTGTTTCATATACCGCATTCACGGCATACCGAGGTCCGCCGTGATGATATTCTTGCCCGCAGCGATTTAAGGCTCCTGTCGGAATCGGAGGAGAGCGGCGTATATGCCGTGTCGGATTTCCAGGGACGCAGAATATTCGTTACCGGACACTCGGAATATGACGCGACGACATTGCGGGATGAGTATAATCGCGATATAGATAAAGGACTTCCAATCGATCTGCCGAAGAATTATTTTCCAGACGACGATCCTGCGAAGATGCCGGTTCACACCTGGCGGTCAAGCGCGACGCTGCTTTTCACGAACTGGCTGAATTATTACGTATATCAGGAGACGCCGTTTGATCTGTCGCTCTTAACCAATGCGCGCGAAGAGTCCTGAATTCGGGGGCTTCCATATTTTCCCGCTTCTAACACAAATGTCATTGTGCTATAATAATCTCGTGTATTTCTATTAACAAATTGCATGATGAATTTCTTTTGTACTTGAAGGGGGTGCTTTATGGTTACTACCGTTACGGCCGAAGCGTTTGATGCGTTTGTCAAAGATTGCGATTTGCCTGTGTTTGTTGACTTCTGGGCGGCATGGTGCGCCCCCTGCCGCTCTTTTTCCGGTATTATTGACGCTCTGGCCGAAGATTATGACGGCAAGATTCAGGTCGGCAAGGTGAATGTCGAAGAGGAGCCTGCACTTTCCGAGAAATTCCATATTATGAGCATTCCTTCCGTTTGCGTTTTCAGCAAAGGAGAGCTCGTCGAGACGATTGTCGGATCGAGGAGCTATGAGGATATGGAGAATTACGTCGGGATGTATCTGGCATAAACGAAGTACAAATTTTGTGTATTCTTTCGTTTCGGAAAATTGTATCATTAAGGGCGCCTCAAGCGAATCTGCGAGGGCGCCTTTTTCCTGGTTTAAGAAAGGAAGTGTCGGCGAGTGTGCGATCATTCTGATACGGACAGTGTTGTAAGTGATCTGTCTCCTATAAGACTTGACGCGGAATTTGTTGCGGCAATCCGTCCGGAAAGACCGATGGACGGCCACAAAGGCACGTTCGGGAATCTTCTTGTGTGGGCCGGGTCCGAAGGCATGGCGGGAGCCGCCTTCATGTGTGCCGAGGCTGCGGCCAGAAGCGGTGCAGGCATCGTGCGGCTCTATCTGCCGCGCCCCCTTATTCTGCCACTCTTGATCATGCTTCCGCAGGCCGTATCGCACGCGATTCCCGGGACCGCGGAAGAGGCGAGAGAAGACCTGTCGGCGCTTCTTCCGAAAATAGATGCCTGCGCTGTCGGTCCCGGACTCGATCCTTCCGACATAATCGTTCGCGATATTCTTCTTTATATGGCGGAGCATGCGGAGAGGATCGTCCTCGATGCAAGTGCATTGACCGTGATTTCGCGGGAACCGGAAGTTTTTCGTCCGGTATTCCTTGCCCGAAAAGAAAAGGGACTTGCACCGGCCGTCTTAACACCGCACCCCGGCGAGTTTTCGAGGCTTGTTCCGGGCTGGAACAAAGAAGACCGCCTTCTTGCGCCGAAGACGTTTTCGCGTGACTGGAATACCGTTCTGGTATTAAAAGGTTATGAAACGACAGTTTTCCTGCCGGGCGGAGAGTGTTATATTAATTCTACGGGCAATGACGGAATGGCCAAAGGCGGATCCGGAGATGTGCTCACAGGACTGATCGGCGGTCTCCTGGCACAGGGCGTAAGTCCGGCCGACGCCGCTACGGCGGGCGTTTTTCTCCACGGTCTTGCGGGAGATCTGGCTGCCGGCAAACTCGGCAGGAGATCAATGCAGCCGACCGATTTGTCCGCCTGCTTTACGGAGGCTTTTCGCCGCGTTAAGTGGGAATCATAAGAAATGGACGGGTAAACATACATGACGGATATTTTTCCGAGCCGCACCTGGGCTGAAATCGATTTGGATATTTTGGCAGAGAACATCAGAGAGATCCGGAGAATTACATCTCCGGGTGCCGAGGTAATGGCCGTTGTAAAAGCGGATGCGTACGGTCACGGAGCGATCGAAGCAGCCCGCACACTCCTGGAGAACGGAGCATCGCGCCTTGCGGTAGCCATGCTTGATGAAGCCATCGAACTGCGAAATGCCGGAATTACGGCGCCGATTCTGATCTTGAGTCAGATTGACAATAGGCGGATACACGAGCTCATCGAATACGATATTACGGAGACCGTTTTCTCTCTGGAGTTCGCAAGGTCGCTTTCGAAGGAAGCCTCCATGACAGACAAGGCCGTTCGGATCCACATCAAGATTGATACGGGTATGGGACGCGTCGGATTTCCGGCCGATTCCGAATCCGTGAAAGAGATTCTCGAAGCAGCTTTGCTTCCCGGCCTTTACATCGAAGGAATCTTTACGCATTTTGCGACTTCCGACGAGCCGGACAACGAGTATTGCGAGCGGCAATTCGCCAGGTTCATGGACATGGTCTGTGAGCTCGAGTCCAAAGGCCTCAAAATCCCGGTACGGCACGTCTCAAACAGCGCCGCCCTTATGCGTTTCCCGCATATGCACCTCGATATGGTGCGGGCCGGCCTCATTTTATACGGAATGTGGCCGAAAGGCTGCCCGGATGCCTATAAACCGATTACGCTCAAACCGGTTATGACCTTGAAATCTGCCGTCATTCATGTCAAGGATCTGCCCGAAGGTGAGGCCGTCAGCTACGGAAGACGCTTTACCGCCTCGCGCAGGAGCGTGGTCGCAACGATCCCGATCGGTTACGCCGACGGCTACGCAAGGCGCCTCTCGAACCGTGCGAACGTCCTTATCAAGGGAAAGAGAGCACGCGTCGCCGGCAGTATCTGCATGGATATGTGCATGATCGACGTGACGGACTTCGAGGAACGGCCCAAAATCGGCGACGAAGTCGTGCTGTTCGGGACACAAATGGTCGGAAATCAGAAATGTTCACTTTCTGTTGATGAAATTTCCGATCTATTGGATACAATAAATTATGAAATTACCTGCCTTATTGGGAAACGCGTTCAGCGCGTATTCTTAAAAAGCGGCAGTATCGTACATATCGACAGCTGTCTTAAGTAGGTAACGGACCGAAGGAATCGGAAAGGGGAAACAAATGGACAAGGCAACAGAAAAAAGACTCAAGCTCTTCGCCGCGAAAATGCGCAAGATGATCATCGAAAGCATTTATCAGGCACAGTCCGGTCATCCGGGCGGCTCTCTCTCCTGTACGGATATTCTTGCATATCTGTACGGAAAAAAACTGAAAGTGGATCCCGATCACACGGAGGATGCGGATCGCGATCGTTTCGTGCTGTCAAAGGGACACTGCGCGCCCGCACTTTATTCGGCACTTTCTCTGCGCGGATTTTTCCCTGCGGAAGAAATGAACCACTTAAGAAGCTGCGGCGCCCTGCTTCAGGGTCATCCCTGCATGGATCACATTCCCGGCGTCGATATGTCAACGGGTTCGCTCGGACAAGGCATTGCGGCGGCGGTAGGAATGGCTATGGCCGGCAAGCTCGACAAGCTCGACTACCGTGTTTACAGCATCCTGGGAGACGGTGAGCTGCAGGAAGGCCAAGTATGGGAGGCCTTTATGGCGGCCGCTCACTACAAGCTCGACAACTTAACCGCCTTTATCGACAATAACGGTCTTCAGATCGACGGAGCAAATGATACTGTCATGAGCCTCGGCTCCATTCCGGACAAACTCAGGGCGTTCGGATGGCATGTAATCGAAGCGGACGGACACGATTTTGCAGAGCTTGAAGCTGCCGTAAACGAAGCGGAAACCATCAAGGGACAGCCTACCGTGGTTGTCGCACATACCCACAAGGGCATGGGCGTATCCTTCATGGTCGATCAGGCCGGCTGGCACGGAGCGGCTCCGAAGCCCGATCAGTACGAGACGGCTATGACGGAACTTGACGCGGCAATCGCGGCACTGGAGGTGTAAGTATGGGAAAAATGGCAACCAGAGAGGCATACGGCCGCGCACTCGCGGAATTCGGATCGGATGAGAGGATCGTCGTATTTGACGCCGACCTGTCCAAATCCACGTATACCATTACGTTCAAGAAGGCATTTCCCGAGAGACACTTCAACATGGGAATCGCCGAAGGCAATATGATGACAACGGCCGCCGGCATGTCTACCTGCGGCAAAATTCCTTTTGCGTCCACTTTCGCCATTTTCGCGGCGGAAAGAGCGCTTGAGCAGGTCCGTAATTCGGCCTGCTATCCGAACCTCAACCTGAAGGTCTGCGCAACACACGCGGGTATCTCCGTCGGTGAAGACGGCGCATCCCACCAGTGTGTCGAAGATCTCTCCATCATGCGCGCGATCCCGAACATGCATGTCATCCAGCCGTGTGACGGAAACTCCACACGCGCCGCGATCCGTGCCGCGATCGATACGCACGGCCCCTTCTATGTCCGTCTCGGAAGACTGGCCGTAGATGACATTTACGGCGCTTACGGCGACGATATCAACTTTACGCTCGGGAAGGCGAATACCCTTCGCGAAGGTACGGATGTCACCATCATCGCTTCGGGTCTTATGGTTCAGCAGAGCCTTAAGGCAGCCGAGATGCTCGCTCTCGAAGGTATTTCGGCACGCGTACTCGACATGCATACCATCAAGCCGATCGATGCGGAAGCGATTATCAAGGCCTCCAAAGAGACCGGTGCGATCGTAACCGCGGAAGAGCACACGATTCTCGGCGGATTGGGCGGAGCGGTAGCGGAAGTTCTGACAGAGAACGCACCCTGCATCCAGAAGCGCGTCGGAATCAAGGATATGTTCGGACAGTCCGGAAAACCGAACGACCTGATTGCACTCTACGGCCTTATGCCGGAGGATGTCGCAAAGGCAGCCAAAGAGGCAATTGCCGCGAAGTAATCCGATTCGTAAGCATCATTGATCCGATTAAAAACGAATAAGCTCCCCGTCGCTTAAGGACCTCCGTAATAGGAAGGTCAATCCGGCGGGGAGCTTTTGCTTTTGTGTGTTAGCCGATCGGGCAGGGAGGCTTTACATCTTATGCCGCGTCAGCCGATCCGGTAAGATTCTTATCAGGATACGTTTCCGTGAAGTCGTACAACCGGGCCCAGGATGACGAGATTCCCTGCGTTATAATCGCTTTTTGTCACGAACTCGGTATCGTAGGCCGGATTCTGAGAGATCAGGTCCACGCCTTTCTTCTGCCACTTGACCTTGTAGATCCCTGTGTTTTTGTTATCCGAACAAACGGCGGCGATCCTGCCGCTTTCGACATAACTCTGCTTCTTAACGATCACGATATCACCGTCCAGGAAGCGCGGCTTCATGGAATCTCCGTTGACGCGCATCGCGAAAAAATGATCGGCGATGTTCATAAGAACGGACCGGTCGCGTAGAAGTTCTTCCTCGGTAAAACATTTTGAGAGTTCGTTATACGACACTTCGATAAAATCCTGTACGCGCTCTTTGCTGTCCGTGAGCTTTTCCGCGCAGGCATCCGTCTGGACGGGAAGGCGAATAACGCCGAAGGACAAGGGATTGCCGAAGATCCGGTCCAGAGAGATTCCGAAATAGCTGGATAAGCGAAGTGCGACGGCAACGTCGGGGTAGCTCTTACCAAGCTCCCATTTCGAAACGGAGGTCTGATCCACATGGAAAAGTTCGGCGAAAGCCTTCTGTGTAAGACCCTGCTTCTTCCTGCATTGCCGTATAGTGCTCATGTTAACCTCAATAAAACTAAATAAAAATAAAATAAACGAAAGAGCCACTAACAAAATATGACCCTGAGGCTTACATGACAAGTTGATCTGGCGCTGTCTTTCGGTAAATACGACAACAAGTCTATTTTTAATAATGATATCGAAAAAGTAGGCGGCAAAGTCCTGCAAATATGACAAAAACGCCTGCTTCCAGTGAAGTGCACCCAGCCTGTTAGACGAAGAGTCTGGCATCTGGGAGGTACACTTCACGAGCAGGCGTTTCTGTTCCATTAAGCGGCTATGCGATGCGCTTGCAGAAAAGACCGCGCGGATATCCTTTGGACAGATCCGTATCCATCAGAGCGAAGCCTCTCCTCTTGTAAAAGGAGACCATCGTCTGGTTGGCAAGCGACGTGTTGAGCAGCAGGTGCGAGTAATGAAGATCCTTGGCTCTCTCCTCGGCCGCCCTGTAGAGAAGACTGCCGATACCGAGACCCTGAAGATCTTCGTGTACCGCAAAACGGGAAAAGTACCCGATATGCGAATCCGGTTCCAGGGAAAACTTCGAACATAGCCCGGGATCGAACAGCTCGCGGACCTTCTTTTCGATAAGACGCACGGAACCCGCGATCGAACCTCCGGGAAGGACGGCGACAAAAACCGGTACGGACGATATGGCGTCCCGGACATCCCCGACGGTTTCCGATCCCGCGTCAAGCTTGCCGCACGGGATGCCGGAAGCAACCCGGTAGAGCTCCATCGCTTCGGAAACCACCCGGTGAAGCTCCGGGGCATCCTCCGGGACCGCATCGCGGATGATCACGGGAATCGTCTCGCGCGGTACAGTATAGGATTCGTCGGACCGCGGCGCGGTAATCTTTTTCATATTCTTGCCAAACCTTATCCCATGCAGTGCAGAAGGATTGCCTTGTGTGCGTGAAGTCTGTTCTCTGCCTCGTCAAAAACGGCGGAGCAGGGAGAGTCGATGATATCCGCAGTAACCTCATAGCCGCGATAGGCGGGAAGGCAGTGAAGGAACATCGCATCTTTTGCCGCGGCGGCCATCAACTCCTTATTAACCTGATAATCTTTGAAGAGCTTCACGCGTTCCGCCTTCTCGCTCTCCTGGCCCATGCTGGTCCACGTATCGGTGTACACGACGTCGGCGTCCTTTACGGCCAGATAGGGATCACTGGTCATTAGAACCTTCGAACCGGTTACAGCCGCGTCCTTTTTGGCCTGATTCACGTAAAAGTCAGGGCAGGTGTATCCGTCGGGCGAAGCGACGGAAATATCCATACCGGCCTTGGCACAGGCCTGCAGGAGAGAGTTCGCGACATTGTTTCCGTCGCCGACATAGCAGAGCTTAAGACCCTTAAGGCTGCCCTTGTGCTCCTTGATTGTAAGAAGATCGGCCAGGGCCTGCGTCGGATGCTGGTCGTCGGTTAAACCGTTGATAACCGGAATCGTGCCGTATGCGGCCAAGTCTACGACGTCTTTATGCGAAAAAGTCCGGATCATGATGCCGTCGAGCATTCTCGAAAGAACCTGCGCCGTATCGTAAACGGTCTCGCCGCGTCCGAGCTGAATATCGTTGGACGACAGGAAAAGAGACTGTCCGCCCAGCTGGTACATACCGACCTCAAAGGAAACACGCGTTCTGGTCGACGATTTGCTGAAAATCATTCCGAGCGACTTGCCCTTCAGGTACGGATGGGGAACGCCGGCCTTTGTCTTCTTCTTCATATCCTCTGCAAGAAAAAGGAGTTCATCCAGTTCGGAAATCGAAATATCCTCGTGAAAATCAATGTAGTGTTTCATAGTGGGACCGCCTTTCCTACGGCGCTAGCCGTTTATTCTATCCTGCGACTTTATCTTTCCTACGGCGCTAGCCGTTCTTCTTCGTTAAAATTTCGGTAAGAGCCGATACAAACGACATCGCGTCGCGTCTGGAGATGATAAGGGGAGGCGCAAGTCTTATGACGCGATCGCCGATCGAGCCTACCAGATACCCCTTTTCGAAAAGCTTCTCCTTAACCGCAACTGCGATCGGTTCGGAGAACTCGATCCCGATCAGAAGCCCCCTGCCTCTCACAACCGCGATCTGCGGGCACTTCTTTTTCGTGTGTTCGAGCTTCTTTGTGATAAAGGCACCTACCGAAACCGCATTTTTCAGGAGATCCTTGCGGTCGATTTCCTGAAGGACGGTAAGAGCGGCCGCGGTGGCCAGCGGATTCCCGCCAAAAGTTGTGCCGTGGTTTCCGGGCTCGAAGGCCGAGGCCGCGTCTTCCGTTGCGATCATCGCGCCGATCGGTACGCCACCGGCCAGACCCTTGGCCATCGTAAGAATATCCGGAGTAATTCCGTACTGCTCATACGCGAAAAGAGTCCCGGTACGTCCGACACCGGTCTGAACCTCGTCGATAATGAGAAGAGCGCCGGCTGCGGTGCATATATCGCGGGCTGCCTTGATATACGCGAGGTCCGCCGGGATAACGCCGCTTTCTCCCTGAATCAGCTCAAGCATCACCGCGCAGGTGTCGGAATCCACCGCCGCGCTGAGCGCTTCAATATCGTTGTAGGGAATGTAGGAAAAGCCTTCCGGAAGCGGCCCGAAATACTTGTTGTACTTCTCCTGCCCGGTAGCCGTGACCGTCGCCAGCGTTCTTCCGTGAAAAGAAGAGACGGCAGTGATGATCTTCTTCCGGGGCGCACTCTTCTTGTAAAAATAGGCGCGTGCCAGCTTGATCGCGGCCTCGTTCGCCTCCGCTCCGCTGTTGCAGAAGAAAGCGCGGTCGGCAAATGTCTTTTCGACCAGAAGTCTTGCCAGCTCGCTCTGATTCGGTATGTAGTAGAGCGAGGAACAGTGAATGAGTTTCCCGGCCTGAGCCGAGATCGCTTTTACGAGGCGCGGATTGGCGTGTCCTAAACTGTTGACGGCGATACCGCCGAGCAAATCCATATAGCGCTTGTCTTCCGTCGAGTATAGGTACATACCCTTGCCGTGAGTAAACGCCACCGGAATTCTGTCCCCGAAAACATTCATGTAATACGATTTATCCAAATGCATGGTCCATTCAAGCTGCTTATCCATTTTATTCTCCTTATTCCTTTGCCGCAAAGGCTTCCCGTGTGAAAAATCAAATCTTTTCTCCTTCGAAGTACGGTCGTCGATCCTTTGTGATCATCGTTCCGATTCCTTTGCCGCAAAGGATACTTGTGTAAAGAATCAAATCTTCTCGCCTTCAAAGTACGGTCGTCGATCCTTTGTGATCATCGTTCCGATTCCTTTGCCGCAAAGGATACTTGTGTAAAGAATCAAATCTTCTCGCCTTCAAAGTACGGTCGTCGATCCTTTGTGATCATCGTTCCGATTCCTTTGCCGCAAAGGATACTTGTGTAAAGAATCAAATCTTCTCGCCTTCAAAGTACGGTCGTCGATCCTTTGTGATCATCGTTCCGATTCCTTTGCCAGTGAAGATCTCCAAAAGGAGGCTGTGCGGGATACGGCCGTCGATGATGTGGGCGCGTCCGACGCCGCGGTGTATGGTCTCCAGGCAGCCGGTCACCTTCGGGATCATGCCGCCGGAAATAACCCCGCTCCCGATGAGCTCTGTGATTTCCGCTTCTGTCAGAACCGGGAAGACTTTCTCGGTTCCGTCCGGCATGATTCCTTTGACGCCTTCTACATCGGTAAGGGTCATCAGTTTCTCGGCCTTAAGGGCAGCCGCGATTTCGGCTGCGACGGTATCTGCATTAATATTGTAGCTTTGGCCGTCGGGACCTACACCGATCGGGGCAACGACGGGGATGTATTCGTCATTCGCGAGCATAGCGAGAACTTTGGTGTTGATCTTAGTGATTTTCCCGACATATCCGACATCGAGAGGTTCGCCGTCGGCGCCTTCCGTGAGCTTTTCACATTCGATCAGGTGACCGTCGATACCGCAGATTCCGATGGCCTTTGCGCCTTTCTGGCCGAGTGTCGCGACAATCTCTTTATTGGTTTTGCCGACTAAGACCATCTGGGCGATGCTCATGGTCTGTGCATCCGTGACGCGCAGTCCCTTGTGGAATTCGGACGGGATATCCATGCGGGACAGCATCTGGTTGATATCGGGGCCGCCGCCGTGAACAATCACCGGATTGATGCCGACGAATTTCAGAAGCGTTATGTCGTCCATAACGGAGGACTTGAGTTCTTCGTTGATCATCGCGTTCCCGCCGTATTTAATGACGACGGTCTTTCCGGAGAGGCTCTGTATGTACGGCAAAGCCTCGATCAGGATTTCGGCCTTGCTTATAAATTCACTCATATCGTGTTTGTTGTGTCCTTCAGACGGGATCAGTTTATTCTTCATTATGGCTTCCTCCGAAATAATGAATATCAATCTTGATTTGTGATCGGCAAAGAGGTCAGATACAGCCGCACATCCTTCCGATACCGGTTTCTTCCGGATAACCCTGCATTACGTTCATCGCCTGCACGGCCTGCGCCGCAGCGCCTTTTCCCAGATTGTCCTGTGCGGCGAGAATCTTCACGCGGCCGGTTCTCTCATCCTTGAAAACGGACAGGTCGATGTAGTTGGAGCAGGTGACATTTCCGGTTTCGGGGAGACCCTTTTCGGGAAGGACACGGACAAACGGATCGTCCTTATAATATTCCATATAAAGTTGGCGGAGTTCGGACGCTGGCTTCTCTTTGGAATCGAGAAGCGAGGCATAGATCGTAGCAAACATGCCGCGCTTCATCGGCGCGAGATGCGGCGTAAACGTAATCATGATATCCTCGCCGGCCAGAAAGGAGAGTTCCTGTTCGATCTCGGTGGTATGCCGGTGCATGGTTACACTGTATGCCTTAAAACTCTCAGCCGTTTCGCAGAAGGAATAGGCCAGATCCGATTTCCTTCCGGCGCCGGAATATCCGGACACGGCGTCTACGATAATACTTTTGTTATCGATGAGCTTCGCCGAGAGAAGAGGGGCCAGACCCAGAATCGAGCACGTGGGATAGCATCCGGGGTTGGCCGTGAGCTTTGCTCCGGCAAGCTTTTCCCGGTAGAGTTCCGGGAGACCGTACACCGCTTCGGAAAGAAGCTCGGGGCAAGGGTGTGTAAGTCCGTACGATTCTTCATAGGGCTTCAAAGTTCTGTACCGGAAATCACCGCTGTGATCGATAACCTTGACACCGGCCTGAAGGAGGATGGGAACCGTTTTCGAAGAGACTCCGTGAGGGAGGGCGGTTATGACAAGATCGGAATCCGCGGCGACTTCCTCCGGAGAGGCGTCCGTCAGCCGGATATCGCAGATTCCGCGAAAAGACGGGTAAACGTCAGAAAACAGTTTTCCGGCAAAACTCTGGGAAACGAGCCGCGATATCTTCACATAAGGATGAAGACTGAGTATGCGGACGAGCTCTACACCCACGTAACCTGTTGCGCCGATAATACTGATCCTTGTGTTATTCATAGCTTCCACCCCGTTGCTTATTCTATATAAGAATTATACAATGATCCAAGCGTTGGGGGATATTCATTTACCCCACACCCGATTTAATATTTATACAGAATACTGCATAAAAAACCAAATGACAAGAAATATTTTTCGGGGAATGATTGCATTTCTCATTTTTAGTCATTTTATACAAGGAGCGGGAATGTTTCTTCGGCTAAATGCAACACACCGATGATGGTCTGTCCAAAAACAGCGGAAAAGTTTTGGCTATTTTTGCATATGGTTTAATCAATGGGTCGATGTTATAGTAATGACAAGCGAAAAAGCGAAACCGCGTTATCAAATGCGGCTCTAAAGTTGGAGGTAACAGAAATGGCAAGTCTTTCATTACAGCATGTCTATAAGAAGTACGAGGGCGGTGTAGTAGCTGTCAGCGATTTTAACCTTGAAATTGCGGATAAGGAATTCATTATTCTGGTTGGACCTTCCGGTTGCGGAAAGTCAACGACACTCAGAATGATCGCAGGCCTTGAAGACATTTCCGAAGGCGAAGTATACATCAGCGATCGTCTGATCAATGACGTACTTCCTAAAGACAGAGACATCGCAATGGTTTTCCAGAACTATGCTCTGTATCCTCACATGACCGTTTTTGACAACATGGCATTCGGCCTTAAGCTCAGAAAGATCCCGAAGGAAGACATCAAGCGCCGCGTAAACGAGACCGCAAAGATCCTCGAGATCGAGCATCTTCTCGAGCGTAAGCCGAAGGCTCTTTCCGGCGGACAGAGACAGCGTGTTGCCCTTGGCCGTGCTATCGTCCGTGACCCGAAGGTCTTCCTTATGGACGAGCCTCTTTCCAACCTAGACGCCAAACTCCGTGTTCAGATGCGTGTTGAGATCACAAAGCTCCATCAGAGACTTCAGACCACGATCGTCTACGTTACGCATGACCAGACAGAGGCCATGACGATGGGTACCCGTATCGTTGTTATGAAGGATGGTTTCATCCAGCAGGTTGACTCTCCGACGGAACTCTATGAGCACCCGGTCAACACATTCGTAGCAGGATTCATCGGAATGCCTCCTATGAACTTCATCAATGCCGTAGTCAATGTTGAGAACAACGTAGTTTATATTTCTTTCGAGAACACAACGATCAGACTCCCTGAGCGTTATTCGATTCCGGAGCTCATCGCTCACGACGGCAACGAAGTTATCTTCGGCGTACGTCCTGAAGCAATCACCGATGAGGGCACATATGTCAGCCAGCATCCCGAAGCCGCTTTCTCCGCAGACGTTGACGTTGTCGAGCTCCTCGGCGCAGAGACCTACCTGTACGTTACGGTTAACGGCGCTCTTCCTCTTACGGCAAGAGTTGACCCCACAACGTCGCAGTCCAAGGTCGGCGAGATCGTTTCCCTTGCAATTGACGCCAACCGCGTTCACCTCTTCGACAAAGAGACCGAGCAGAGCATCATTTCCTGATCGGACCACTGTAAAAGCATTAAGGACGGCCTCCCGCAACGGAGGCCGTTTTTTTGTGTCCGGATTTTTGAAATGCCGCGGGGAGAATGCCTTGTGCGTAAAGGCGTGCAAATCTGTATTTCTTACGTTATATCCTTGCAACATTTTTGTGAAACGTATAAGATAAAATGAATATGTAATGGGAGGCCTTTCTTATAGGCAAATCCTTTTCGCATAAATGCGTGAAATAGGCGTGGGTGATAAAAAATGGAAGAAATTAAGAAATGTATACGGGAAGTCTCACAGGTTTTGGATCGCACGGTAGGAATCATGGATACCACCGGTTTGGTAATCGCCTGCACCGATGCATCGTGGGAGGGAATCGAAGATTCATCTGCACGTGCGGTTCTTCTGTCCGACGAGCTGATTGCCAGTACGGCCGGCAAGACGTACATTAAGATTCAGGTTGGAGACAAGACGCAGTATATCGGGTTCATTAGCGGAACCGATTCGACATCCAGAACCTATCTCGATCTGATCTCGCACTGGATCAGAGCCGCCCTTCGCGAACGGAATACGGACGCGGAGCGCGAGACCTTTATAAAGAACATTCTTCTCGAAAACGAGCTGCCCGGCGATATTCCGCTTAAGTCGCGCGAGTTCAAGATTTCCTACGCGACGCGCCGGATCGTATTCCTGATTCGTGTTCTCCAGAGTGACGGTCCTTCCTGCGTCGAGACGCTGCACAACCTTTTCCCGGACAGCAAGACGCATTACGTGCTTGCGATGGATGAAGAGACGATCGTGCTTCTTTCGGATCTCGGCGAAGATTTTGACGCTTCTGTCGAAGAGACCAGCAAGGTCATTCTCGACACATTGAATACGGAATCGATGTCCCGCATCTATATCGGTATCGGCATGCCGGCCGATACGATGAAGGATACGGCCAAATCCTATCGTGAGGCGACGATGGCGCTTCGGGTCGGAAGCATTTTCGAGAACGACCAGTACGTCATGCGTTATGACAAGCTCGGCCTCGGCCGCCTGATTTACCAGCTCCCGCCGACGCTCTGCAACATGTTCCTGGATGAAGTCTTTCCGAAGGGCGCTTACGAGTCGCTCGACACGGAGACCCTTCTTACCATTTCCAAGTTTTTCGAGAATAACCTGAACGGCAGCGAGACGTCCAGACGTCTCTTCGTTCACAGAAATACGCTTGTTTACCGTCTGGACAAAGTCCAGAAGATTACCGGACTCGACCTCCGAAGCTTTGACGACGCAGTTCTTTTCAAACTGGCGGCGATGGTTCGGACATATCTTGAGAAGCAGGATAAGAACGGTCGTCTTTCTGCCGGTAAATGGTGAGAGCCAAACGCGGGGGATAACATTTGATTCGTTTCGTTCGTGTCTATAAGACATATAAGACCGGCACAGACGCTCTAAAGGACGTAAGCTTCAGAATTGAGCGCGGGGAGTTTGTTTTTGTCATCGGGAAAAGCGGTTCCGGCAAGTCGACGCTGATTAAGCTTCTGACGCGTGAGGAGAAGCCTTCTTCCGGTGTGGTCTATATCGATCATTTTCCGGTTTCCAAGATGCCGCGTTCGCTCGTCCCCGTGCTGAGAAGGCACGTCGGTATGATTTTCCAGGATTTCCGGCTGATCGAAACGAAGAACGTTTTCGAGAACGTTGCCTTTGCGGGCGAGATTGTCGGCATGCCCAGAAAAAAACTGATTCAGACGGTCGAAATCGTTCTGAACATCGTAGGACTTCGCCACAAGGCTTCCGCACTCCCGCAGGAATTATCCGGCGGAGAGCAGCAGCGCGTTGCGATTGCACGTGCGATGGTCAACGATCCGGAGCTGATTCTCGCCGATGAACCGACCGGGAACCTCGATCCGACAACCAGCGAAGCGATTATGGCTTTGCTTGAAGAGATCAACCGGAACGGAACCACCGTCGTGATTTGTACGCATGACAGCAATCTGGTCGACCGCATGAAGAAGAGAGTCATAGAGATCTCGAACGGTTCCATCGTCCGCGACGAGCAGGACGCCGGCTATACCTGCGGTGATCATGAGGGAGACGAACTCGCGGAATACTGCGCGGCCCCGGAATTTCCGGCGGAAGCGGAATTCGTTCGCGAAGAGGAAGATCCGGATGAAGCGGAATATGTTCGCGAAGAGGAAGATCCGGATGATCCGGATCCCGATGAAATTCCGGTTTTCGGCGATCCTGTACCTGCTCCCCAAGCGACGCCGCCGGAGGAGAATGGATTATGAGTTTACGGGCATTTACAAATTCTGTACTGGAAGGACTTAAAGGGATTTTCCGGCATCCTCTTGTTACGATCGCGTCGATCACGACGATTTTCCTTATGCTGCTCCTGATCTCGACCTTTGTGATTTTCTCCGCAGATGCAAGATATATCATGAAGAACATCGGGCAGCAGCCTCCCGTTGAGGTCTATATGAAGCTGTCCGGTTCGGCCGCGGAACGCGACGCAATCACGGCATACCTTACGGGCGACACGGAACATGTGCTCTCTTACGAGATGGAAACACCGGAGCAGAATTATCAGGAATTCAAAGCCAATCTCGGCAAAAGTTCTTCGATACTCGACGATTTTGACTACAATCAATACCTGCCGTACACCTTCCGCATTCAGCTTACGGATCCGGGTTACGCCGACGAAGTCGTTTTCAACCTGGAGGCTATGCCCGGTGTCAATAAGGTCATGCAGGAACGCCAGGTCATGGTATTCCTTACCGACGCTTCACGCTGGGTCAATATCGGAACCGGAGTGACGTTCCTGATTCTTTTCCTGATATCGCTGTTCATTATTTCCAATATGGTGCGTATCTCCGTCTATTCGAGGGCGAACGAGATTGCGATCATGAAATACATCGGGGCGACCAATGCCTATATCCGGCTGCCTTTCATTATTGAAGGTGCCGTCGTCGGGCTCCTGAGCGCTTTCTGTGCCTGGGGTGTCACGTACATTGCCTACAGTAAAGTCTACGAAATGATGATGTCGAAGATCGATGCGGGCAGCTTCTACGCGATTCTTCCGCCGGCGTCGCTCTCGAGTGCGATCATTGTTGTCTCATCTCTGACCGGTATCGTGATCGGCGCTGTGGGAAGCGGCGTTTCGGTCCGAAAGTATATTCAGGTATAAGGAGCGGGATTATGAGAAAGTATCATGAACCTCTAAAAAATCATAAAACTACTCCCCGGCCCGTCTGGATCCGGCGGATGGCCGTACTTCTGGTCGTGCTTCTTACCGTGACGCTGCTATGTTCCTATACGCCTTATCCCGTCCGTGCCGCGGTTACGATGGATAAAACTGCCGACAATATCGACGATGTAAAAGACAAGAAGAAGGAAGCCGAAGAGCAGATCAACGAGGCCCAGGACAAGGTTTCGGACTTAAAGGCGCAGACGGACGACCTCTCAAACGACCTTTCCTACCTGAATCAGCTGAGCGACGAGCAGAAGGCGCAGTACGAGAAGATTGCCGGCGAACTTGAAGCGGCTCTGGTCGCCAAGCAGGATGCGCTGAACCTATATCTGGAATCCCAGAACAACCTGGAACAGAAGAAAAAGGAATACTCCGAGCGCATGAGCGTTATGTTCGAGTACCAGAATAAATCGACGCTTGAGATCCTTCTCGAATCCGACAGCCTTGCCGGCTTCTTTACAAATCTTGAACTGATCTCACTGATCGGCGACGCCGACAAGGAAGCGATCGAGGAAATGACCGCGGCCATGAACGACGCGGAGCTGAAGAGCGCTTATGCCCAGCAGGAAGCGCTTGACATGCAGACGGTTGCCGATGAGAAGCAGGCTGAATTGGACGAGCTCGAAGCGAGAATCGGAAAGACAAAAGACGCTTTGGAAGAGAAGCAGGCAGAGCTTTCCGAGTGGCAGCAGAAAGAAGACGAGCTTGAGGCCCGGGCGAACGATCTTGATGCCGAAATCGCCCGTCTCCAGAAGGAACTGGCCGAGAAATCAAAAGCCGCCGCTTCGACCGATGCACCTCCCGCCGGATCCATGACCTGGCCGTATCCGGGCGATTACACGGTATATTCGGGATTCGGGATGCGTATGCACCCGATCTATAAAGTAAAGAAAATGCACACCGGCGTGGACCTGGGCGGCGAATACGGGAATCCGATCGTCGCTGCGGCCGGCGGAACGGTCATTATCGCATCGGCACCGGTTGCGGGTCAGAATACCGGCGGAACCAATTACGGGAACTACATCGTAATTGATCACGGCGGCGGAGTGTCGACGCTCTACGGACATTGCAGGGATCTTAATGTATCGGTTGGAGATACGGTAACCGCGGGACAGGTGATCGCCGCCTGCGGAAGTACCGGAACCTCGACCGGCGCGCATCTGCATTTTGAAGTCCGGGTGAACGGGGCCCGTGTCGACCCTGTTCCTTATATAACCTGACGGAGGCTAGAGGATATGTCCGAAACACCATACGACGGAATTGCCGGAATCTACGATCATTTCCAAAGAGAGATCGATCCGGTACGCTGGGCTTCCTACCTTGATTCCCTGATCCGCGAGAGTGTCCGTTCCGGAGGCGAAGGCCGTGACGGCAAGTACCTTATCTGTGACTTAGGCTGCGGAACGGCGGCGGTATCGGTTGAACTCGCCCGCATGGGCTATGACCTGATCGGAATCGACGAATCCGTTCCGATGCTCGAAAAGGCACGCCAGAAGGCAGCCAATTCCGGCTGCGAGATCCTTTTCCTGAACCAGGATATCCGCGATATCGAGCTTTTCGGTACGGTCGATGTATTCATATGCCTTCTGGACACGGTCAATCACCTGACACGGAAAGCGGATTTCGTGAAAATGCTGTCCCGGTTCAAGAATTTTCTCTCGCCCGGCGGACTTTTCATTTTCGATGCCGCGACACCGTATCACCTTGAGGAGACTTTGGGCGACCGCTTTTTCTATACGGTCGAAGAGGATTACGCCCTTCTGTGGGAAAACCGGTTTTCCAAACGCTCGAAAATCAGCACATCGGACATTACCCTTTTTCGCGAAGAGAGCGGCGGCCTCTACCGCCGGCATGACGGGAGAATCCGCGAGCGCGTATATACCGGGAACGAAGTCCGGGAAATTCTTGAAGGTGCCGGACTTGTGCTTCTCAAACAATGCGGCGAGCTGACACTAAGTGCCCCCGGACCGGAAGAAGAGCGGATCTTCTACGTTGCAAAGCGCCCGGACGACGATGTATACTGATCGAAGCCATTTTACCCAAGGAGATTGAACCGTGACCGAGAACATACAATCCTTTTATCGCGCACCCGGCGCGCCGGAAAATCCGGACACCGACTATATCGTCCGCGCCACAGCCTACGGCGGACAGGTCAGGGCTCTGGCGATCCGGAGCACGGCCTTGTGCAACAGGGCTCTTGAGATCCACGGCATGTCGCCGGTGGCGACGGCCGCTTTGGGCCGGTTTCTGACCGGATCCCTCATGCTTGCCGAGAATCTTAAAAGCAAAGAAGATACCCAGACGACGAACATCCATTGCAAGGGCCCGATCCATGGACTGACGGCGGTCTGTAATTCGTCCGGCAGCGTGCGCGGTTACTGCAATGTGCCGACCGTTGAAAATACATTTCACTATCCGGGAAAACTGGACGTCGGCGCCGCCGTCGGAACCGGAATCTTTACGGTTATACGCGATCTCGGCTTAAAGGAACCCTATATCGGTTCGGTAGAGTTGGTTTCCGGAGAGATCGCCGAAGACTTCACCTATTATCTTGCCGTATCGGAACAGACCCCCTCCGTGATGTCGCTCGGTGTACTGCTCGGAGAAGAACGCGTTCTTCATGCGGGCGGGTTTCTTGTACAGCTTCTGCCCGGTGCCGGAGAAGACGTCATCGGAAAGCTCGAGGAGCGCGCGAACGGCGGTTTCCCGGATGTCACGTTTCTTCTGGAGCAGGGCTTTAATCCGGAAAAGATTCTCGATCTCTTTCTCGGAGATCCCGACATCCAATTCCTGAATGCCTCGGAAGTCCGTTACGAATGCAACTGCAGCCGCGACCGGATGGAGAGAAACATGATTACCTTAGGCGCGGAGCAGCTCGCTGATCTCGCCACGGACAAAGAGGGTATAACACTGGAGTGTCATTTCTGCGAGAAGAAATACTCCTTTTCACAGGCGGATTTACAGAAATTACTCGAAGAAACGGCCCCCAACGCGTGAAAAGCGGGCTCAAACAGCCGCTTTTACCGATAATGGAGCGGATTTCCGGGATGTTTTAAAAGTACAAAGAATTCGCTTGCATAAGCCGATTAATTAGGATATACTCTTTCGTGCGCGAAGATTTTTCGAGCGCAAGAGCGAAGAGGCCAGAGATTGCCGCAGTCTTGCGAGCTGCACAGACACAGCGGGTAACTTTGGCAGAGCAGTCCGGACTTAAGATCCGGGCGACTTTAATTGATTCGGCAGCGTGTGTTTTTGTTGTTAAGCACATGCCCAGGTCCAAAATGCCACGGATATTTCCGCGGTAACTGGTCTCCTGGGTTTTCTGATGGCAGCAGAAGAAACGCCCGGTACAGTTGAAGAGAGCAGCATATTTGGAGGATGAAAACATGGCAACCAAACAGAAAGTCAGAATCAAACTGAAGGCCTTTGATCACGAACTGCTTGATCAGAGCGCGGCACGCATCGTTGAGACCGTGACGAGAACAGGCGCAAGCTTCTCCGGTCCGATCCCGCTTCCTACTGAGAAGGAGATCACCACGATCCTGCGTTCTCCCCATAAGTATAAGGATTCCAGAGAGCAGTTTGAGATCCGTACGCACAAGCGTTTAATCGACATTTTTGCACCGAACCAGAAAACGGTTGATGCATTGATGAAGCTCGACATGCCGGCCGGTGTGAGCATTGAGCTCAAGGTCTAAGAGTCAGGGCTGTTTTCCGGTGTTCGGCGGGGCGTCAAGATCCGCCAGTGACACCGGGGTCACGTTCACGGTAAGAGCCGTGAACCAATAACCGGAGGAGGTAAAAGAAAGATGACTAAATTCATGCTTGGCAAGAAAGCCGGAATGACACAGCTGTTCGATGAGAACGGTATTGCGATCCCGGCAACCGTTATCGAATGCGGCCCGATGGTCGTTATTCAGAACAAAACGGAAGAAACAGACGGGTACAAGGCTGTTCGCGTTGCCGTAGGCGACATTCGCGAGAAGCTTGTGAATAAGCCCGACAAAGGCCAGTTTGCAAAAGCAGGCGTACCGGCGAAGCGCTATATCCGCGAGTTCGCACCCGACTCGGATTTTTCCATGAGTCAGGAAATCAAAGTATCCGACATGTTCGAAGTCGGCGATCACGTCGATGTAAGCGGTGTGTCAAAGGGTAAAGGTTATGCCGGCAACATCAAGCGTCACGGTCAGAAGGGCGGTCCGGGAGGACACGGTTCCATGTACCACAGACGCGTAGGTTCCATGGGCGCCAATACGACCCCCGCTCGTGTCCGCAAGGGCAAGAAGATGCCCGGTCACATGGGTGCCGTGAACTGCACAGTACAGAATTTGAATGTCGTCCTCGTGGACGGTGAGAGAGGGATCCTTGTTTTGAGAGGCGCAGTCCCCGGCCCGAAGGGCGGCCTGATTTCTATTCAGACGTCCGTCAAGGCAAACTAATCCGGCGAAGGAGGAGCGAATAAAATGGCAAAAGTAGATGTATATAATCTGGATGGAGCCGTTACGGGTCAGATCGAGCTTTCCGACGATATCTTTGGTATCGAGCCGAATGAGTTTGCGATTCAGGCCGTAATCAGAAACCAGCTGGCGAATCGTCGTCAGGGCACACAGTCCACCAAAACCAGAAGCGAAGTCAGCGGAGGCGGCAAGCGTCCGTATCGCCAGAAGGGTACGGGTCGTGCACGTCACGGTTCCACACGTTCGGCACAGTATGTCGGCGGCGGAATCATCTTTGGGCCGAAGCCGAGAGACTTCAGCTACACGATACCCAAAAAAGTAAGAAGACTTGCACTCAAGTCCGCGCTTTCCTCGAAGTTTGCCGCGCAGAACATTATTGTTGTTGATGCGCTGAATTTCGACGAAATCAAGACGAGCAAGATGGTCAATGTACTGAAGGCACTTAAGGTCGAGAGCCCCGCGCTTGTAGTCCTTGCCGAGAAGAATGTCAACGTCGAGAAGTCGGCCAGAAACATTCCGACGGTTAAGACGGCATTCGTCAACACGATCAATGTGTTCGACATCCTGAAGTACGACCGCTTCGTTATTACCAAGGAAGCCGTTGAAAAGGTACAGGAGGTGTATGTATGACAAAGGCACCGCAGGATATTATCCTTAAGCCTATCGTTACCGAGAAGAGTTCGATCGAATCCGCTCTCGGCAAGTATTGCTTTAAGGTCGACGGCCGCGCGACAAAGACGGAAATCCGTATTGCAATCGAGCAGCTTTTCGATGTTAAGGTTGTCGACGTAAACACAATGAATTACGACGGCAAGAAGAAAAGAACACGCGGTATCCCCGGCATGACTTCCGCATGGAAGAAAGCCGTCGTGACCATCGCTACGGAAACCAAGGATGGCACATACCTGGTTAAGGGCGGCAAGTCTGCCAAGCTCTCTGCCAAGTACAAGACATCCATTGAAGAATTCGGGTTCGGCCAGTAATAGCGGCCTGATTGATGAAGGAGTGAAGAAAGATGCCAGTAAAAACTTTTAATCCAACTTCTCCTGCCATACGTCAGATGACGGTCGCCGATTTCTCTGTTTTAACCAACAAGAAACCGGAGAAGAGTCTTCTCGTAACAGGCAAAAAGTCAGGTGGACGCAATTCCTACGGCCGTATCACGGTTCGCCACATCGGCGGCGGTAATCGTCGTAAGATTCGTATCATTGACTGGAAGAGAAACAAGGATGGTATTCCCGCAACGGTAACCGCGCTCGAGTATGATCCCAACCGTACGTCCTATATCGCACTGCTCGCCTACGCTGACGGAACAAAGTCCTACATCCTTGCACCGCAGGGAGTCACGGCCGGTTCCAAAGTCGTAAGCGGAGTTACAGCCGATATCATAGCCGGAAACAATCTTCCGATTGAGAATATCCCCGTTGGTACCCTCCTGCACGCGATCGAGCTTAAGCCCGGTAAAGGCGCACAGATGGTCCGTACAGCCGGCGCAAGCGCTCAGCTGATGGCTAAAGAAGGAGATTTCGCACAGCTTCGTCTTCCTTCCGGTGAAGTTCGCATGGTATCTGTAAAGTGCCGCGCAACAATCGGAATTGTAGGAAACGGCGAACATGAGAACCTCTCCATCGGTAAAGCCGGACGCAAACGTCACATGGGCGTACGTCCGACAGTCCGCGGTGTTGTCATGAACCCCTGCGATCACCCTCACGGTGGTGGTGAAGGCAAGTCTCCGATCGGCAAGCCCGGTCCGGTTACTCCCTGGGGTGTACCGACGCTCGGCAAGAAGACCAGAAACAAGAAGAAGGCTTCTAGCAAGTATATTGTCAAGAGATGTAAGTGAAAGGAGGCTCGTAAAACATGAGTAGATCAATTAAAAAAGGATTCTTCGTTCAGGAAACACTGCTTAAGAGAATTGTTGCCATGAACGCAGTCAATGAGAAGAAGGTTATCAAGACATGGTCCAGAGCCTCTACGATTTATCCGGAAATGGTCGGACATACGATTGCTGTATATGACGGTCGTAAGCACGTTCCGGTTTATGTCATAGAAGAAATGGTCGGCCATAAGCTCGGCGAGTTCGCTCCTACGAGGACGTTCAGGGGCCATGCAGGCGAGAAGTCAACAGGCAGCCGCTGATAACGCAAGAGCTCTTGAAGGGAGGAACAAATAGTGGAAAAGAAAGTCATGAGCAAGGACTATGCACTTGAACACCGCGAAGAAATTCTCGCGGAACAGGCTGCACATGCAACCAAGAATGCAAAGGCCCAGCTCCTTACGAAAAAGGAACGTAAATTTCTCGGTATCGGTAAGGATCAGGGTAAGGCAATTGCCAAGTATGTTCGCGTCACACCCCGTAAAATGAGCGTCGTAATCGACCTCATCAAAGGAAAGAACCTTGACGAGGCACTCGCGATTCTGACATACACGCCCAAGGCCGCATCTCCGGTGCTCATTAAGGCACTTAAGTCGGCTGAAGCCAACGCCGTCAACAATAACAGCCTTAATCGCGATGCTTTGTATGTTGCCGACGCGTATGCGAATCAGGGACCTGTTCTGAAGCGCTTCATGCCGAAGGCCAGAGGATCCGCTGCAAGAATCAACAAGAGAACCAGCCATGTAACGGTTGTTCTCAAGGAAAGAGTGTAAGGAGGATTTCAAGAATGGGCCAGAAGGTTAATCCCCATGGTTTGCGGGTTGGAGTCATCAAAGGATGGGATACACGCTGGTACGCCGACAAAAAGGCATTCAGCGACTACCTCGTTGAAGACAAGAAGATCCGTACGTTTGTCAAGAAGGAATGCTTCAGTGCAGGCGTTTCCAATATAGAGATCGAGCGCAAGAGCGATGATAAGACTTTGGTCGTTATCAACGCAGGAAAGCCCGGCATCATAATCGGACGTCAGGGCGCAGGCATCGAAGATCTCAAGAAGAAGCTTCAGAAGCTCTTCAACAGAAACTTCTTCGTGGATATCCGCGAAATCCGTACTCCGGATTTATCGGCACAACTCGTCGCAGAGAGCATCGCGGCACAGCTCGAAAAGAGAATTTCTTTCCGTCGTGCCATGAAGCAGGCGATGATGCGCACCATGAAAGCCGGAGCTAAGGGCATCAAGACACAGGTTTCAGGCCGTTTGGGCGGTGCCGAAATCGCACGTGTCGAGCACTATCACGAAGGAACAATTCCGCTCCAGACACTGCGTGCGGATATTGATTACGGTTTTGCCGAAGCGAGTACCACATATGGCCGTATCGGCTGTAAGGTATGGATCTTCAAGGGCGAAATTCTTACTGCAAAGAAAGCCGTCGTAAAGGTTGAGGAAGGGGGAGAAAACTAATGCTTCTTCCGAAGAGAGTCAAGTACAGAAAGCAGCATCGCGGACGTATGAAGGGTATGGCAACGAGAGGTAATTTTGTTGCCTACGGAGATTACGGTATCGCATCTACAGAACCCTGCTGGATCACAGCCAATCAGATCGAAGCCGCACGTATCGCTATTAACCGTTACGTGAAAAGAGGCGGACAGGTCTGGATCAAGATTTTCCCGGACAAGCCTGTAACGGCGAAGCCTGCCGAGACCCGAATGGGTTCCGGTAAAGGATCTCCCGAGTATTGGGTAGCCGTCGTAAAGCCGGGCAGAGTTCTCTTTGAGATCTCCGGCGTATCGGAGGAAATCGCTAAGGAAGCCATGCGCCTTGCCGGCCACAAGCTTCCGTGCAAAACGAAGTTTATCGCAAAGGAACAGGAGGGTGACGTTAATGAAGGCTGAAGAAATCCGCGCCAAATCGGCAGACGAGCTTGCTAAAGAACTCGTTGCCCTTAAAGAGGAGCTGTTTAAGCTTCGTTTCCAGCACGCTACAAACCAGCTCGAAAACCCTCAGCGCATCAGTGCTGTCAAGAGGGACATCGCCCGCGTCAATACGATTCTTCGCGAGCAAGAGCTCAAGAGCAGAAAGTAAGGGGGATAAGTGAATGAGTGATCGTAACCTCAGAAAAACTCGCTTAGGAATTGTTACCAGCGACAAGATGGACAAAACTATCGTTGTTGCCGTAACAGAGCATGTAAAACATCCGCTTTACAAGAAGATCATCAAGAGAACCTATAAGCTTAAGGCTCATGATGAAGAGAATGTTTGCGGCATAGGCGACAAAGTAAAAGTAATGGAAACCAGACCTCTTTCGCGCGAAAAGCGTTGGAGACTGATTGAAGTTGTTGAGAAGGCGAAATAATACGTAGCCGTTATGGTTTTCACGTAAAGGAGGAAATCTAGCATGATTCAAGTTGAATCCAGACTGAGATCTGCTGACAACACTGGCGCAAAAGAACTTTTGTGCATCAAGGTGCTCGGTGGCTCGTGGCGCAAATATGCAAATATCGGCGATGTCATCGTATGCTCTGTAAAATCGGCCGCCCCTGGCGGAATGGTTAAAAAGGGTGAAGTAGTGAAGGCCGTCGTAGTCCGCTCCAAAAAGGGTGTGAGACGTCCGGACGGTTCCTACATCAAGTTCGATGAAAATGCAGCCGTTATCATCAAAGAAGACAAGAACCCGCGTGGCACCCGTATCTTTGGGCCGATCGCAAGAGAGCTCAGAGACAAGGACTATATGAAGATCCTTTCTCTGGCACCTGAAGTACTGTAAGGAGGACGACAAATGGCTAGCAAAATTCATGTAAAAAAAGACGATACCGTCGTCGTGCTCTCGGGTAAGGACGCAGGTAAAAAAGGCAAGATCGTAAAGACGACACCGGCAAACGGCAGAGTGTTCGTAGCCGGAGTCAATATTGTCACAAAGCACCAGAAGGCACAGGGCCAGCAGAAGCCGGCCGCACTGATTAAGCGCGAAGGTTCCATCGATGCATCCAACGTAATGCTCGTTTGCCCGAAGTGCAACCAGCCTTCACGTGTTGCTGCCAAGATTGCGGAAGACGGATCCAAATCCCGTGTCTGCAAGAAGTGCGGCGCTGTGATCGATACGGTTAAGAAGGCAAGCAAGGAGGGGTAAACGATGGCCAGATTAAAAGACAAGTACGCATCTGAAGTTGCACCGGCTTTGCAGGAAACCTTCCGTTATAAGTCAACGATGCAGACTCCCCGTCTCGAGAAGATCGTTCTGAACATGGGTGTCGGAGAAGTCAAAGACAATCCGAAGGCTCTTGAGAACGCGATGCGCGACATGGGAATTATTTCCGGACAGAGACCTGTGGCAACTGTTGCCACAAAGTCTGTTGCCGCATTCAAACTCAGAGAAGGCATGAAAATCGGTTGCAAAGTTACGCTTCGCGGCGAAAAGATGTATGACTTCCTGGATAAGCTTATCAGCATTTCGCTTCCCCGCGTCCGCGACTTCCGCGGAGTGAGTGCAAACTCTTTCGACGGTCACGGCAACTATGCTATGGGTATCAAGGAGCAGCTCATGTTCCCGGAAATTGAATTCGACAAGGTCGACAAGATCCGCGGCATGGACATCATTATCGTTACGACAGCTCAAACGGATGAAGAAGCCAGAGAACTCTTGAAGCTTCTTGGCATGCCGTTTCACAAGTGAGCATTGGAGGGTAAAGAAAAATGGCAAAAAAGTCAATGATCCTTAAGGCCCAGAAGCCCGCCAAGTTCAAGACACAGCAGCACAACCGGTGCAAGCTTTGCGGAAGGCCTCACGCCTATATCCGCAAGTACGGCATCTGCCGTCTCTGTTTCCGCGAACTGGCATATAAAGGTCAGATACCCGGCGTCCGTAAGGCAAGCTGGTAAACGATAGCAAAGCAAGGAGGAACACGTATGCAGATTACAGATGCAATCGCAGATATGCTAACAAGAATCCGTAATGCAGGCACAGCCGGTCATTCGACTGTTCTGATCCCGGCGTCCAATTTGAAGAAGGCTATCGCCCAGATTTTGTTGGATGAAGGCTATATCAGCCGTTTTGAGTGTATCGAAGATGACAAACAGGGTATGATCAAAGTTACCCTGAAGTACGCCGCCCGCAAGAGCGTCATTACAGGAATACGGCGTATTTCGAAACCCGGTCTCCGCGTATATGCGGATCTCGACAATCTCCCGAAGGTATTGGGCGGTCTTGGCATTGCCATTATCTCCACATCCAAGGGAATCATGACAGATAAGAAGGCCCGCGCTAACGGCGTCGGCGGTGAGGTTCTGGCTTACGTCTGGTAAGCTTTAAGAAATACTCTGAAAGGGAAGCCCGTACCGGATACGGATACACGGGATTTCCGCAATCTTAAGAGCAGGAGGTAGAAAGATATGTCTAGAATTGGCAGAATGCCGATCACAATCCCGGCAGGGGTTGAAGTAAAGCAGGACGGTCAGACCATTACTGTTAACGGAAAGGGCATCACACTCGTTCAGGTTGTGCATCCCGATATGAAGGTTAACATTGACGGCGCGGTAATTACCGTAGAAAGACCTTCCGACGAGAAGAAGCACAAGGCTCTTCACGGTTTGACACGTTCCCTCATTCATAATATGGTGGTGGGAGTGTCCGAAGGATTTTCAAAGCAACTTGATATCAATGGTGTAGGTTATAAGGCGGCAAAGGATGGAGCCAAGCTTCTCCTTAACCTCGGTTATTCCCACCCGATCGTAATGGTCGAACCCGAAGGTATTACCATCGAGGTTCCGGCCGCAAACAAGATCATCGTTAAAGGTGCAGATAAACAGCTCGTCGGTGAGACAGCTGCCAAGATCCGTTCCTTCAGACTTCCTGATGCATACAAGGGCAAGGGTATTAAGTACTCTTACGAGACCTTGAGAATCAAGGAAGGAAAGACCGGAGCTAAGAAATAAGAGAAGGGGTGAAATGCATGATTAATAAGCCTGACAGTAACGAAATCCGCAGGAGAAAGCACCTTCGCGTGCGTAAAAAGATCAGTGGAACCCCTGCTCGTCCGCGTTTGTGTGTTTTTAGAAGCAATGCAAATATCTATGCACAGATTATCGACGATACAACAGGAACCACACTGGTTAGTGCGTCAACTCTGGAAAAAGACATCAAGACAGGCCTTCCCTACGGCGGCAACGTCGATGGCGCAAAAGCAGTCGGCAAGCTCGTAGCAGAGCGTGCCGAAGCAAAGGGTCTTAAGGAAGTCGTTTTCGACAGAGGTGGATACATTTTCCACGGCCGTGTAGCGGCTTTGGCAGAGGCAGCCCGCGAAGCTGGCCTTACTTTCTAAGCAGGAGGAAGATATAAGATGCGTATTGATCCGAATACAGTAGAACTGAAAGAAAAAGTCATCCACATCGGTCGTGTTTCCAAGACCGTAAAGGGAGGTCGTAATTTCCGCTTTGCTGCTCTTGTAATCGTCGGAGACGAGAACGGTCACGTAGGTAAGGGAATCGGAAAGGCAGCAGAAATTCCGGATGCTATCCGCAAGGGAATCGAAGACGCCAAGAAGAATCTGATCACAGTGCCGATCATTAACTCGACCATTCCTCACGAGACGCTTGGAGTTTTCGGCGCCGGCAAAATCGTTATGAAGCCTGCGAAGGAAGGTACCGGTGTTATTGCCGGCGGCCCCGTTCGTGCGGTTTGTGAAATGGCCGGTATCCGTGATATCCGTACAAAGTCACTTGGAACGAACAACCCGAACAACATGGTCAACGCGACGCTTGAAGGTCTGAAGAGCCTGAAATCTCTTGAAGAGGTTGCACGTCTTCGCGGCAAGAGCGTTGACGAAATATTATAATAGGAGGTGCATCTTCCATGGCAGAACTTAAAATCACTCTGGTAAAGAGCACCAATAGTGCCAACAAGAATCACTGTGCCAATGTCAAGGCTCTCGGTCTGCATAAGATCGGACAGTCTGTAGTCAAGACCGACACAGAAGCGATTCGTGGTATGGTTCATAAGGTTGCTCATCTTGTTACTTGCGAAGAAGTCTAACGGAGGTAAAGATTAAATGAAGCTCAATGAATTGACTTCCAGCGGTAATGCTAAGGCGTTCCGCAAAGGCCGCGGCGTAGGCAGCGGCAATGGTAAGACAGCTGGCCGCGGGCATAAAGGTCAGAATTCCCGTTCCGGCGGCGGTGTCCGTCCCGGATTTGAAGGTGGTCAGATGCCCCTTTACAGACGTCTTCCGAAGCGCGGTTTCAACAACACGAGATTCGCGACGGACTACATCGAAATCAATGTCTCGGACCTCGAGAAATTTGCTGACGGAACGACGGTAGATTCCGCTGTTCTGGCAGATTCGGGTATTCTCTCCGTTTCCAAGGTAAATGACGGAATCAAGGTACTCGGAGGCGGTGAGCTTACAAAGAAGCTTGTTGTTAAGGCAAAGAAATTCTCTGCTTCTGCAAAAGAAAAGATTGAGAATGCTGGTGGCTCGGCCCTGGAGGTATGATGATGAAAGGTATGTTCGCTACCTTGATCAACGCTTTTCGCGTGCCGGATATCAGGAAGAAGCTCTTCTTTACTTTCGGCATCCTGATCCTTTATCAGATCGGCGGTCTCATACCCGTACCCGGTATTGACCGTGTAGCTTTTTCGAGTCTTGTCTCACAAATGGGCCAGATCGGAAGCCTCATGAACATTATCTCCGGCGGCAATCTTTATGCTGCTTCGATATTTGCCATGGGTATTACCCCGTACATCAACTCGTCGATCATCATTCAGCTTTTGACGGTTGCAATACCGGCACTTGAGAGAATGCAGAAAGAAGGCGAACCCGGCAGGAAGAAGATTCAGAAGATCGTGCGTTTCTGCACGATCGGTCTCGCTCTTATTCAGGCAACGGCTTTCTGGTATGCGACACGATCCGCGACGTCCGGCTATCTTCCTCAAGCTCTCAATGCCATACTGATTATCCTTTCCTTTACGGCCGGTACTGCATTTATCATGTGGCTCGGTGAACAGATCAACGAGAAGGGTATCGGAAACGGTATTTCGCTCATCATCTTTACGGGTATCGTAACGCGTTTGCCGAGCATGGCACAGCAGCTCTACGGTTACTCACTCGATGTATCAGGCCGTATCGATCCGGTAGTACTCGGAGTTATTCTGGGTATCCTCCTGTTCATCGCCGTAGCTTGCATCACCGTTTCGATCATCGTTTTCGTTCTGTTTGTTCAGAATGCGGAGAGAAGAATTCCGGTTCAGTACTCCAAGCGTGTTATCGGAAGAAAGACTTACGGCGGTCAGAATACCTACATACCGCTTAAGGTCAATCAGTCCGGTGTTATGCCCGTTATTTTTGCGATGTCCATGCTTTCCCTGCCTTCGACAATTGTTTCGTTCTTTTTCAACAACAGCACGAACATCGTCGTCGAGTGGTTCAGAAACTTTGGAAAGAGCCCTTTGTATTACGTAGCGGAGTTTCTTCTGATTATCGGATTTACCTTTTTCTACTCGCTTATTCAGTTCAATCCGATCGAGATCTCCAACAATCTGCAGAAGAACGGCGGATTTATTCCGGGAGTACGTCCCGGACGTCCGACCTCCGATTATATCCAGCGTACGGCTAGACGTATGAACTGGGTTGACGCACTGTTCCTTGCGATTGTTGTTCTTGTTCCTACGCTGCTCGGGTCTCTTGCCAATCTTGAGAATGTCTGGTTTGCAGGTACATCTGTACTGATCCTTACCGGCGTTGCCAATGATTTGGTGAAGCAGATCGAATCGCAGATGGTTACACATCACTATAAGGGATTCCTTGATTGATGTACGTGACGATTATGAATTCATATTTCGGGTGTTCCGGACTTGTCCGGATATTCGAAAACGGATAACGTTTGTTCAGATAGCCTCGTACAGGAGTCATTGTATTCTCTGTACGGGGCTGTATGAGCGTTAAGAATATAGTCTGAATGGCCGTTCATTCGGCTTCATATAAAGACATAACGGGAGGTTACGGTTCATGCGTTTGATTATTTTGGGAGCACCGGGTTCCGGGAAAGGCACGATAGCGGCCGAACTTACGAAGAAGTATAATATTCTTCATATTTCTACCGGTGATATTTTTCGTGCAAACATCAAGGAGAAGACGCCGCTCGGCATCAAGGCGAAGGAATACATCGACAGGGGAGATCTTGTCCCGGATTCCGTGACAATTGATATGCTTGAGGATCGTCTTTCTCAGCCGGACTGCGATACCGGATTTCTGCTTGACGGATTTCCCCGTACGATTGTTCAGGCCGAAGAACTTGAGAAGCTCTTAGCCCAAAAGAATGTCGCCGTCGATGCCGTAATCAGCATCATTATCTCTGACGAAGAGATCAAGTCCCGTATTTCGGGACGCCGTGTCTGTATTTCCTGCGGAGCAAGTTATAACATTCCTTTCAAGCCGGCAAAGGTGGAAGGAATCTGCGACGAGTGCGGCGGAGAAGTCATTCAGAGACAGGACGACAAACCGGAAACCGTATTGAGCCGTCTTCAGACCTATCACGAAAAGACGCAGCCTCTGATTGATTTTTACAAGGCCAAAGGTCTTATCCTTGAGGCAAGTAACGAAGAAAATTATAAGCTGGCGGTAGAACAGGTAATCAACGGTCTCTCCGGCAGGAAGATCGTCTGAGAATATCATTTCGAGAAACGAAGCGGAACGCCCGGGAAAAGCGCTCTTCACAAGGAGAGAAAATGGTTCAGTACAAGACAGGAACAGAAATCGAAAAGATGCAAAGAGCGGGAAGAATCGTGGCTCGGGTATTTGAAGAGGTACGCGATTTGATGCGCCCGGGAGTGTCCACATTTGAAATCGACCGGAAAGCGGAAGACGTAATCCGCGGTGAAGGTGCCATACCGTCATTCCTGAATTACGGAAAGCCTCCGTTCCCGGCCTCGGTCTGCATATCGATCAACCGTGAAGTCGTTCACGGAATTCCGAGCAAACACCGCTTCCTTCGGGAAGGGGATATTGTAAGTCTGGACGTCGGCGCAGAACTCGACGGATATCACGGAGATGCGGCAAGAACATTTGCGGTCGGCGAGATTTCTCCCGAGGCAAAGCAACTGATACGCGTTACCGAAGAATGTTTCTGGATCGGCTTTGAGTTTGCCAAAGAAGGGTTTCGGCTTGGTGATTTGTCGAGTGCGATTCAGATGCATGCCGAATCTTTCGGATACGGCGTGGTTCGGGAGCTTACCGGTCACGGAATCGGACGCCATCTGCACGAAGATCCGGATGTACCGAATTACGGCAGGAAGGGTCACGGTCTTCGGATTACACCCGGTCTTGTCATCGCGGTGGAACCGATGATCAACATGGGCACAAGAGAAATCGAGGTTCTCGATGACGAATGGACCATTGTTACGGCAGACGGGAAGCCTTCCGCTCACTACGAGAACACGATCGCGATTACGGAAAACGGTCCGATCATAACAACAAAACTGTGATTGAGATACGAAACAGCGAGGATCATGACAAAGCACCGGATCGAGCTATTCTTCCCGGAGCGGTCGTCGTATCCGGGAGCGGCCACGATCGCGGCAGAATATATCTTGTGATCGCATCGGATGCGTCCTTTCTGTTCCTTGCCGACGGAGACAAGCGGCCCTTTTCAAAACCGAAAAAGAAGAGGCGCCGTCATGTATCGGCAATAGGACAGATCGATCATGCGGATGCACTCCTGGATAAGGTGAGAAGCGTAAAAGTTCAGGCGGACCAAAGCGCCTTGATCAGAAAAGAACTAACCGGATTTACGGCAAGTCACGGCAATCCGTGACAGGAAGAAAGAGGAGATCAGTTATGGCGAAAGAAGATGTCATTGAGGTTGAGGGTATCGTTTCCGATGCGCTTCCGAATGCAATGTTTAAAGTGAAGCTCGAAAACGGACACGAAGTCCTGGCCCACATATCGGGAAAACTCAGGCAGAATTATATCAAAATCCTGCCCGGAGACCGTGTAACGCTGGAACTTTCCCCTTATGACTTATCCAGAGGCAGAATTACCTGGCGTGCGAAGTGATTTTGCCGAATAATTTACACACAAGCAAAAAAAACACTTGATTTGCGGTAGGAATTTGTTATTATATTATAGCATGCGCTTTTGGGGCGTTAGTTTTCCTGCATCAGCAGGATCTGAACAGCAGGAGGTAGGTAGTATGAAAGTTAGACCATCTGTAAAGGTTATGTGCGAAAAATGCAAAGTGATTCGTCGCAAAGGACGCGTCATGATTATTTGCTCTGATCCGAAGCACAAGCAGAGACAGGGCTAATCACACCGCCTCCGGACAGCTTCAGGCTGTCCGGTTGGAAGGTGCGAGCAAGAACAGGATATTACATGCAATTTCGGGGGCGGCTGTCTTTTGTTAACCGCAGAAGAATCCCCGTGCAGCATGTTTTATAGATAGAACAATAAGAATTTGATATTCACGGAGGTACATCAGATGGCGCGTATTGCCGGTGTGGATCTGCCCAATGACAAGAGAGTGGAAATCGCTCTGACGTATATTTATGGCATTGGAAAGACAACTTCTACACGTATTATTACTGATTCCTCGATTAATCCGGATACAAGAGTCAAGGATCTCTCTGAAGATGAGATCGCGAAGATCCGTGAGAAAATCGAAAACAATTATAACGTTGAAGGTGATTTGAGAAGAGAAATCTCTCTCAATATCAAGCGTTTGATTGACAATGGCTGCTATCGCGGCCGCCGTCACAGAATGGGTCTTCCTGTTCGCGGTCAGCGCACAAAGACGAACGCACGCACCCGTAAGGGCCCGAAGCGTACGATCGCTGGCAAGAAGAAATAAGGAGGCGTAACTTATGGCAAAGGCAGTTAAAAAAACGGCCGTCAGAACCAAGAAAAGAGAGCGTAAGAATATTGACCGCGGTCACGCGCATATTCATTCGACTTTCAATAATACTATCGTTACGATTACCGATCCTCTCGGAAATGCAGTTTCATGGGCATCCGCCGGTGAGATGGGCATGAAGGGTTCCCGTAAAGGAACCGCTTTTGCTGCTCAGATGGCAGCCGAAGATGCGGCCAAGAAGGCCGTTGATCACGGCATGCGTACCGTAGAGGTGTTTGTCAAAGGCCCCGGCGGCGGTCGCGAATCTGCTATCCGCGCTTTGCAGGCCACGGGACTGGACGTTACCATGATCAAAGATGTTACTCCTGTCCCTCACAATGGTTGCAGGCCGCCTAAGAGAAGAAGAGTCTGATTACGGAGGTATAGAGAATGGCCAGATATACAGATGCATCCTGCCGCCTGTGCCGCAGAGAGGGCGATAAGCTCTTTCTCAAGGGTCAGAGATGTTATTCCTCAAAGTGTTCGATTGCCAGAAGGAGCTTTGCTCCCGGACAGCACGGACAGGGAAGAAAGAAAGTATCCGAATATGGTCTTCAGCTTAGAGAAAAGCAGAAGACAAAGCGTTTTTACGGAATTCTCGAAAAGCAGTTTCATTCCACGTTTGAGCGTGCCGAACACTTAAAGGGCAAGACCGGTGAGAATCTTCTCGCTCTCCTTGAACTTCGTTTCGACAACGTTGTTTACAGAATGGGACTCGGGGCTTCACGTGCGGAAGCACGCCAGCTTGTCACACACGGTCATTTTACCGTTAACGGCAAGAAGGTTGACATCGCTTCCATTACACTTAAGGCGGGCGACGTCATCGCGGTTCGCGAGAAATCCCGCAAATCCCCGAAGTTTACATCTCTTACAAATGCGCGTCCGGTTCCGGCCTGGCTTACATTTAACGATGAGACACTGACCGGTACATTAGTACAGATCCCGACCCGTGAGGATGTGGATCTTCAGGTCAAGGAAACTCTTATCGTTGAGTTGTACTCCAAGTAACGGGTTTTCGGATGAATGATCAATTAGTGTTTGCTGCGCAAGGAGGAGAAGGATGATTGAGATAAAGAAGCCAGTCATTGAGTGTGTGGAAGTTAATGAAGACAGCTCCTATGGCAAGTTTGTAATCGAACCACTGGAGCGGGGATATGGTACTACGCTCGGCAATTCTTTACGCCGCGTTTTACTTTCTTCTCTGACCGGAGCCGCCGTTACCGCGATCCGTGTAGAAGGCGTCTACCACGAGTTCTCAACAGTTCTTGGTGTGGTCGAAGACATGACCGAGATTATACTGAACGTGAAGGGCATTCGTGCCAAGCTTCATGTAGACGGCCCTAAAACTGTTTACATCAGCACGGATGAAGGACGCAGCGGCGTTGTCACGGCAGGCGATATCGTTCATGATGAAGAGGTCGAGATTATGAATCCCGATCACGTGATTGGAACACTTAACGGTGCCGGTCGCCTTTTCATGGAGCTCACGATCAACAAGGGACGCGGTTATGCGACCGCCGAACGCAACAAGCTTGTCAATCAGCCGATCGGTGTGATCGCCGTCGACTCGATTTTCACGCCGGTCAAGAAGTCGAACTATACGATTACCAACACCCGTGTCGGAGAGCGTACCGACTTTGACAGTCTTATGCTCGAAGTCTGGACGGATGCGACGCTTGATGTGAACGAAGCTCTTTCGGGAGCGGCGGCCATACTTTGCGAGCACCTGGGTCTGTTTATCGCACTGACCGACAAGAACGCGGGCCCGAGCTTCCGGGACGCCGAGGACAACGGACATAAGAATTCCAAGCTGGAAGTTGCCATTGAGGATCTTGATTTCTCGGTAAGAACGTATAACTGCTTAAAGAGAGCCGGCATCAACACGATCGGCGACCTTGTAGCCCGTTCTGAAGACGAGATGATGAAGGTCAGGAATCTTGGCAAGAAATCCCTTGAAGAAGTCATTTTTAAACTCGAGGATATGGGCCTTTCTCTCGCGGCTAGCGAAGAATAACTCATCAACCCCGGAGCATTTTCGAGTAACATATAGGAGGTTACACCCATGCCGGCAAACAGAAAACTTGGACGTGCATCTGATCAGCGTACGGCCATTTTAAGAAATCTGACTACAGCTTTTATCCTGAACGGGAAGATCGTGACAACGGTTGCCCGCGCCAAGGAAGTCAGTAAGATTTCTGAGAAGCTGATTACACAGGCGATTCGCGAGAGAGATAACTTCACAACCAAAGAAGTGACCGTATCTACAGCGAAGCTTGATTCCAAAGGCAAGAAGGTTCTTGTTTCCAAGACTTCCAAAAACAATCTCAAGTATGACGTTGTCGATCGTGAGATTAAGAAGAAGTCGGTTCAGGTTGACAGCCCTTCCCGTCTTGCGGCAAGAAAGAATATGGTCTACTGGCTCAGAAAGAGTCACGATGCCGAGCAGAACACGGTGAATCCGGTCAATCGTCTTTTTGATGAAATCGCACCGAAATATGCCGGAAGAAACGGCGGTTATACGCGTATTATCAAGCTTGGTACAAGAAGAGGCGACGCTTCTGAAATGGCTCAGCTCGAGTTGGTATAAGCATACTGCTTTAACTCACGGCAACAAATAAAGGTTTATTATTGAGGTGACGGTGTGCATATGCTTGCCGTCGCCTTTTTTATACGGGAGACGACTTTAATGACAGAGGGCAAATCCTTAACGGAGAATGCGGATAAGACGGAGATGGACGTCATTTTGGATGACGTTTCGTTTTCGTATGTCCATATGGAGACCGAAGTCGTTTCGGCACTTTCGGATGTTTCCCTGTCTCTCGGCAGAGGCAGTTACACGGCGCTTCTTGGCAGGAACGGTTCGGGAAAATCGACCATGGCCAAGTTGATCGATGTGCTCGAGCTTCCTCAGGAGGGCAGCGTACTTGTTATCGGGAACAACACGAACGACGAGTCCGTCTTCTGGGAAATCCGGACTTCGTGCGGCATGGTTTTTCAGAATCCGGATAATCAGATCGTAGGAACTACGGTGGAAGAGGATGTTGCCTTCGGTCCCGAAAACTTAGGTGTTCCGACGGCCGAAATCAGGAGCCGCGTCGACGATGCCCTTAGGTATGTCGGTCTTACGGAGCTCTCTCTGCGGCAGCCGTCGCAGCTTTCCGGCGGGCAGAAGCAGAAGCTGGCGATTGCCGGTATCCTGGCGATGAGTCCGCAGATCCTGCTTCTGGATGAATCCACATCCATGCTGGACCCTATAAGCCGGGATGATTTTCTGGCACTTGTCGATAAACTCATACGGGACAAGCATATGACGGTTCTTCATATCACGCACGATATGTCGGAAGCGTGTCTGGCTGATCGTATCGTAGTGCTCGATCACGGTAAGGTTGCGCTTTCCGGCCCCCCCGGCGAAGTGTTCAGCCAGGTGGAAGCTGTGAGGGCTTTGGGACTCGATGTTCCCGTTTTTGCCGATCTTGCCTTCACCGTATCGGAGCGGTTAGGGGTGGAACCGGACCGGAAAATTCTTTATTCCAGAGAACTTGCGCTCAACGGAATCAGAGAGATGCTTCGTCGTCCGCCCGTCACATATATGCCGGCTGCCTCGGAATCAGGCAAAGTGGAATCAGACGTTGCGGAATCAGGCACCTCGAAATCTCCCGTATCGGGCAAGGACAAATCCGGGGCGAGAACGGTTCTTCAAGTCTCGCATCTGTCGCATTTCTATGAAAAAGGCGGCGCTCCCGCATTGGACGACGTGTCGTTTTCGGTAAAGGAAGGCGAGATTTTCGCGATTATCGGTCACAGCGGTTCCGGAAAAACGACATTGATCACACATTTGAACGGATTGATGAGACCCGAGTCCGGGGATGTATTTGTCTATCCCAAGGATGGCACGGGGCCTCTTAATGTGCGAAAAAATGCGGACGTACGCAGCATACGCCGGTTGGTCGGCCTCCTTTTTCAATATCCGGAATATCAGCTTTTTGAAGAAACGGTCCGCAAGGATATCGCGTTCGGCCCGAAGAAGATGGGCTATAAGGATTCTCAAGTCGAAGAAAAGGTCCAAAGCGCAATCCGTCTTTTAGGACTTGATGACAGTATTCTGGACCGGTCTCCGTTTGAATTGTCCGGCGGTCAGAAGCGCCGGGTTGCTTTTGCGGGTGTTATAGCGATGGACCCGGATATTCTTGTTCTGGACGAACCCGCGGCGGGCCTCGACCCGACGGGCCGGAGAGAGATTCTCGAATATGCGACGAGACTGAAGGCGATGGGAAAAACCGTCATTATCGTCTCGCACAACATGGATGAAGCCGCCCGGTATGCGGACCGCATTCTTGTTTTGAAGCACGGGAAGGCGTCGGAGCCAATGACGCCCGGCGAGTTGTTTACCGACGAAGGTCGTCTTATGGATCTGGGTATAACGGCGCCTGAAATCGTTACATGTCTTCGCGAGTTAAAAAAAGAGATTCCGGATATACGACTTGAATATTTCCGTGCGACGGATGCCGCCGACGAAATCATTCGCGCCTTCAACACTCATAACCGCCCCCCTGTCGGTGACGGCTATACCGCCGCTGCCGCTGACAATACCTCCGGGGGTGACGCGGTATGATGAAGGATATTTCGATCGGCCGTTACTGTCAGGGAAATTCGATTCTGCACCGTCTGGATCCGCGCGTCAAAATTGTGCTGTGTTTCCTCTATATGATTGTCATATTTATCTTGTCTAAACCCGCGAGTCTCCTTCTCGCGTTTGCGGTCGTCATTTTCCTTGCGGTTCTTTCCTCGATCTCCCCGAGGAAGATTCTTGATTCGGTCAGGCCGGTTCTTTTCCTCCTCCTTTTTGTTTTTGTCCTGAATGTGCTGACCATAAGGACCGGGAATACGCTTGTCGAGTTCTGGATTGTCAAGATCACCGGCGACGGCATATTAAAGGCCGGTCTCATGGCCTTAAGGCTCTTTCTGCTGATTCTCGGCACGAGTCTTCTGCTGACGCTTACCACGACACCGCTCCTGATGGCGGATTCGCTGGAGAGCCTTTTCGGGCCTTTGAAGAAAATCCGGGTTCCGGTTCATGAGATGGCGATGATGATGTCGATCGCGCTCCGGTTTGTTCCTACACTCGTAGAGGAAACGGACAAGATCATGAAAGCCCAGGCTTCGAGAGGCGCAGAGTATGATACGGGGAATATTTTCGCGAGGGCGAAGGGATATGTGACGGTTCTGGTGCCGCTTTTTGTAAGTGCTTTTAAGCGGGCCGAGGAGCTCGCAGTTGCAATGGATGCCAGGTGCTACCGGGGCGGTGAGGGAAGGACCAAGCTTCATGTTCTTCATATGAAGAAGGCGGATTATTTTTGGTTTATCGTCTTGTCTGTCGCTGCTTTGGGTTTGCTGCTTATAGATTTATTTGTATAAATCAGTTAGAATTGAATTGTTTGCATTTCCGATTCGCGAATCAAGTCAGCAAATGACTGGTATCACGGGATGCGCGCACGAATAATTAATCTGCGTAGAGGAATTTATTATGAAGTATTATGTGGGAATTGACTTGGGCGGAACGAACATTAAGGCAGGAGTCGTTACCGAATCGGGCACAATCTTGAATAAAAAGAGCATCAAAACGAACGCGACGCGCAAGATGGAAGAGATCATAAAGGATATGGGCAGGCTTGCGGCGGAGGTTATCGCGGAAGCCGGTCTTTCCAAATCAGATATTATGGCGATCGGTATCGGCTCTCCCGGAACACCGGACAACAAGACAGGCTGCCTTGTATATTCCAACAATTTGCCTTTCCGTATGGCGCCGATGCGCAGGATTATCCGCGAATTGATCGATCTTCCCGTATATATAGACAATGATGCGAACTGTGCCGCAATGGCGGAGAGTGTCGCAGGCGCCGCAAAGGATGTAGAGGATTCCATAACCATCACACTCGGAACCGGGATCGGCTGCGGCGTGATTATCAACAGGCGTATCTATTCCGGCTTCAATCAGGCCGGTTCGGAATTCGGTCATACGGTTCTGGTAGCGGGCGGCGTTCCATGCACCTGCGGAAGAAAGGGCTGTTTCGAAGTATACGGTTCGGCTTCCGGATTGATCCGCATGACAAAGGAAGCGGCTGCGGCGAATCCTTCCTCGGCTTTAAATACGATCATTGCCCAGAACGACGGCAAGGTCAATGCCAAGATCGCTTTTGAAGCGATGCGGGCCGGAGATCGAACAGGCGAAGATCTTGTGGAGACATACCTCGAATATCTTGCCGACGGCCTTGCAAATGTTATCAATGCGTTTATGCCGGAGGTTATCGTGATCGGCGGCGGCGTATGCAACGAAGGTGATGCTCTGCTGATTCCTCTGCGCGAAAAGACGCTGTGCAAGCCGTATTCCGGAGTGGGTGTCAAGATGACCGAGATTCGTCTGGCCGAGATGGGCAACGACGCAGGTATTGTCGGTGCCGCCATGATGGGCAAGTCCTGCATCGACGACGGACTCGAGGGTTGATCGTTTGAACGAGATGGGCAGCCTGCCGGCGGAAGAACATAAAATGATTCGCATGGCGATACTTGCCGAATATGACGGCACGGATTTTTCGGGTTTTCAGAGACAGAACAACGGACGCTCGGTACAGCAGGTGCTCGAAAAGGCACTCACGACGCTGTATGGGCGTCCCGTTTCTGTTTACGGCTGCAGCAGAACCGATTCCGGCGTGCATGCGCGCGCGCATGTTTCTCATGCGGACGTACCTTTTCTGATTTCCCCCGCTAAGCTTCCGCTTGCGATGAATACGCTTCTCCCGGCGGACGTTTCGGTTCTTAAGGCCGCGGTCGTGACGGAAGAATTTCATGCGAGATTCTCCTCGATGGGCAAGGAGTACGTTTACCGGATCTGGAATTCGTCGGTTCGGCCGGCGATGGACCGGCGTTATATCGCTCATGTACCGGGCAAAATCAATATCGAAGCGATGAAGGCGGCGGCCGCAGCTCTTGAGGGCAGGCATGACTTTTCCGCTTTTTTCGCGCAGACGGATAAGTATGTCAATCCCGTGCGGACGATGGATATGATCCGGGTTCAAGAGCACGAAGACTCGCCGCTCATCGAGATTACGGTCCGCGGCAAGTCGTTCCTCTACAATATGGTCCGGATTCTGGCCGGGACGATCGTGTACGCGGGGCAGGGCAAGATTGATCCGGAGACGGTCGGTGAACTGATAACCGGGAAGGACCGCCGGTATGCCGGAAAGACGATGCCGGCCAAAGGGCTGACGCTCGAGAAGGTGTTTTACGATCCCGATCCGTTTGCGCATGAAGACGGATCTTCCGCAGCAAGTCCGGGACTTTCATAATCGACAGGGAATCATTGTCACAATATGCCGTATTTCTGATTCGTGGTAAAATCCATAAAGCGATATATATACGGAGGAGCGCCCGATGCGATTGCACATTCATCAACTGGAAAAGAGTTTCGGCAGCAAATCTGTCCTGAACGGTATCGATTTCACGTTTGAGCAGGGCCGGATCTACGGTCTGCTCGGCCGCAACGGAGCCGGAAAGACGACTCTGTTCAATTGTCTGGCGCGTTATCTCGATCATGACCGGGGAGGAATCGGAATTGACCTCACGGAGGAAGCGGCAGATCCGCAATCCTTCTTTTCGGTACCTCGGCCGGATTATCGGGAGAGTGATATCGGTCTTGTATTCACGCAGCCGCATCTGCCCGACTTTATGACGGGCAGAGAATTCATCAAGTTCTTCATCGAGATCAACAGCGATAAGGTGATAAATCCCAAAGAAGTCGACGAGTATTTCCGGCTTGTCGCATTCAATCCCGCGGACGGCGACCGGCTGATCAAGGGATACTCGCACGGTATGATGAACAAACTGCAGATGCTGATATCGATGTATATTTTGCAGCCTCCGGTCATTCTCCTGGATGAGCCCCTGACGTCATTTGACGTCGTCGCGGCGCTCGAGGTCAAGAACATGATCAAGTCGATCAAGAAAGACCATATCATTATCTTCTCGACACATATCCTGCAGCTTGCACAGGATCTCTGCGATGAGATTGTTGTATTGCAGGACGGGCTCCTTCGTCATATTCCGCAGGAGAGCATTCACTCCCCGCAGTTTGAAACAGATATCATAAGGATATTACAGGACTCTCCCGAAGTATCCGAATATCAGCAGCCATAAAGCGCCGGAGGACTTGAGCATTCCTATGGAGAAAAGCAAAGCGATGTCGTCTCTAATGAGAAGTCTGCAAATGATGCTCACAACCAGAAAAATCTCCACCGCGATGACGCTGAACGGGCTGGTCTATTTTTGCCAGAAGATTCCTGTGATCGGCAAGGCCGTTCCGGATTCTCTTTACGGTTTGTACGGGGCAAAGACGGTTTGGGTAATCCTGGCCAATCTTGCACGGCTGATGAAAAGGCTGCTGACAAAAACGATTTACCTCGGTTCTCTTTTCGCTTCAAGTTTTTTTTGCGCCGTCATAACGGGCGACGACAAGAATTTCAACGTTTTTACGGATGTCGGACGCATCATGACGTTCTTCTTCTTTTTCAGTTATCTTGCGGCGGCTCTTGCGTTCGGGAAAGCACTCAATCTTGATCTCGGCACAGACCTACTAATGATTGACAAGATGCATTCCGATGCGGGAAAATACGTCCCCGCACGTATCTACGAGCGAAAAATTATAGACTTTTTCGCTACGATCCCCCTCGCGATTGTTCTTTCCTTCAGCGATCAATATACGATCTGGCAGGCTCTTCTGGCTGTCTTTCTGATGACGGCGTCCAAACTTGCATTCGAATCCGCTGTTCTCCTCTGTTTTGCCATGCTGCGCCGCGTGGCGAAGATCCGATACAGGATCCTGTCCATCCTCTATGTCGGAGCCGGTATTCTGGCCTTAATGGCCCCTTTTTATATCATGATCAAGAAGATCCCGTTCTCGTTCAAGGCGCTTGTCTTCCATCCGGCTTTTGTGATCGGCATCATGGCCGCCGCGATCGCTTCCGTCTTCTACATCAACCGATATACCCATTATCGCGAGCTCGCCTTCGTATCGGTGACCAACTACAATCTCGCACTGGATAAGCGTCAAAAAGAGAAGACCAGGACCCAATTCGGCAATACCACAGAGTTTGCTGCCAAGCTCAATAAGGACGACCTGTCCTCCGACCGCTTTTCGCATCTTTCCGGCTATGCGTACTTTAACCGGATTTTCTTTCACCGGCATCGCCGCTTCTTTGCGAAAAAAATTCTCTGGCGCACGCTATTAATCGGCCTGGCCGTCCTTGCCGCGACGATATTTATCCTGACAGGAAACCTCGGGGCGGACACAAAGGAGAAGCTTTGGGGGATTTCTTTCCGCATTCTTCCGGTCTGCTTTTTCATCCTGTATACGCTGTCCATAGGGCGTACGGCTACTGCGGCTATGTTCGCCAACTGCGATGCAGCGATGCTCAGCTACCCCTTCTATCGCGATCCGAAGGTCGTTATTCCCAATTTTTACCTCCGGCTTAAGACGATCCTCCGCTTCAATGTCCCGGCTTTTTCGCTGGTAGCCGTCCTGGCACTGATGTTCGATCTTTTCTCGAGGGCGATGACGAATATGGATGCCGCCCTGATCAACTGGTCCATGATCCTTCCGTATCTTGTTACACTCACCATGATGTGGCTGTTCTTCTCCTTTCATGACCTCTTCATCTATTACATTTTGCAGCCGTACACCTCTGAGCTGGGCGTCAAGAGTAAGCTTTTCAGCATCGTGCAGGGATTCGTCTGGTTTCTGGCATATATCAATCTGCAGATGTCCAATGTCAACATCTGGATTTATATGGCGGTTATCATTGCCGCGACGGCGGTGTATCTTATCGTCGGGCTTCTTTGCATCAACAAATTCTGCGCGAAAACATTTAGACTCAAGTAAGCACCCTTGTCGTAAGAAACGATTCTTTATTTACATCTGCCGAAAAGAATTGCATAATCGTTTTGATACCGGAAAGGTCATAAAGGAGGACTCATTATGATTCCCGCAGCGAATAATTGGAACAGCCGTACGAACATGTCCATGCTGACCGATTTTTACGAGCTTACCATGGGCAAAGGATATCTCGAGCAGGGTCTCGAGAACCGGATCGCCTATTTTGATTTGTTTTTCAGGCAGGTTCCCGAACAGGGCGGATATGCCATTATGGCCGGCGTCGAACAGATGATCGACTATCTAAAGGACCTGCATTTTACGAAAGAGGATATTACTTTTCTTCGCGACAACTACGGATTTGACGAGGATTTCCTTTCTTTCCTCGAGGAATTCAAGTTCACCTGTGATGTCTGGGCCATTCCCGAAGGAACTCCGATTTTCCCCGGGGAACCGCTTGTGAAGGTGAGAGGCCCGATCATGCAGGCACAGATGATCGAGACGATGCTTCTGGTTACCATCAACCATCAGAGTCTGATCGCGACAAAGACCGCCCGTATCGTGCGCGCCTCCAAGGGCCGTCCGGTTATGGAGTTCGGTGCCAGACGCGCGCAGGGTTATGACGCGTCGGTTCTCGGTGCGAGAGCCGCCTATATCGCCGGTGTCGCCGGCACTTCCTGTACGATTTGCGGTCAGCAGTTCGGCATTCCGCTGTCGGGTACGATGGCACACAGCTGGGTACAGCTTTTCGACAGCGAGTTCGACGCTTTTAAGGCATATGCCGAGGCATATCCGAGCAAGACGCTTCTTCTCGTAGATACCTATAATGTCTTAAAATCCGGTATTCCCAACGCGATCCGCGTGGCGCACGAGGTGCTTGAGCCGAAGGGCGAGAGACTTAAGGGCATTCGAATTGACAGCGGTGACTTAACGTACCTGACGCAGGAAGCGCGTAAAATGCTGGACGCGGAAGGACTTACCGACTGTAAGATCACGGTAAGCAACGCGCTCGACGAATATCTTATCCGCGATCTGATTCTTCAGGGGGCCGCGATCGATTCCTTCGGCGTCGGAGAGCGCCTGATCACATCCCGGGCCGAGCCCGTTTTCGGCGGTGTCTATAAGCTCAGTGCGATCGAGAAGGATGGTCAGGTGGTTCCCAAGATGAAGATCTCCGAGAACTTCGGCAAGGTTACGACGCCCTGCAGCAAGGAAATCTACCGTTTCTATGACAAAACGACGGGGAAAGCGATCGCGGATGTCATCACGATCGAAGGCGAAGTGATTGACGAGTCGCGTCCGTATGAGATCTTTGATCCGATCCAGACCTGGAAACGCAAGCTCCTTACCAACTTCACGGTGAGAAAGATTCTCGAGCCGATCTTCAGGAACGGCGAATGCGTATACGAGCAGCCTTCCATTCTGGAAATGCGCTCTTATTGCGAAAAGGAAGTCGAGACGCTCTGGGAATCGGTCAAGAGATTCGAAAATCCGCAGACCTATTATGTCGATCTTTCACTGGATCTCTGGAACGTAAGAAACGAAATTCTTCATGCCCATCAGAACAGCTAAAAACAAATAAATATAAAGGAGGAAGCGGTCTTAACTTCACGAATCCGGGTTTGCCGGGCAGACCGCGAAGAAAACATGGAGAACATGGTACATCCGACAGTCAGAATTGAAATGGAAAAAGGTGACATCATCCGCGCAGAGCTTTACGAGGATATCGCGCCGGTCAGCGTCAAGAATTTTATCGATCTCATTAACAAAGGGTTCTACGACGGCCTTATTTTTCACAGAGTGATCCCCGGCTTCATGATACAGGGCGGATGCCCGAACGGTACGGGTATGGGCGGCCCGGGATATCAGATTAAGGGCGAATTTTCCGGGAACGGTGTCCCGAATCCCATAAGACACCAGAGAGGCGTACTCTCCATGGCCCGCTCGATGTCGCCGAATTCGGCCGGAAGCCAGTTCTTTATCATGCACAAGGATGCGACGCACTTAGACGGACAGTATGCCGCTTTCGGCAAAGTAATCGAGGGTATGGAAGTGGTCGACAAAATCGCTCTTGCGAAGACCGACCGTCAGGACAGGCCGCTCGAGGACCAGAAGATTCATAAGATCACGGTCGAGTAAACCCCGGATTCTCTGCGCAAACAGCCGCTCAAGAGATCGGGACATAAGAAATTTGCCGAGGGGCACATCCGCGAATTCGGGTGTGCTCTTTTTCGAAAACGGAAAAGGTGCTTCATGTTATATTTGAACAACACGGATAAGAACGGTCTGGATTTGCCGCATACGCTGATCCATGTCTACTCGGCGCTCGGAGACCCGGTCTTGTATTCTGACTTTAAATTGAGACTCTGTGCGATTCTGTCTCCCGAAAAAGAATCCGGTTTCAGCTGCAGGTTTGACATTCTTCTTTCTTCGCCGAATGTAAATGCAAGTATCGAAAGTTACGTTTCGGCCGGTGATGTCTTCGAATTCTACAGGAATCTTCAAACCGTCATCAGGAATAGAAGCGGGCATGCGGAACTGAAAGAAGAGGGAAGACGCACCAGGACAGATCTGTTTGTTTCTTACGAGAAGAACGGTACATGCTCGCTCTCCGGTTTTGTGCATGATCCCGATGAACGGGTGCACCCGTCTGCCTACCGCGGTGTGAACTTTCATCTTGTTTTCGAGCCGGAGATGATCACGGCCTGTGTTCCGGAATTCAAACATCTCTTTGACACACTTGAAAGAGTGTCCGGATACACCGGTCTTTACCGTGATCCGGAAGGGGAGGACTGAAAAGGGGGACCGCTTATTTTTTCTTTCGAATGATATAAAGGGGACGCCTTTTCACTTCCATATAGGTGCGGGCGAGATATTCGCCCAGGATTCCGAGTGCCAGGAGAGTGATTCCGCCGAGAAACAGTATGAACGCCAACAGCGACGGATATCCCGGTACGGGTATGCCCCAGATCAGGGTGCGGATAACGTAATAGATAATATAGATGAAAGAGGCGGCCGATACAAAGAAGCCGCTGAAGGTTGCGAGTCGGAGCGGTACCGTCGTAAAAGAGACGATTCCGTCCATCGCGTATTTGAAAAGCTTCCAGAAAGACCACTTCGTCTCGCCGGCCGCTCTTTCTATGTTCTCGTATTCGATCCATTCCGTCCGGAATCCGACCCAGCTGAAGATGCCTTTCGAGAAGCGCTGACGCTCCGAAAGACTTAAGATCGCATCCGCGACCTCGTGGGTCATCACACGGAAGTCTCTTGCGCCGTCGACGATTTCGACGTCGGTCATACGGTTGATCAGCCGGTAGAAAAACCTCGCAAAGAAGCTGCGGATCTTCGGTTCGCCTTTTCTGGTGACCCGCCGCGTCGCGACCATGTCGATTTCGCCCATAAGGAGGATATCGAACATCTGCGGCAGAAGGGAGGGCGGATCCTGCATGTCGGCGTCAAGGATAGCAACCCATTCGCCCCGGGCTTCGTTTAAGCCGGCATACATTCCGGCTTCCTTACCGAAATTGCGGGAAAAGGACAGGTAATGGACAGACGCATCGCGGGCCGCAAGATCCTCGAGGATCGGGAGCGTCCTGTCGCGTGATCCGTCGTCCACAAAGATATATTCGTATTCGAATTCGGGACGCAGCGCTTTTACATCCTCCAATGCTTTCCACAGAATCGGAAGAGATGCTTCTTCGTTATAGCAGGGGATGATCAGGCTGATCAGCAAGGGAAATCACCTCGCATTTCTATCGTTCCGGTTGCTTATTAATCAAGTATACTACATGTAAGCCGTTTTGTTTCTTTACCGAAATCGTTTCTTTCCCAAGCCTTTCCGGTCAAAGACAATTGACTTATAATGATTTAAGAAAAATGGCGGAGGCTTCATCTAATGGGCAAAAAGCTGGATAGAATCATGTATGATGCGGGTATCCTGTATATAGCGATCCCGGTGTTTATTTTTCTCGTCGGCTGGACGCGGCCGGCGGTCTTCATACCGGTCGGAGCCATCTTTCTTGCGAGTCTTTACTTCCTCCTGAGAAACCGCCCCGAAGAAATTGCCTTCCATATCGGCAAGAAGCAGATTCTTCTCTTTGCCGGGTGCATCCTGATTCTTGCCGCGTGGCTTTATTTTTCCGGAATCGGCGGTTTTTCTTTCCAGAATTCGGATTACACATACAGAAACGCCATTTTTCGCGACCTGATCGATAAAAACTGGCCGGTTACCTATACGTTCGAGACATCCGACGCGACCAGCCTTCCCGGAGTCAACGCGCTGCCGCATCACGCGATGATGGTGTATTACATCGCATTCTGGCTTCCGGCATCGCTTGCCGGCAAGCTGATCGGTTGGTACGGGGCCAATGTATTCCTCTTTTTCTGGACGCTGGCCGGCCTTATTCTGGTCGTGTATTTTTTGTTCCGTACGTTGCGGCGCATCAGCATTCGATCCGTCCTGATCCTGATCTTCTTTTCGGGTCTCGATGTACTCGGCTATCTCTGGGCTTCGAGAGGCGCTTTGCCGGGTCTTACGGATCATATCGAATGGTGGTCGGATTATTACCAGTATTCGTCCAATACGACGCTTCTCTACTGGGTATTTAACCAGACCATTGTGTTCTGGCTAGTGATGCTTCTACTGATGAACATCAAGAATTCCAAATCGCTGTTCTTTTTGTACTCCCTGCTTCTTTTATACGGACCGTTCCCGTTTCTGGGGATGCTTCCTTTTGTCCTCTGGAAGGCGTATCAGGGTTTTCCGCTGTTGTCGGAAAACCGGGAAAGGAACCCGGTCACGCGCTTTCTGCTCTGGGGATTATCCGGGATCAGACGCGCCGTCAGTTTCGAAAACATCGCGGGAGGAATCTCGGTTCTTGCCGTTGTCTATTTGTACTTTCAGAGCAACGTCACAGGCGGCCGGAAAATGGGAATCAGCCAGATCTATTCTTCGCTGCCTGTGTTTCTGCTGTTTGAAGTCGGTCTTTACCTTGCCTTTTTGTCGGTTATCTTTTACCGGAAGCCGATATTCTGGATCTGTACGGCAAGCTTCCTTCTGATTCCGCTTTATCAGGTAGGCTTAGGCCAGGATTTTTGCATGAGAGTGTCGATTCCCGCTCTTTTCGCGCTGCAGCTCATGATTCAGAAAGAGCTTCTCGGCAGGGAAAAAGAAATCCGCCCGTCTCTTACCATCCACGACCGAAAGCTTCTGGCCGTCATACTTTCCGTCATGCTCCTGATCGGCACGGTTGTCCCGGTCGAGGAGATGTCGCGTTCGATCTGGTATACTTCGTCACAGGGCAGAACCTGGTCCGACACCTTGAAGAGCTTAGACAACGCCGGTGTAACAGCGACAAATTTTGTAGGTACGACGGACGGCAATTTCTTCTACCGGTATCTGGCCCGAAAAGGGTGACGGGCGGCTTGCCTTTTAACTTGTCCGGCATTGCTCTATAATAAGGGAAATATACGGAATGAATTCCGATAGAAGGAGACAGGCGCAAACGTGAATGAGAGGAATTCCTTGAAACCTACCAGAACGGGCGGCAAACTACGTGTTCCCGCGCCGGCGGCCGCATTCCTGCTGACGGCCTTTCTCTTGACCGTCTTATTCATGGTTCTGGGATTTTATCCTTTCGGAGAGCATTCCATTCTCATTTCGGATCTGGGCGCGCAGTACGCGCCGGACCTGGTCGCCTACAAGCAGAAACTGCTTTCCGGCGGCAACCTTTCCTATTCGTTTCTGATCGGAATGGGGAAGAACACCTTGGGAATTTTCGCGTATTATCTGTCAAGTCCTTTGAACTTCATTACGTTTCTTTTTCCGACCGACAGAATCTCCGAAGCGATTCTTGTGCTCATAACGCTGAAGCTTTCCCTGTCGAGCGCCTTCCTGACGCTTTTCCTGCGGAAACGATTCCGTTCGACTTCCGTCTACGCGGTTCTGTTCGGCGTTCTTTATGCGTTTTCCTCCTACACAATGGTTTACATGATCAATATCATGTGGCTGGACGGTTTGCTTCTTCTGCCGCTGCTGCTGTTTTTTATCGAGCGGTATCTGGAGAACAAGAAGCGCTGGCCGCTCTTAACTCTGACCCTTCTGGTCCTGTTTGTTTCCGGATTCTATATCGCGTACATGGCCGGAATATTTTCCTTCCTCTATCTTATTTACCGGTTGTTTGAAGAGCGGCGCTTTGCCGTCGACACGAGAAAAGAGGCGGGGAAATCGATCATTGTGTTCATCGGCTGCGCGGTGCTTGCTGCCGCGATGTCGATGGCCGTTCTGCTTCCGGCCGGACTGGATGTTTTGAGAAATCCGGACCATACCGCAAGTTCGTTCGAACTGGATTCGAATTTCAAATTTATTGCCTTTTTGAATCAACTCCTCACAGGTTCTTTTGATTCGCTTTCCAACAACAAACCTCTGATCTACTGCGGACTTCCGGTCCTCTTTCTTATCGTGCTCTTTTTTCTCAATCCGTACTTCGCGAAAAGACAGAAATGGATGACCGGCGGCGTTCTGGTCTTTTTCCTCCTGTCCTTCAATCTGTCCTTTCTTGATCTGGCATGGCAGCTGTTTGACTCGCCGAACTGGTTCCTGTACCGCTATTCCTTCCTGTTCGTGCTGGTATGCCTGATGATCGCCTTCACTTCGCTCCTTCATATCAAGAGCCTGAAGCCGATCTCCTTCCTGATTACTTTGGGCGCATTTTTCGGTTTGCTTGTCATCGTTCAGGGGTTCGGCGATCTGGCGAAGGATGGCACCCGCTTCTACATGAATCTCTTCGTCGGCGGATTTGAGCTCTTACTCCTGTACACTCTGACGCTGGACCGTTTCCCGGCTTCTATTGCAAACTTAAAAAAACTGGTCCCGGCACTTTTCGGAATTCTTCTTTGCTGTGAAGTGGTCATCGTAAACCCGATGCTGATCCGCCCGAAGATGTTCGGGGGCGAAGTGGAGCACGAAGCGACTTACCATGCGATCCGGGAGGCATCCGTGCTGGTGTCGGCGGCGAAGGAAGATGCGGAAGGGAGCGGATTTGATTTCTACCGGATGGATACCGACCGCACGATCCTTAGCGGAATCGATCCGATCACCGGCGGACTATATCTGGGTTACCCGTCGATTTCCACCTTCAGTTCGTCGGCCAACAAGGATCTGAACCGTTTCCTGAAACAACTCGGATTCGATACGAACTATAATTACTTCACTTCCGGACACAGTTACTCATCGCCGGCGCCCGACTCTCTTCTCGGGATCCGTTATGTATTGTCCGACAGGGAGAATTTCGCCGGCTATACGCCCGTCACCTCGAGTTCGGACGGGAAGCTCTCTCTTTACGAGAACGAATCGGCTCTTCCCGTTATGTATCCCGTGAAAGCGGATGCCGGAAGCTTTGATTACTACGGTCAGGAGACCGATACCGATACAAAGGATCCGTTCCTGTTTCAGAATGAACTTTTCCGGTCTCTGTTCGGCGAGGATACTTTTGCGGAGCCGGTTTATTACGCGGAGCCAGTGCCGGAACCGGTAATCTACAACGCAATTGTCATGGACCCGAAAACGAAGGTTCATCTGGAGACCGAAGACGAGAGCATCTCCGAGGAGGTGGATACGGATCTTCTCGGTGACGAACCTTATGAGAAATTAACCGGATACGGCACGACCTATATGCGGATCAATGACGCCGCCGATATCGTGCTTACCTATACATTGACGGTTACGAACGACGATCCGCTCTTTCTGTCGATACCGGCCGTCTCCAGAAACAGCCAGGCGTACATCTATATCAACGATACATTTTTTGACGATACTTCGCGATCCTCCTTCACAAGAGTCTATTCGCTCGGTTCCTATAAAGAGGGCGAGAAAGTGACGGTTGAGATTCGCGCCGATTCCGATACGTATTCCATGCTCTCCGTGCTCTTTTATCATCTGGATACGGAGCTTTTCGAGCGTCAAATGGCGGCATCGTCCGATTCCTGGCAAGTGACGGTCACCGGAATATCCGACGGATATGTGACGGCGGACGTCCGGGTCCCGGAAGAGTCGCTTCTCCTTACCTCGATTCCGTATGAAGACGGCTGGACACTTCTGGTCGACGGCCGGAAGACTGCAATAACACCGTATCAGAACGCGCTGATCGCTATCCCGGTCACGGCGGGGGATCACACGGTCAGTCTTACGTATCAGGCTCCCGGTCTTGCCGCAGGCGCGGCCGTTTCCGTTGGCGCGGCTCTCGTTTTTGCCGCGGCCTGGATCACCGGTTCCTTTGGAAAGAGGAAGAAGGGATGAAGCCGTGGCGAGAGGAACTGCTTTCCGTTCTAGGGGAGGGCAAGGATGCTTTCGTAAGCGGGGAGGACCTGGCAGCCCGTTTCGGCTGTTCCCGTGCGGCCGTGTGGAAGAAAATATCGATTCTCCGGTCGGAGGGTCATCCGATCGAGGCGGTGACAAACCGCGGTTACCGGATGACCGACGGCGCACCCGCGATGAAGGCCGCTATAGACCGCGAGCTCAAAGAGGCAGGCCTCGAAGACCTTTTTCGAATATCCGTTACGGATTCGACGCCTTCGACCAATCTTCTGGCCAGAGATGCGGGGCTTAAGGGAGAACCGGAATTCTCGGTTTTTGTCACACGGCAGCAGACGGCCGGGCGTGGCCGTCGCGGAAGGACCTGGATTTCCGAGCCGGATTCGGCGCTTCTTTTTTCTGTGCTGCTGCGGCCGGCTGTGCCTCCCGCCGAGGCTTCCATGCTGACTTTGCTGTTTGGCCTCTGCATTTTGGATGCATTAGAGGGATTATGTAATATACCGGTAGGAATTAAGTGGCCGAATGACATCGTTTCTTTACAGAATGGGAAAAAGCTTTGTGGTATATTATCAGAGACAAGTATGGAAGAAAATCGGATTTCTTATGCCGTGGCAGGCTGCGGAATCAACCTTTCGCAGAAAGAGTTCCCGTCCGCGATAGAGGATAAAGCGACTTCTCTTACGCTGGAAGGCTTTGAAGTCCGAAAAGAAGTTCTCCTTGCGGCGATCCTCCGGGAGATCGCGAGAAGGTATCCGCGATTCCTTTTATCCCCTTCCGGCTTTCTTCCCGAGTATCGTGCCAATTGTGCTACACTCGGACGAAGGATCCGTACCGGTGACGAAGGGATAAAGGAAGGAATCGCAACGGATATTGACGACCGAGGCGATTTGCTGGTTCAATGGGCGGACGGCACCGTGCAGGCCTTGTCCTCGGGAGAGGTCAGCGTCCGCGGAATGCTGGGATATTTTTAAAAGACGGACTGAACGTAAGACATATGGGACAATATAGGAGGAAAGCATATGGGTATGGAGAATTATGAGAAGTTATACTGGCTTTGGAGCACCGATCCGTTTTTCGACCTGAACACGAGAAAGGAGCTTCTGGATCTTCGCGAGGACAAGAAGGAGATTGAGGAGCGCTTTTACCGCGACCTGGAATTCGGTACCGGCGGGCTTCGCGGTATCATCGGTGCGGGAACGAACCGCATAAATCCTTATACGGTGGCAAAAGCTACAGCCGGACTGGCCCGCTATATCATGAATCAGGGGCAGGAAGCGATGGATCGCGGTGTCGCGATTTCGTATGATTCAAGACATTTTTCTCCCGAGTTTGCCGAAAAGGCCGCACTGGTACTTACCAGAGCCGGCATTCGCGTCTACCTTTCCGATACGTTAAGACCCGTCCCGATGCTTTCCTATGCCGTGCGGCATTTCGGCGCCTTTTCGGGCGTCATGATTACCGCGAGCCATAATCCGCCGAAATATAACGGGTATAAGGTCTACGGTGAAGACGGCGGTCAGGTCACGGCGGAAGCCGCAGACGCGATCCTGTCGTCGATTATCGGCATCTACGATATCCGCGGTATCGAGGTGGATACCATGGAAAATGCTCTTGCTTCGGGCAGGCTTACCCGATTCGGCGAAGAGGTTGACGAGGCATATACGGATATGCTCGCCGGTCTGGTTATCGATCAGGCCGCGATCGACCGTCACCGCGATCTGTCTATCGTCTATACCCCGATTCACGGCTCCGGCAATCTGCCGGTAAGGCGAATTCTTTCGCGCGTCGGATTCACGAATATTCATGTCGTACCCGAGCAGGAACAGCCCGACGGCAATTTCCCGACGGTGCCGTCACCGAACCCCGAGGACCCGAGAGCCCTTAAAATGGGCGTTGATCTTGCCAAAAAGGTCGGTGCGAGCCTTGTTATCGGAACCGATCCCGACAGCGACCGCATCGGCGTCGCCGTCCGGACAATTGAGAACGGCGAAGAGATCTATAAACCGATGACGGGAAACCAGATCGGTATTTTGCTCCTGGATTATATTCTTTCTTCCAAAAAAATGCTGAACACGCTGCCTGAGAACTCATTCGCCGTCACGACGATCGTTTCAAGCAAACTGGCGGGTCCGATCTGCAAGTACTATGGAGTCGAGCTGATGGAAGTCCTTACCGGATTTAAGTACATCGGCGAGAAGATACGGTTCTACGACGAAGAAGGTGACGGACATTTCCAGTTCGGATTTGAAGAGAGCTACGGATATCTTTCCGGAGTAAACGTACGCGATAAGGATGCGGTCGTTTCCGCCATGCTGATTGCCGGTATGGCCGCCCAGTCGGAAGACCGGGGCGAGACGTTAACCGACCGCCTCGAGAATCTCTACACACGCTTCGGATACGGATTTGAAGACGCCGTTTCCTTTACTTTGGAAGGCAAGGAAGGTCTCGAGAAAATCGCGGGAGCCATGAACGCCATGAGAAAGCCTCTCGCGGGTATCACATCGCCCGAAGCGGCGGACGCACTTCTTCCGGGCGTCGGAATCAAGGCTGTCCGCGATTACTCATCGGGAATGCGATATGATTTCTCCGGAGACGAAGTCCTCACTTCAATCATGGATCTTCCCGATTCCAACGTTCTTCTCTTTGAAATCGGCGGAGAAAAGGGGATCGACTGGGCGTGTGTCCGGCCGTCCGGTACCGAGCCGAAACTCAAGATCTATTTCGGAGTGTACGGAGCGGATAAAGCCGCCGCTCTCGACAGACTTGCCGCCCTCAAGACCGAGGTTTCGGCACTGATCGAAAAGAAGCTCTGATACGGATTTGGAGCTTCCTGTCGGACGGCATATTTTACAGCGGAAATAAACACCGACTAAAAATAGAAAGGCGTGTAATGCATACAAAACATATCGGAGGATTCAAAACGAAGCTCATGGGCTTGACCGCGACGGTACTGTCCGTTATCTTCCTGATCTCCGGCATATCGTTTGATCATGTCGCAGCCTACAGTACGGCCGGCGCGTTCGGCCGCAGCCTTCAGGTCGTGGCCGGTTTTTCGGTTAACTCGTCGCTCATGGCACCTTTGGGGACAGCCTGCCGTTCCGGTCAGGCTCTCGTGGGTTTTGCCGGCGTTACGATTCACGAGACATCCAACTGGAATACCAATGCGAATGCGAGAATGCATGCGCAGTATCTGCAGGGCGCAGGATCTTCGAAAGAAGTGAGCTGGCATTACTGCGTGGACAACACCACTGCGTATCAGAGCATACCGGAAAATGAAAAGGCCTGGCATGCCGGCGATACGGGAAAAGGAACCGGAAATGCGAGCACGGTCGCGATTGAGATCTGCGACAATGCGGGCGGTAATTTTGATCAGGCTATGGCAAATGCCGAATGGCTTGCGGCCGATATTCTCTTCCGCCACAACGTACACCAGGTGGCGGGTGCGCTTTTCCAGCATCATGATTTCAGCAGCTACGGAAAGAACTGCCCGATTACGATCCGGGATTCCGGACGCTGGGGCGAGTTCTGTGCCAATACCCAGAAGTATCTTGACCAGATGGTGAAAGAGACATGGCCGGACATCAAGGTTACGGCATATGACTCGACCGCCGTTTCCGGCCCGGCTCCCGTGATGAGCGGTTATGCGTTTTCGGGCTGGCACAAAGATGCCGCCTGCCAGACACCGTGGAACTCTGCTTCGGACATTCCGACGGCCGGCGTAACCGTTTATGCCAAATGGACCAGACAGAGTGTCGTCTATCAGTCGAGTATCCAGGATGTCGGCTGGCAGGGGAATGTCAGGGACGGCACATTAAGCGGAACGTCTTCGCAGTCCAAACGTCTGGAGGCTTTTAGCGTCGCGCTTGAAAATATAGACGGAGGCGTCGAATACCACACGCATGTACAGGACTATGGCTGGATGGGATGGACGGGGAACGGTGCCGTGAGCGGAACCGTCGGAGAATCAAGGCGGCTTGAAGCTGTCGAAATCCGGCTTACGGGCAATGCCGCAAACCAGTTTGATATTTACTACAGAGTCCATGTTCAGAATTTCGGATGGCTCGACTGGGCGTCAAACGGCAGTCCTTCGGGAAGCGCAGGCTATTCTTATCGCGTTGAGGCTATACAAATTGTCCTTGCAGCCAAAGGTTCGGCGGCTCCGGGAGCCGTGACAAAATCGTTTGTCGATGCGAGTGCGCCGATGGTCAATTACCAGAGCAGCGTGCAGGATATCGGCTGGACCGGCATTGTGAACAACGGAACATCATCCGGCACCAGCGGTCAGGGCAAGCGTATGGAAGCTGTACAGATCAGTCTTGCCAATATCGGCGGAAGCGTTGATTACAGGACGTATGTACAGGATTACGGCTGGATGCCCTGGACCGGGAACGGCGGGACGAGCGGAACAATCGGCGAGTCGCGCCGTATGGAAGCGATTGAGATCGCCCTGTCCGGAACCGCAGCCGATCATTTTGATATTTATTACCGTGTTCATGTACAGAATATCGGTTGGATGGACTGGGCCATGAACGGAGAACCGGCCGGATCGGCGGGCTACGCGTACCGCGTGGAAGCTTTGCAGGTTGTTCTTGTGCCCAAGGGCGGAGCCGCCCCGGGGGCTACTTCCGCACACTTTGCCGACAACACCGGAACTGGCGTAGTCGAACCCGTCGATCCCGTTCCCGGCGTAACCTACGCAAGCAGCGTCCAGGATTACGGATGGATGAGCAATGCAACGAATGGGCAGTCGAGCGGAACGACCGGAGAATCCAAGCGCCTCGAGGCTATGAAGATCGTTCTTTCGAATCTGGACGGAGGCATCGAATACCGTTCGCACGTACAGGATTACGGATGGATGGAATGGACCGGGAACGGTGCACAGACGGGTACCACGGGCGAATCGAAGCGCCTCGAAGCGCTCGAGATTCGTCTGACCGGTGCGGCGGCGGAGCAATACGACGTATACTACCGTGTCCATTCGCAGAACTTCGGATGGCTCGACTGGGCGTCAAACGGCGGGTCGGCAGGAACCGCAGGTTTTGCCTACCGTGTGGAAGCCGTACAGATCGTGCTGGTACCAAAGGGCGGCGCAGCTCCGGGTGCGACTGCCAAACCGTTCGTTCAGAACGGCGGATGACGATGTACGATGAACGGGACCGGAAGACGAATATGAATCAATCGCGAAAAGGAGCACCACACGGATGGAACTGAAACTTCTTGCTAAAGAGAAGAAACTTATCAATTTCGATTTATTTGCCTGTGCTTTCCTTCTCCTGTTCTTTGTGCTGGTCAATAAAGGAATCGAGATACGGGCCTTGGCGGTTGACGATCTGGGCGTATGGAACAGGTACAGCTCCTCGTCGCCGGCCGCGTTTATTTTCAATCTGGACAACAACAAGATCCGGCCTGTTTTGAATGTCATCCTGTACGCGCTTTTTCGCGTGATCGGCCCCAGAATATGGCTCGCCACTTACGCGGTCAAGATTCTCAATTTTGCAATCGCCGTGTACCTTTACTTTCTTACGAAAAAGATCACGAACAACTACTACGGGCTTTTTGCCGCGTGCATGTTTGTCGTATCGAGATTCGCCTACTATTCGATTTCGCAGGTTTTCGGAATCATGGAGTCTTTGGCTCTTGTTCTGTCGATCATTGCGCTCTACTTACTCTATCTGTTTGTCACCCGGACCGAAAAGGGCTTCAAGTACTTCCTTGCGGCAAATATAATCATCACGGTTGCGCTCTTTGTGCACGAACGCTTTATCGCTATGTTTGCGCTTTCCATACTCGCGGTGCTGATCCGTCCCGACATGCGGAAGAATAAGAAGAAGGCATTGGTACTGGCTGGCATCGCTCTTTTGTTTCTTGCCGCCAACGGGCTTTTCCGGTTTCTGCTTTTCGGCGGGCGCGCGATCGACGGTACGGCGGGCGTCGCAATGCAGGAAAGTTTCAATATCGTTCAGGCGCTTAAGTTCTTCGCGGAGGGGATCGGATTCATTCTCGGTCTCAATCCGGGGCCGCAATATCTGAACGGCATCAGCTACACGGATGTACCGAAGTACGTGACGGCTTTTGTGGCCGTGAGCGCTCTTCTTATCCTTTTCCTGATCGTAAGGGTGATCATTGCTCTTGTCCGTAAGACGCTCGATAACGGAGGCGAAGTCCTTCGCGTGTCGACACTTTTTGCGGGGTATACGGCTCTGATGCTTCTTTCGGGCTGCCTTACGATCCGTCTGGAAATGCGCTGGATCTACGCACCGTTCACGGTGTTTATGATATGGATCGCCTATCTTGCGTATCAGCTGGATTTCCGTATGAAGAAGTCCTATGCCGCAGCCGTCATCCTGGCCGTCCTTCTCATCGGATCGGGAGTAAACATGTATTACCGCATGTATTTCGGCAATCTCTATTACTGGCCGGCCCAGCAATATGCGAATTCGCTGAACCAGGAGACCTTTGGAGTGTATAAGGCGGACATTTACAAGAAGAATATCTATATTCTCGAGAACGACGAAGCGGGCTTTGTCGCGGATGAATACTATGACGATTACTTCGAAGTCTTCACCTACGGCACGGGAAGGACGGTAAAATGCACCGTCGTCGACGCCGCATTTCTCGAGAAGAGGATTACTAAATACAGCAATTTCCTTGTCTTTATGGTGGATACGGACAAGCGCTGCTACGTGAATGTCACAGAGATGTTCCGGGTAGAATAAGGTTCGGGATATAGAGCCGGGCCGCATGGGAGACCATAAAAGTGATCCCAAGCTTCTCAATTCGGGACGCCGGTGCTAGAATGTTGACGGTACGTGTATCGGCCAAATCATTTTCGCGGGAGGAAATCGTGGAACAGAATCAAGCAATTCTTTATCTGGTGGTACCCTGTTACAACGAGCAGGAGGTATTGCCGGTCACGGCCGGGAAACTTACTGCCAAGATCGACCAACTGGTAAAGAAGTCTGTGATCAGCGATCAAAGCCGCATCATCTTTGTCGACGACGGTTCGAAGGATCTGACCTGGCAGGTCATTACAGACGAGCACGGGAAGAATCCGGTTGTCCAGGGCTATAAGCTCTCACGAAACCGCGGGCATCAGAACGCACTTCTGGCGGGACTGATCAAGGCGAAGGAATACGCCGATATCATCATATCGCTGGACGCTGACCTGCAGGACGATATCGATGCCGTGGATGCTTTTATAGATAAGTACTATGAAGGCAATGACATCGTATACGGCGTCCGCGAATCCAGAAAGACCGACACGGCGTTTAAGCGCGGTTCCGCTCAGCTGTATTACAAGTTCCTGCACTTCATGGGCGTTGACATCGTATACAATCATGCCGATTACCGTCTGATGAGCCGCCGCGCGGTTGAGGCACTTTCTCAATATGATGAGGTGAACCTTTTCTTAAGGGGGATCGTGCCGCTCATCGGTTTCAAGTCCGATGTCGTATATTACGCAAGATCCGAGCGGTTCGCGGGCGTTTCCAAATACCCCTTAAAAAAGATGCTGTCCTTCGCGTTTGACGGAATTACGTCCTTCAGCATAAGGCCGATCCGCATGATTACTTTCCTGGGACTGTTCATTTCCGTGATCAGTATGTTTTTGATCCTGTACATCGTGATCAGCAGCTTTTTTAACCGGACGGTTACCGGCTGGAACTCCATCGTGTGTTCCCTTTGGCTCCTGGGCGGTCTGCAGCTTCTGGCCATCGGCATTGTCGGCGAATACATCGGGAAAATTTACCTGGAGGTCAAGCACCGCCCGAGGTTTTTCGAGGACAAGTACTTAAAGTAAGGCGGACGGGACGGCAGCTGCCATTCCTTCGCCGGACAAACTATTAAGGATAGGAAAGAGAAGCAATGAGTACAGTATCAGTCGTCATTCCGGCCTACAACAGCGAGGACTTTATCGGTGCGACAATCGAATCCATTCTGTCGCAGACCTATACGGATTTTACGCTGACCGTGATCGACGATGTGTCGACAGACCATACCGGGGATACCGTCAGAAAATACAAGGACCCGAGGATCCGCTTCGTAAAGAACGAAAAGAACTTAGGGCTCACCGGCAACTTTGACCATAGTCTGGATTTTATGCGCGGCGCGGAATACGGACTCCTTGTCTGTAACGATGACATAATCGGCAAAGATTATCTAAAAGCCAAAGTCGAGGCGTTCGAAAAGGATCCGGAAGTTGTGCTCGTATGCAACGCGACCAATATTATCAATCCGAAGGGGAAGAGGCTTTTCGTAAGGAAGACGCAAAAAGAGGATGTCTTAGACGGCCGGACCGCCATATACCGCTCCTATCTGGCCGGGAATATATTCGGAGAGCCGAGCGGAGTTATGCTTCGCACCTCGGTTCTCGACAAGATCAAAGGATACGATCAATCCCTGAAATACGTACTTGACTGGGAATTCTCGGTCAGAGCCGCCGCATTGGGCAAGGTCGCATTCCTGAAGGAACCCTTGAATTCGTTTCGCGTTTCGCAGGGTTCGGCGACATCGGGAATCATCCGCAGCCGAAAGAACGTCCGGAGGGAGCACGATTTTGTCGCTTCCGAGATTGAACAAATCCTCGGGTTTCACCCCGGAAGATTTCTTGTCGCGAGACGCCACGTCCTGTTTGAGATTCGTTTTTTCTTAAGACTGTTTGTTTTTCGAATATTGTCACTTTTATAAAAGAGATGGGGAGGCACAACATGAAAGGTATTATTCTTGCCGGAGGCGCCGGTACGAGACTTTATCCCTTAACGATGGTAACCAGCAAGCAGCTGCTTCCGGTCTATGACAAGCCGATGATCTATTATCCGCTGTCGACGCTGATGCTCGCGGGCATCAAGGATATTCTCATTATCTCGACTCCGGAGGATACGCCGCGCTTCGAGTCGCTTCTGGGTGACGGAAGCCAGTTCGGCATCCATCTTGAATACGCCATCCAGCCTTCCCCCGACGGACTTGCGCAGGCCTTTATCATCGGCGCGGATTTTATCGGCGGCGACCATGTCGCGATGGTTTTAGGCGACAACATTTTCTACGGCAACGGATTTACGCAGCTTCTTATGGAAGCCGCAGAGAATAAGGAAGGGGCAACGGTGTTCGGCTATTATGTCGAGGATCCGGAGCGTTTCGGAGTCGTGGAATTCGACGATGCCGGGAAAGTGCTTTCCGTTGAGGAGAAGCCGAGTGAGCCGAAATCGAACTACGCGATCACGGGTCTCTACTTTTACGACAACCGTGTCGTCGAGTACGCGAAAAACCTGAAGCCGAGCCCGCGCGGCGAACTTGAAATCACGGACCTGAACCGCATCTATCTCGAAAACGGCGCGCTCGACGTCAAGCTGATGGGCCGGGGGTATGCGTGGCTCGATACCGGAACCGTAGACAGCCTTCTCGAGGCCGCGGACTTTATCTGTATGATCGAGAAAAGACAGGGCATCAAGATCTCGGCACCGGAGGAGATATCCTACAGGAAGGGCTGGATCAGCCGTGAGGAACTGCTCCTGTCCGCGTCCAAATATGGCAAATCGCCCTACGGCGCACACCTTCGGCGGGTAGCCGAGAATGTGATCCGTGAATTGTAATCACATGTGTTTTCGTGTATCATCATTTCGATATCTAGGAGGAATTTAACATCATGCAGGTAACCGATACGACACTTCCGGGTGTTTTCATCATTGAACCCAAAGTTTTCGGCGACTATCGCGGCTGGTTTACAGAGACCTATTCGGCCGTAAGTATGGCCGAAAAGGGAATCGACACGGTATTCGTTCAGGACAATCAATCCTTTTCGAAAGAGAAGGGCACACTCCGGGGACTCCATTTTCAGAATCATCCGAAGGCGCAGACCAAGCTGGTCCGCTGTACCAAGGGCCGCATCCTGGATGTTGCCGTCGATATCCGGAAGGGTTCTCCGACGTATAAGAAATGGGTCGCCGTCGAGCTTACGGCCGATAATTTCAAGCAGCTTTATATCCCGAAGGGATTTGCACATGCTTTTGTGACGCTTACCGACGACGTCGAGGTCCAGTATAAGGTAGATGAGTATTACGCCCCGGACTGCGACCGCGGAATCCGCTACAACGATCCGGATATCGCTGTCGAATGGGGTGATATCGTGCCGGTTCTTTCCGGCAAGGATCAGAATTCGCCGTTCCTCAAGGACAGCGACTGCAACTTCGAATACATGGGCAACTGATCATTGGGAATACCCGGCCGCAGAATCATTAAGGCCGGGAAACAGGAATCTTGGAGGTCAACATGAATATACTTGTAACGGGCGGTGCGGGATTCATCGGAGCGAATTTCGTCTATTATGAACTCGATCAGCATCCCGAAGACCGGATCGTATGTTTGGATAAGCTTACCTATGCCGGCAATTTAGAGACGCTGAACGATGCGATGAAGCATGAGAATTTTCGCTTCGTAAAGGGCGACATCGCGGATCGCGATACCGTATATGCGCTTTTCGAGGAAGAGAAATTCGATATCGTCGTGAATTTTGCGGCGGAATCACATGTCGACCGTTCCATCGAGAATCCGGAACTCTTCCTTAAGACCAATATCATGGGTACGCAGGTCCTGATGGACGCGAGCCGCAAATTCAAGGTTGCGCGCTATCATCAGGTATCGACGGACGAAGTGTACGGAGACCTTCCTCTCGACCGCCCCGATCTCTTTTTCACGGAAGAGACACCCATACACACATCGTCGCCCTACTCGGCCTCGAAGGCTTCGGCCGATCTTCTCGTGCTGGCCTATTACCGCACGTTCGGACTCCCGGTCACGATCTCGCGCTGCTCGAATAACTACGGTCCCTACCATTTCCCCGAGAAGCTGATACCGCTGATGATTTCCAGAGCCCTTGCCGACCAGTCTCTTCCCGTATACGGAAGAGGTGAGAACGTCCGCGACTGGCTTTATGTCGAAGATCACTGCTCGGCCATCGACTTGATTATCCGGAACGGGCGTGTCGGTGAAGTTTACAACATCGGCGGTCATAACGAACGCACGAATATGGAAGTCGTAAAGACGATTCTTAAGGAACTGGGCAAGCCGGATACGCTGATCTCTCACGTGACCGACAGACTCGGCCATGACAGAAGATACGCGATCGACCCCCAGAAAATTACATCCGAACTCGGATGGAAGCCCGAAACCTGTTTTGACGACGGGATCAAGAAGACGATCCGCTGGTATCTGGATAACCGTGCCTGGTGGGAGAACATCCTGAACGGTGACTATCAGAATTACTATGCCCGGATGTACGAAAACAGATAATTGAGGAGAACATTATGAGAATTCTGGTTACGGGAGTCAACGGTCAGTTAGGTTACGATGTCATGAAGGTCCTCGCAGAGAGAGGCATCGAAGGAAAAGGCGTCGATATTGCCGATTTTGATCTGACCGACAAAGAAGCCGTCAGCCGCTATATTACGGACTACGCTCCGGACGCTGTGATTCACTGTGCCGCCTATACTTCCGTGGATAAATCGGAAGAGTATAAGGACTTATGCTACGCCGTCAATGTGACCGGTACCGAAAACGTCGCGCTTGCGTGCCGCGGGATCGGCGCAAAGATGATGTATATCAGCACGGATTATGTTTTCAGCGGCGAAGGCGAGACGCCTTTTGAAGTGTCCGACACAAAAGCTCCCAAAGGCCATTACGGACTGACCAAGTCATTGGGCGAGGATCAGGTAACAAAATGGGTCTCAAAGCACTTTGTCCTGCGTACCGCCTGGGTTTTTGGCATCAACGGTCACAATTTTGTGAAGACGATGCTGCGTCTCGGCAAAGAGCGCGACGAGCTGACCGTGGTATCCGACCAGATCGGATCGCCGACGTATACGGCTGACCTGGCCGTGCTGATCGTCGATATGATCGTGACGGACAAATACGGCGTTTATCACGCGACAAATGAGGGATACTGTTCCTGGTATGATTTTACGTGTGCGATTATGACCGAAGCGGGACTTGATACGCGCGTCCGTCCGGTATCGAGCGAGGAATATGCGGCCAAGGCGGTGCGTCCCAAGAATTCGCGCCTTTCCAAGAAGAGCCTTGATGAAGCGGGCTTTAACCGGCTCCCTTCCTGGCAGGACGCTCTCAGAAGATACATGTCCGAACTGGCCGGAGCGGCGGAGTGAACGGGCGCAATGCTGTCGTCGGATGAGACAAGAGCGGATTTTGCCGCGGATGGCGTAATCGTATGTGCGGTTGTTCTCTATAACCGCCTCTGCGAAGATGCGAAGAGCCTTTCCGCATGGACCGCTCCGGAATCGTACGGGTATATGCTGCACGTATATGACAACGGCACAATCCCCGGAATCAAGGAATCCAACCGGAAGTATTGCGCGGACCGCAATCTCCCGTATACCGACATGATGGGAAACCGGGGTCTTTCGGCGGCTTATAACGCCGCCGTTTCGGAGCTCCCGGAGGCCGGCCGGCTTCTTCTTCTCGATCAGGACACAACCCTTCCCGAAGATTTTTTCCCGAAACTAAACGCATCGATCAGGAAATATCCGGATGTACCGGTGCATGTTCCGGTCGTCCGTTCACGGACGGGGATTCTGTCGCCCGCTTCGATTCGCGGACACCGCGTAGGACGGCTTAAAGACATCGCTCCCGGCATCTATACGGATATCACGGCGATCAACTCGGGCATGACCGTGCAAAGTCGTGCGTATCAGAGCGCGGGTGCCTATGCGGAAGATTATTTCCTCGATTACATCGACCATGAATTTATCCGCCGCTATCGGAAGACCGGCGGCAGGATCGCGGTTTTTGACGCGACCCTGACACAGGATTTTTCCGACGACGATCACAAAGACAGGGAAAGCGATTTAGTCCGTTTCGCGATTTACAGCAAGGATATGCATGCATTCTGCTCCGACACGTTTGGCGGACGCTTGTATTTTTGCGCGAAAATATTCTACCGCGCCGTGAAGCTGGACCGCATACATCACTGCGGCGATTTTCTGAAGATCGCCATGAAGCGGGAGCGGTCACAAAAAAGAGGGCGCCCGAATGGATAAGGATCAGGGGGTAAGAATCGCCGTAATCATGGCCGTATATAACGGGGAATTGTATCTGGAGGAACAGATACGCTCGATTGCCGCGCAGGGATACACGAACTGGCACCTTTTCATATCGGACGACCATTCCACGGATTCGAGCCGGGAAAGGATAACCCGCATAACCGGGCTTTATCCGGATCGTATTTCGCTTGCGGATAACGCGCCCGAAAATCGCGGCAGCCGGAACAATTTTGACAACGCGATGAAGGATGCCAGGGGATATGACTATTATATGTTTTCGGATCAGGACGATGTCTGGATGCCGGACAAAATAGAAGTCTTACTGAATCGTATGCGCGATCAGGAGCGCCTTTACGGGAAGGACTGCCCGCTCCTCGTATATTCCGACCTTGAAGTGACCGATACCGGACTTCACACGATTTTCCCGTCTTTTATCGATAGCTCGGCCTTAAAGCTGCCCGCGAAAAACACCCTGCAGCAGTTTCTTCTTTACAACTGCATTCCGGGCTGCGCCATGATGATGAACGGCGTTCTTCGCGATCTGGCCGACAAAATTCCCGGGGAAGCCTATATGCATGACTGGTGGATTGCCCTTACGGCTGCGGCTTTCGGAAGAATCGCGCTCGAGGAGAGACCGCTGATGAAATACCGGCAGCACGGCGGCAATGCGGTCGGAACGATCCGCGCAGAATCCGACGCGGATCGCCTTAAGAAGTACGCATCCTTAGGGAAGATCGGCAGAGCCTATGCGAACAACCGCGATATGAAGGCGATGCGAAGAGCGCAGGCGGTTAAATTCCTGTCCGTTTATGAAGATCGCCTTCCCGCCGATTCGGCGTCCCTGATACGCAAATACATCCGCCTGCTGGACAGCAGAGGACCGGTACCGGCCATATCGGCTCTCAAATCAGGTTTTCGCTTCCTGTCGGCGGCGTATACCGTGAAATTTTTCGGAATGTAAGGAAGAAGAGAGGAACCGCCCGCCGCCGGGCCTGACGGTCCTCATCAAATCACGCGAATCACGCGGCCGCTCCGTATCATTGAAAAATGACCGGAACTTGTTTATAATCGGTTTGCTATGTGCAAACATCGGCCGGTAAAAGGGATCCATATTCCCTGTTCCGTAAAATAAGGAGGGCTGTCCTTGAAGCCTCGTTTGGAAGTATTTTTACGCTATCGCTATCTTCTGCAGGATCTGATTGTCAAAGACATTAAGGTTAAGTACAGAAGATCTGTTTTAGGTCTTCTCTGGAGCATCTTGAATCCGCTTTTTATGATGCTTGTCATCACGGCGGTTTTCGAACGGATTTTTAAGATCAAAGTGGAAAATTTCCCGATTTACTATCTTACGGGATCGAGTATCTTCAATTTCTTTTCCGAGGGAACACAGCTTGCGATGGGATCGGTTTTCGGAGCCAGCTCGCTGATTAAGAAAGTATATATCCCGAAATACATTTTCCCGCTCGAGAAAGTCATGTTCGCATTCGTCAATTTCATGTTCTCGCTTGTTGCGGTTATTATCATGTTTGTGGTCTTACGGTTTCCTGTTCCGTGGACCGTCGTTCTCTTCGTGATCCCCGCAATCTATGTTCTGGTTTTTTCGATCGGCGTTGGTCTCATCCTAAGTGCCATGAGCGTTTTTTTCCGTGATATCGTGCATCTCTATTCGGTTCTGGTCGTCGCCTGGCAGTACCTGACGCCGATCATGTATTCATACGATTCGCTGCCGGAGGCCGTTCAGCTGTTCATGTGCTTCAACCCGATGTACTATTTCGTTCTGTATTTCCGCGACGTGACCATGTACGGGATCGTTCCGGGATTTGATCTGAATATAACCTGCATGGCGTTCGCTCTGTGCTCGCTGCTTGCCGGACTGCTTGTGTTCAAAAAGAAGCAGGATAAATTCATATTATTCATCTGATAAGGAGCCATACGATGAGCATCATTGAGATAGACCATGTCAGCATGCACTTTAATATGAGCAAGGAAAAGGTCGGAAGCCTGAAGGAATACATGATCAAGTTCCTTAAGCGCCAGCTCATGTTCGAAGACTTTACAGCGCTCGACAATATAACACTGACGATCGAATCCGGAGACGTATTCGGAATTGTCGGCCTGAACGGCTCGGGCAAGAGCACGCTCCTCAAAATTATTTCCGGCATCTTAAAGCCGACGACCGGAACCGTTCGTGTGGTCGGATCGATCGCGCCCTTGATCGAACTCGGCGCCGGTTTTGACTTGGATCTGACCGCGCGTGAAAACATCTTTCTGAACGGATCCGTTCTCGGCTTTTCACGTGAATTGATGCGCGAAAAGTTTGAAGAAATCGTCGATTTCTCGGAACTTCGCGAATTTATCGATGTTCCGATGAAGAACTTCTCCTCCGGTATGATCGCGCGTATCGGGTTTGCAATTGCCACCATCACGAGGCCGGAGATTCTGATCGTCGACGAGATTCTTGCGGTCGGCGACTTTCACTTCCAGAAGAAATGCGAGGAGAGAATCTCGCAGCTTATGGCCGGCGGCACGACGGTCATCATCGTATCCCATACGCTCGCTCAGATCCGAAGACTCTGCAGGCATGTTATGTGGCTCGAAAAGGGCAAGGTCAGAATGATCGGAACAACGAAAGAGGTTTGCGATGCATACGAACAGGAATGATGATCCGAAGAAGTACCGGATAGCGCATTTCGGGACTTTTGACATCGAAAGCCTCGGGGACTCCATGTTCGCACGTGTTTTCAAGACGGAGATGAATAAGCGCTTTACCGATCCGGACATCACATTATTCTCGTTGAATGAAGTCGAAGAACCGTATAACGACAATTCGCACGTGTATTCTTACCGGCAGTTTGCCGAATTGAACCGCCTGTCGCCGTTTGACGCGCTTGTCATAGGCGGCGGAGAACTCCTGAATTTTTCGTGCATTGAGTTTACGGACAAGGATGGCACTTCTTTTTATTATGAACCGGGCGAGGTTTGGGCCGAACCGATCCGGATGGCGAAAGACAGCCATATACCGATTCTTCTCAACTGCCTTGGCATCATCGACGACTACACGCCGGATCAGGCTGCTTTTTTGCGCGAATATCTTTCACAGGTATCCTACATTTCCCTCCGTGACCGCTATTCGAAAATGCGCATGGATTCCGTGTGCGCCGAAGGCACCGCGACGGTCGAAGTATGTGATAACCACTGGGTGTTCAACATCCATTATCCTGCCGAATATCTTGCCGAAATCCGGAAATCACTTGCCCCGGAGCTCGGGATCAATCTCGACCGTTCTTATACCGTGCTACAATACGGAACGACCTATGAATATAAGATGGTATCGGAGGCGGCAAGAAAAATCAGAGCCGCCTATGACACCGAGATTGTGCTCCTTCCCGTCAATTACTGCCATGAGGATATGGAAGCCCTTCTACTAATCAGTGATGAATTAAGGAACGAATGCCTTCTTGTCGACAGGAAGCTTCAGCCGGTCGAAATCATGTCGATTATTGCCGGCGCATCGGTCTTCATGGGAACGACCCTGCACGGGTCGCTTACGGCTCTGTCCTATCATGTTAAAACGCTGGTTCTTGATATGTACCATGTTTATGTCAGCAAGATGGAAGGACTTATCGACCACTTAAACCTGCTGGATTATCTGGTTCCGGACCCCGCCGGCATTTTCTGCAAATACGGACAGCTTCTGACCGATGAACACTACTGGGATACCGCCGACACGGTAATTCCCGAATTCCAGGCTCGCCTCTCGGACCATTTTGACAGGATGGCCGAGTGGATCCGGAGCGGGAAGTCGCCGGAATGCAGCATCGTACTCGAACACTTTTCGCCGGACAAAGGCAATCCGGAGCGAAGAAGACTTGCTGTCAAGTCGTATCTTACGATCATGGATCATGCGGCGGTCAAGCAGATGACCATAAGCGTCACGGATATGAAGGACGGCAAATACTCTTTCCGGTTCCCCGTTTCAGAACTTTGTGCGGGCGACGAAATTTCTTTTACGTACACCTGCCGCGTTCCGTCACACGTCAAAATCGTTTCCGCACGTCTGGGAGAGAAGACGATTTCTTTGGAGCCTCAGGAAGGAATGCCCGCCGATGACGGGTACTTCGAATTCGGCTATCCGTTTGCCAGATTCATCGGAACGGCCGAAGCACCTTTGACCGAAGCGGCGGAAATGGAAGTGATCGCCGATATCGTAGAACTTTCCGGCGATAATCAGATAAGAGCGATGAAAGACCAGCTGCGGAATCAGACGGCATGGCTCAAATCGCTTGTCTTAAGTGAAAGACATCTCGCCTCCGAACTCGACCGGAAAGAAGGCCACGTCAATTATATGATCGAGCGCGAAAGAACGCTCGAAAACGAGAATCAACAGCTTGTTCTTGAGAGTGCCCACAAAGGATTCGCCATAGCAGATCTTGAACGCAAGCAGGAAGAACTGACTAAGTGGGTTCAGATCGACGAGGAAAGAATATCGGAGCTTCTTGCCGCGGAAGCAGCCCAGAAGAGCCGCATTGAGTATCTATATGAGAATCTGAAGGAACTTGAGGAAAAGGCCGCCGAGAAAGACGAACACATCGAGCAGCTTCTCGAGATCGAACGCCAGAAAAACAACGAACTGAACCTGATCTGCAATTCAGGAAGCTACAAAATCATGGCGCCTTTCAGAAAGCTTGCACGCCTGCTCATGCCGCCGGGTTCCAAGCGGCGTATGTTTGTTAAGCTCATAATGAAGGCCTTAAGGCACCCGCTTCGCTACATAAAGAAGCTCAATCCCAGAAGCATCGGCAATTTCCGGAAAGCGCTGAGGGAAGGCGGAGTAGAGGGCGTAAACGAGAAGATCAACAACATGGAGGTTATTCATGACGGTGTTCCCATGAAGCCGATGACGCTGGTCAATATGAAGAGCGACAGCTTTCCGAAGCTGATCTTTCCTGTATATAAGAATCCCGTGGTGTCGATCGTCATACCCGTCTACAATCAATTCTCCTATACCTACGGCTGCTTAAAGGCGATTCTGATGCAGACCGACAATATCGAATATGAGATTATTCTGGCAGATGATTGTTCGACGGATAAGACAAAGGACATCTCGCAGTATGCGGAGAATATCGTCGTAAGAAGGACAACCGGCAATCTGGGATTTCTTAAGAATTGCAATCATGCCGCAGCTGAGGCCAAGGGCCGTTATATCTTCTTCCTCAATAATGACACGAATGTACAGCGGGACTGGCTCTCGAGTCTTGTCAGCCTCATGGAATCGGACAAGGCAATCGGCATGGCCGGATCGAAGCTTGTCTTCCCCGACGGCAAGCTTCAGGAGGCCGGCGGTATCCTCTGGAACGACGGTTCGGCCTGGAATTACGGCCGCGGGAAGAACCCGGAAGCGTCCGAATACAATTACGTGAAAGACGCCGATTACATATCGGGCGCCGCGATCATGATTCGCAAAGACCTCTGGCAGGAGATCGGCGGATTTGACGAGCGGTATGCGCCCGCCTACTGTGAGGATTCCGATCTCGCATTCGAAGTAAGAAAGCACGGGTACCGCGTCGTTTATCAGCCGCTGTCCGTGATCGTTCATTACGAAGGTATCTCAAACGGTACGGATCTTTCCTCCGGTATGAAGGCCTATCAGGTCGAGAACGGCAGGAAGTTTTTCGAGAAGTGGGAAAAGGAGCTGACCGGATTCGGATTCCCGAACGGGCAGAATGTTTTTGATGCGCGCGACAGAAGCCGGAATAAGCCGACGCTTCTGATGATCGACCATTATGTGCCGCAGTTCGACAGGGACGCCGGATCAAGAACCGTCTATCAGTACCTGAAGCTCTTCCTGTCCAGAGGCTTCAATGTTAAGTTCATCGGCGACAATTTCTTCCGCCACGAGCCTTACTGCACGGCCTTGCAGCAGATGGGGATTGAGGTACTGTACGGTCCTTATTACGCGAAGGAATGGAAAAAATGGATCAAGACGAATGCGGAGTGCTTTGACTTCGTGTTTATCAACCGTCCGCATATAACAGAGAAGTATGTCGACTTTATTAAGTTCAACACGTCCGCCCGCATCCTGTATTACGGACATGATCTCCATTTCCTCCGGGAATCGCGCGAATATGAGCTGAATCATAATCCGGAGACTCTCACGGCCGCGAACGAGTGGAAGAAGAAGGAATTCGAGATCATGAAGAAAGTGGACCGGATCTACTATCCTTCGGAGATCGAGGTCAAAGAGATTGCCGCTACAGATCCTTCGGTTCATGCCAAAGCGATTCCCGCGTATCTTTTCGAGAATATCGAGACTGTGCAGTATGATGCGGAGAACCGGCGGGACATTATGTTTGTCGGCGGCTTTGCCCACCGGCCGAATGTCGACGCTGTCCTCTGGCTTGCGTCCGAGATTTTTCCGCGGGTCAGAGAACGAAACCCGGATCTTACGATATATATATTAGGATCCAATCCGCCGCCGGAAATCAAAGCGCTTCATTCGGAACACTTCGTGATCAAGGGCTTTGTAAGCGACGAAGAACTGATCCGGATGTACCGGGGCACAAGATTTTCCGTTGTTCCGCTTCGCTACGGCGCCGGAATCAAGGGTAAAGTCATCGAATCGATGTATTACGGATGCCCGGTCATGACGACATCCGTAGGCGCGGAAGGCATTCCGAATGCCGGAGACGTGATGGTAATCGAAGATGATCCGGTGTGTTTTGCGGAGCATCTGGTAGAATTATATGAGAACGGTGAAGAATTGAAACGCTTGTCCGAATCGTATTCGGAATATATCCGGAGTAATTACACGCCGGAAAAGGCCTGGGAAATCGTCGGACCGGATTTTGCCGACCGTACCTGAGGCTTAAAGGGAGAAAGATATGATTATTAGATCCAAGGCCCCCTTAAGGCTTGGGCTTGCCGGAGGCGGTACGGATGTTTCGCCGTACTGCGACATCTACGGCGGATATGTGCTGAACGTTACGATCGACATGTATGCGTACTGTACGATCGAACCGACGGACGACGGGAGAATCGTTATGAGCGCGTCGGACCGCGGCGAGTTTTTTGACGGGGAAAGCACGTCCTTCCTGCCGCTTGACGGTGGGCTTCTTCTCCACAAAGGCGTTTATAACCGGATTGTGAAGGACTACAACAACGGGGAGCCCCTGTCTTTTCGAATGACAACCTATTCCGATGCCCCGGCAGGTTCCGGACTCGGTTCCTCTTCGACGATGGTGGTCGCCATCGTCAAGGCATACATGGAATGGCTCAACCTTCCCCTCGGAGAATACGATATGGCATCTCTTGCGTATCAGATCGAGCGCAAGGACTTAGGCCTTTCCGGAGGTAAGCAGGATCAGTATGCCGCGACCTTCGGAGGCTTCAATTTTATCGAATTTTACGAGAATGACCGTGTCATCGTAAATCCGCTCCGCATCAAGAACTGGATTGCCAATGAAATCGAGAGTTCTCTGGTTCTTTACTATACGGGAACCTCGAGGGATTCGGCCAAGATCATCGATGAGCAGATCAAGAGCACGAAGGATAAAAACGAGAAGAGCATAGAGAGCATGCACGAACTGAAAAGATATGCTTCCGTCATGAAGGAAGCGATCCTTCGCGGCGATTTCGAGAAGATCGAGGATTGCTTAAGACAGAGCTGGGAATCAAAAAAGAGAATGGCCTCCGTGATCTCCAATTCCGAGATTGATGAGATCTACAATTACGTCATGGACCACGGCGGAGAGGCGGCCAAGGTATCGGGCGCCGGCGGCGGCGGTTTCATGATGATTATCTGCGATCCGAAGAAGAGATACGAGCTTGTGCAGTCCTTGAAGAAGCTGAAGGGAAATGTTATTGTCACCAGCTTCACCGAAAAGGGAACACAGGCATGGAGGATATACGACTGATTCTTAAAGGATCGGACGGAAGGAGACTCTGATGAAGAAATCCTCAAGAGACATTTTGGACGGGATGGTTGTAAACCATCCGGGACTTAAGGACACCGCGCCATCCGTGGCTGCGGCCGTCGAACTTCTGGTCCGCTGCTTTTCCTCCTCCCACAGGGTATTCGTGTGCGGAAACGGCGGAAGTGCGGCCGATGCCGAGCATATCGTCGGCGAACTGATGAAGAGCTTCCTATTACCGCGTAAAATCTCCGGAGATGACGACAGAAAACTTCGCGAGATGTATCCGGAAGTCTACGGATATCTGCACAAGAACCTTCAGCAGGCGCTCCCGGTTTATTCGCTCGTAAGCGAAACCGCCCTTATGACGGCGTTTTCCAACGATCAGGTCGCGGATCTGTGTTTCGCACAGCAGGTCCTGGGTTATGGACAGCAAGGCGACGTCCTGATCGTCCTGTCGACGTCCGGGAACTCGAAAAACATCCTTTTTGCTTCGCAGATCGCGCACTTCAAAGGCATGGAGGTGATCGCGCTGACCGGCTCTACGGGCGGAGAGATGCGTGAACTGGCCGACGTCCTCATCAACGTACCGTCGGATATTACTTTCCGGATTCAGGAATATCATCTGCCGGTCTACCACGCGATGTGCGCGGCCGTCGAGAATGAGTTCTTTTCAACCGAAGATCAGGACATTTGAGGGAATCAAAAAATGGATGCTGTCGTATTGGCCGGTGGTTTTGGAACCAGACTTGCACACATCGTTTCCGATGTGCCGAAGCCCATGGCGCCCGTCTGCGGGAAGCCTTTCCTGGAATATGTGCTTCATTACCTGAAGAGGAACGGAATAAACCGCGTCATACTGGCGGTGGGATACAAGGAAGATGTGATCCGGAGTTGTTTCGGAGCGTCTTTTCTGGGTATGGATATCCTCTATTCATCCGAAGACAAGCCGCTTTTTACCGGCGGAGCCATCCGGAAAGCCCTTCGCCTTGCAGAGGACGGCCCCGCCTTCATCTTAAACGGCGACACGTATTTTGACGTCGATTTAAGGGCGATGCTCGCTTTTCATCTGGAAAAGCAGGCGGCGCTTACGATTGCCGCGAAAAAAATGACGTCCTTTGACCGGTATGGCACGATCGAATCCGAAAACGGACGGATTACCGCGTTTCTTGAGAAGCGTCCGACCGGAGAAGGCGAGATCAACGGCGGTGTTTATCTGATGGACAGGCATTTTCTGGACGAGGCCGTAAGCGAGGCCTTCTCGTTTGAGAAAGATGTGATGGAGACAAAAGTAGGCGTGATACCGATGTACGCCTTCGCTTCCGACGGATACTTTATCGATATCGGAATACCCGAGGATTATTACCGCGCCGGAAAAGACTTTGCCGCCATGGGAGGGATATCATGAACAAAGCCGCCTTTTTTGACCGTGACGGCACAATTAATGTCGAAATCAATTATCTGAGCCGCCCCGAGGATCTTACGTTTATCGACGGGATGCCGGAATTCATTAAGAAATTCAACGACTGGGGCTTCAAGGTGATCGTCGTCACCAACCAGGCCGGCATCGCGCGAGGCTATTATACCGAAGAGGACATGAACCGGGTTCACCTCTATATGAACGAGCGCTTAGCGGAATCCGGAGCGCACATCGACGCGTTCTATTTCTGCCCGCACCATCCGGATTTCACGGGACCCTGCAGCTGCAGAAAGCCCGGAACCGGCATGCTCGAACAGGCCGGGGCTGATTTTGATATCGATTTCTCCCGGTCGATTCTTTTCGGGGACAAGCCGTGGGACATCGAGGCCGGAGAGAAAATGGGAATCAAGAGCTATCTTATAAACGAAGGTTTATAAAATCATTGGAGAACGGAGCCGCGAATGTCTTCTGTATCGATTGCCGTTGTCACATACAACAGTGCCCGGACCATAGCCGGGACCCTTTCCTCCGTCTTCCTCCATATGCCGGAGGATATGGATTACGTTGTCTATGTCATCGATAACGGCTCGACCGACAATACTCTCACCGAAATTGCACCGTTTATGGACCGGATTACCCTGATCCATTCTCCCAAAGGAAATATCGGCTTCGGAGCGGCGCACAATCTTGTTCTTTCCCGCCTGAATTCGTCCGTGCACATCATTATGAATCCCGATATTACGCTTCTTGATGATAAGAGTATACCGGCGCTTTTCGCGTACATCAGGAATCATCCGGATGTCGGCATGGCCGTACCTCAGATTCTCGATACGGAAAACCGTTTGCAGTATCTTTGCCGCCGCCGGCTTACGGTTCTCGACCTGTTGCTGCGCTTTATGCCCGGGAATCTTTTCCGGAAGCGTATGGACCGGCATGTTATGAAGGACATGGATTATACGAAACCGTTTGATGTCCCGTTTGCGTCCGGCTGCCTGATGGCGATCCGGACAGATTTGTGGAGGGACTTAGGAGGATTTGACGAGGGATTCTTCCTGTATGCCGAGGATGCGGATCTGACGAACCGGGTCAATCAGATCTCGAGAACCGTTTATGTACCGGAGGCAAGGGTGTGTCACGAGTGGGAACGGGCTTCCTACAAGCACATCTCCGTAACGAAGATCCATATCCGCTCGCTTTTCCGATATTTCCGGAAATGGGGGCTCAAATTCCGATGAGATCGATAGCGATGGCCTCTTATAACGGCATGCCGTATATCAAAGAACAGATTGCGAGCATTGTAAGTCAGCTCGCGGCGGACGACGAACTTGTGATATCCGATAACGGATCAACCGACGGAACGGCCCGCTTTATCGAAGAACAGGCCGCAAAGGACCCGCGGATCCGACTGTTCTGTTTCGACGGGGCCAAAGGTGTCGTGCCGAATTTCGAAAACGCCCTCCGCGAATGCCGCGGTACCCTTCTTTTTCTTTCGGATCAGGACGATATTTGGCTTCCGGGTCATATGGACCGCATGACGCAATTCTTCGATACGGATCCAGGCCTCATGGCCGTGCAGGCGAACGCCGAATGGATCGACGGCGAGGGGAATCGTCTCGGAACGAACTTTTTTGAGTATCGCCGATCTGGGCCGGGAATACTCAAGAATTTCTACAAAAACACATGGCAGGGCTGCAACATGGCATTCCGCAGAACGGTGCTCGATGCGGCATTGCCGTTCCCGAAAAAGATACCGATGCACGATATGTGGATCGGTATTCTGTCCGAAATGACAGGCCGCGTACTTTTCCTTGCGGAGATCCTTTCGATATACAGAAGGCATGACAGGAATGTCAGCGGTGTCTCAAGGTCACCGTGGTATCGGGTCGCCGGATTCCGTATCCGGCTGGCCGCAGCACTGATCCTGCGATACCCGAGGGCGAGGAGGATCGCCGTTCTGTTAAAATCAGGGAAAGTCTGATACAATCAAGCAAAGTTTTATTCAAAAATATATGCGCACAGATTCGAGGGAAGGAGTCCCAATGACGTTTAAACACAAAGATCAGGTTACCGAGCTTCTGAACCGCCGCCGTTCGGGACTTGCCCATATGTTTAAAATTCTCTATATCGTCGGAGAACTCTTAATCATCAACATTTCTCTGATAGCAGCGCTGTTTATCATCTACGACCGCAGCAACACGAGCACCTTCGACAAGAGCCTTCTGGATTACTTAAGGACAGCGCCGTTTCTGTCGCTGGCCGCTTTCCTTTATATCGACTATCTCGGGATGACGCACTTTTTCAGGAAGAATCGTGTCGACGTCGTTTCGGCCGGCATACAGCTGGTATTTCTGACGACGATTACCGGAGCCGCCATCGCGTATTTCGGGACATGGTTTTCTTTTTCGCGATACTCGATGGCCTTAGGCGGCGTGCTGATGCTGGTCCTTACGTGTTTATGGTCGCTCCTTTGTCTGGAACTCAGCAAGCATATATATTCGAAGGGCAAGCTGCTGATCGTGGCGGTGTCAAAGGACGATGCCGACCGTATGTATATGAAGGTCTGCGGACAGCTTAAGACTCTTCACATCAATTATCTGGGTTATACGATTATGGACCATGTGCCGCGCGTGCTTAGACTTGTCGATAAATCGACCGAGGTACTGGTATCTTCTGCTGTCAGCGAGAGCGATAAATCACAGCTCTACCTGTACTGTGCAGACCGGGACAAGACCGTCTATGTTGTTCCTCAGTTCTCTGACCTTATATATACGAAGTTCCGCGTGGTTCAGTTTGAGGATATGCCGACTTTCATGGTTGACAGTTTGGGCCTCACCTTTCAGCAGAGAGTTTTGAAGCGGATGTTTGACGTCATATTTTCGCTTCTCGCCATTCTTCTCACGACCCCTTTGCAGCTGGTGATCGGCCTGCTCGTCAAAATAGACTCCAAAGGCCCCGCACTGTATTCGCAGGATCGCATCACGCGTTCGGGCCGGATCTACAATGTCTATAAGTTCCGGACGATGGAGGATGAGGCGGAAGAGAAATACGGCGCGTTCCAGTCAAGTCTCGACGATCCGCGTGTAACCCGCATCGGCAAATTCTTAAGAAATACGCATATTGACGAGCTTCCACAGTTCTTCAATATCCTGAAGGGGGATATGTCGGTCGTCGGACCGCGTTCGGACCGGCCGACGACGATCGGCGAGTTCGAAGACAGTATTCCCGGTTACAACCAGCGGCTTAAAGTTAAGGCGGGGCTTACGGGCCTTGCGCAGATCTCGGGAAAATACAATACGTCGCCCGAGGATAAGCTGAGTTTTGATATGATGTATATCAAGAACTACAGTTTTCTGATTGACATGAAGATTGTTCTGCAAACGATATGGGCGATGATTCCGTCAAGAAAGAACTACAACATTATGGACGGGGATTTCGAGAACTGGGAATTTATCCCGAAGAAATGATGTGCCGCTGAAGCCCTTCTGTACAGAAGGCCGGTGATTTGAAACACATTTGCATAGCGATTTTTCTCTTAAGGAGAAATATGTTATATTTAATTGCAACGAAATAATTGCAATGGACACTAATAAGATAAACGAACAAAGGCGGCAAATGAATATGGCAGAAGATCAGATAAACAGATTCGATTTCTCACGGACGGAGAGCGCAACGGCAGAAATACCGGATGCGAAAACTCTTTTGCGGGCAAGAGGAATACCGGTTTCGGATGCTGATTTCGAAGCGGGAAAGGGATGCGAAGGGAAAGCGGTTCGTGCAGACAAACTTGCAGAGACGCTCCTTAAGGAAAATGATTTTCTGGGACTTATCAAGCTTCTGGATTTGCTGAAAGACTCGCTCGTAAAAAGTTCTTCTTTTACCGCAGCAGAACATACAATCGTAAGGGAAAAGCTTGGGAACGACGCAGATTACGGTCTGATTCTGAAAGACGGCTTCATCGATATGACCTTACAGCATGCGATGTATGCAGACGGGCAGTTTCTGTTCTTTGATCAGAGAAACATTTTGCCTGATATTCCGCTTGCTTATATTCTCTACGTATCCGTGAAAGATATATTCGCGCATTTTGCGTCGGAAACGCTGATTTCTCCCGACTCGGTTCTCGAGTATTTCGGGATTGCGGCTCATAGGGAGGTCTATGATCGCCTTGAGAAGTATATCTGCGAAAGAACTTCGCGGTTTGATGCGGTATTGACGGACGCATGGCCGGTCAGGCCCGATTCGTCCGACATCCTTGAAAAGCTTCTCCGGTACCGTAAGACCCTGAAAAATCCGGACGAAGCGGCCGGTCTCGACGAAATCATTTTCGATCTTAAAGGCCATACGGCAACACTCGACAATACCCTGACACTTTACAGGGGCAGGCTTGAGCGCGAGAAAACAGCGGAGATCGACAAGAAAGACCGTGAAGTACGCGAAATGAGAGAGATCGTTATCGATAAACTGGAATTTACCGAAATGATTATGGAAAGAGAGCATAAGACGAAGAATCGTCTGGAGCAGCTCGAACGCGAATATCAGGAAGCAACAGCCGAGCTGATTTCCGAGAAAGACAAGGAAATCCATGAACTCAAATGCACGGTTCTCTGCCGTGACGCCCATATCGAGCAGCTTCTCGAAAAAGACCGGGAGCTCGAACGGATCAAGAATTCCGATGCCTGGCAAAAAATGAGTCAGAACAATTCAGGAGTCAGACGCGAAAATATTCTTATTAAGCTGCTTAAGCTCCCCCTCAGAGCTTTGCGGAAAATCCTGCGCGGGATCCGGCGCCTGCTCGGCAAGGCCAAGAGACGTCTTTTCGCGAAGGACACCGGTGCGGCGATAAAGCCGGCGCCGGAGTCGAATGTGACCGATACGGCAGAGATTCCGGGTGCGGATTCCCCTTTGGCGGCCGTTAACAGCAAGGCGGATGCGCTTTCGAAAGCTGCAAAGCCGATTTCGAAAGTGAAGCCGTTTGAAGAGTATCGTAAGATAACGCTGCCCGCTTCGGACGAATGCCTGGTTTCCATTGTGATTCCCGTCTATAACCAGTTCGACTATACGTACAACTGCATCAGCTCGATCTTTTCAAACAGCGGCGATGTACCGTATGAGATTCTGATTGCCGATGATCGCTCGACCGATCTCACCTTGCGGATCCGCGAGCTGATCGAGGGAGTAAACGTTGTCACAAACGAGACGAATCTGGGATTCCTTAAGAACTGCAATCATGCGGCCGGGTTTGCGCAAGGCAAGTATATCCTCTTCCTGAACAACGATACGCTTGTGCAGGACAACTGGCTTACGCCGCTTGTATCTCTGATTGAAAGCGATCCTTCGATCGGCCTTGTCGGCTCGAAGCTGATCTATAGCCACGACTGCCTGCAGGAAGCCGGCGGCATTTTCTGGAAGGACGGAAGCGCCTGGAATTACGGCAATAAGAAGGATCCGACTCTTTCCGAATACAATTACGTCAAGGAAGCCGATTACATTTCCGGTGCGGCGATTATGCTTTCGCGCGAGCTCTGGACGAGAATCGGCGGCTTCGACGAGGCTTTCGCTCCGGCGTACTACGAGGACAGCGATCTCGCCTTTACCGTGAGAAAGCTCGGATACAAGGTCATGTACCAGCCGTTGTCCGTTGTTATCCATCTGGAAGGAATATCCAACGGGACCGACCTGAATTCCGGTATGAAGGCGTATCAGGTGACCAACCAGTCGAAGTTCTGCCGCAAGTGGAGAGAAGAGCTCGAGAACAATCACTTCATGAACGGCGAGAACGTGTTCCTGGCCAGAGACAGGAGCCGGAACCGGAAACATATTCTGGTCATCGATCACTATGTGCCGCATTATGACAAGGATGCCGGAGGGAAGTGCACGAACATGTATATCAAGCTGTTTGTCAGGCTCGGTATGCAGGTCACTTTCCTGGGCGATAATTTCTATCCTCATCAGCCGTATACCGAGGAACTGCAGCAGATTGGCGTCGAAGTGATTTACGGCAATTACTACAGCCAGCACTGGAAAGAATGGCTCAAAGAGAACGGCCGTCATTTCGACTATGCTTATCTGAACCGGCCGCACATCGCGGTGAACTACATCGACACGTTAAGAGACTATTCAAACTGCAAAATTATCTATTTCGGGCATGACCTGCACTACTTGCGGGAACTGCGCCAGTACGAGATCGAGGGTAATCCCGAGCTTCTCGCATCCTCCCGGAGCTGGAAGATGAAAGAGTTCGAGATTTTCCAGAAAACCGACGTGATCTGGGTCGTAGGTTCCTACGAGCGTGAGATCGTGCAGAAACAGTTCCCGAATAAGCTTGTAATGAATATTCCCCTCTACATTTACGAGAAGCCCAAAGAGGAATCCTTTCTTTCCTTCAGGGAGAGAAAGGACATCATATTTGTGGGCGGCTTCGGGCATCCGCCGAACCGGGACTGTGTCCTGTGGTTTGCCAAAGAAGTGTTCCCCGATATCGTTTCAAAGTATCCGGATATCAACTGGTATATCGTCGGTTCCAAACCGCCGGAGGAGGTGCTCGCTCTAGCTAGTGACAACATCATCGTGACCGGATTTGTATCCGATGCGAGGCTAGAAGAGCTCTATGCCACCTGCCGTCTTGCGGTGGTTCCGCTGCGTGTCGGCGCCGGCGTAAAGGGCAAGGTGCTTGAGGCTGTTTATAACCGGATACCGCTTGTGACAACACCGATCGGTGCCGAAGGTATCAGTCTTGAGGAAGAGGCCTTTATCGTTGCGGAGCCGGATAGGAATATGGCCAAAGTGATCAACGAGTTGTATATGGATTTCGACGAATTACAAACGATCTCGGACAGAAGCGGTGTCTTTATCGATCGCCATTATTCGGAGAAGACGGCGATCGAAGCAGTAAATATTGCGCTCGCGAAGTAATAAGCGGGGCAGTACTCGTTACGTTTTGAAAAGGAAGAGGGGCTAGGTCAGATGAACAAATTGCGAATGGCCGCCTGGCTCCTTGTGAGCCTTCGATTTAGGATGACATTCAAGAGATTCGGGAACATGAGCTTTATAAAAGCCCCGATTTTCCTGGCGCATACGAGGCATATCTCGATCGGAAAAAATGTGAAAATCTGGCATCATGCAAGGCTTGAAGCCGTCACCTTGTATAATTCGAAAGAATTCTCGCCGGAGATAATCATCGAGGACAACGTCGGGATTCAGCAGAACTTTCATTGCACCTGCGCGTCGCGCGTCCGGATCGGAAAAGGGACCGCCATTACACAAAACGTCGGTATTTTTGATATTAATCACGGGTATACCGAGCCGGATGTGTCGGTGATTCTTCAGGATATCGATGCCAAACCGGTCGATATCGGTGAGAACTGCTTTATCGGGATGAACAGCGTCATTCTGCCCGGAACGGTACTCGGCCGCCAGACAGTCGTTGCCGCGGGCTCGGTCGTTTCCGGCGTATTTCCGGACCGTTGTGTAATCGCGGGCTCGCCCGCCCGAATCATAAAACGCTATAATCCTTCTAACCGTACATGGGAGAAGTGAACGGGCTTTCCAATATGGACACTCATAGTTGAATCAACTATAATAAGTCAAAATAATCCGGTCGCATGCACCGGACAGATGGAGAGATACATGAGCAAGACTGTTCTAGTTACCGGTGCCGCTGGATATATCGGACGTCACGTTGTGAAGGCACTTCTGGATCTCGGAGCCGAAGTAGTCGCCGTCGATATAAGAACGGAGAACATAGATCCGAGGGCCGCAAGGAAGAGTCTGGATATTTTTTCGGGGGACGCGAATCTTTATGCGGAACTCGGCAGCCCTGACGTATGCCTCCATCTGGCATGGCAGGACGGTTTCAAGCACGACGCCGATTCCCATATTATGCTGCTTCCGGCACATTATACGTTCCTTAAGAATCTTCTGGATGCCGGATTGAAGCAGCTGGCCGTCATGGGCTCCATGCACGAGATCGGATACTTTGAAGGAGAAATCAAAGAGGATACTCCGACGAATCCGCGTTCCATGTACGGTATCTCCAAGAATGCGCTTCGGGATATAATGGCTCTTCAGACCGCGAAGCACCAGGCGATACTCCAGTGGATTCGCGGATTCTATATTTACGGCGACGACAGAAGCAACCATTCCGTATTCACCAAGATTATCGAAGCCGAGAGCAATAAGCAGAAGACCTTTCCGTTCAACAGCGGTCTGATTAAGTATGACTTCATACCGGTTGAGGATCTGGCCCGTCAGCTCGCGCTGACCGTTATGCAGACCGAGGTCAACGGGATCATTAATTGCTGCTCCGGAAAGCCGGTTGCCCTTAAGGACAAGGTGGAAGAATTTCTCAGAAATAACCATTATGAGATCACACTGGATTACGGGAAATTCCCCGATCGGGCGTATGACTCGCCGGCAATATGGGGGAATACCGATAAGATTGACGCGATTGTTAGAAACTACGAGAGTTCGCGTAAGGGATAAGAAACCTTCGAAATCGCAGAAATGACAAAAAGAAGGGGTTGTCTCAAAACTTCAAGTCTTGTCTCGAGCTCGTTGGCGTTTGAGCTGACGAAAGCCTAACAAGGATGGGGTCCTCCAGAATCATAAACGTGAAGTCGAGAGACAGTCCGCTTTTTCGCTGCATAAGCGCAAAATGCCCAACCAATCGGACATTTTTCCGGGTTTGATAAGTGATCATTGACGAATTGTCGCTTTGCAGCACATTGACATACATACGAAAAGTCCGAAATCACTGATTTCGTATGTGCATCATTAATAAATAAACACAAATCTGCTCATTGATGCACATATAATAATGTCGAAACGGCTGAATTTATAGGTAATCATTGACGAATAATCAGAATTCTGTTCATTGATGCACATACGAAATGACCAGATTTAGTGGATTTCGCAGGTGATCATTGACAAGTGAATATATTCTCGAGCGCCAGTGCATATAATCACGCGCGAAAGCTTATGTTTATATCTACCGGCAGTATCGGACATACTACTCGCAGTATTGACAAGAGAGAACACCTGCCGGAAAAGCGGTCGGTTAAACCCGTTCCCACGTACGCGTATCGGGATTATATGTCTTAATGATTCTGGCGGGATTCCCCGCCGCAATCGACATAGGCGGTATGTCTTTTGTGACGACCGCATTCGTGCCGATAATACTTGACCGGCCGATCGTGACGCCGGGAAGAACGGAAACACCTTCTCCGATCCACACGTTATCTTCGATCACGACATCCTTATAGGAGAGCGGCCGCTCTTTGGCGATGATCTCCGGATCACTTTGCGCATCCTCACCGGAGTAATTGCCGTGCTGAACATCGGAGATATAGATGCGGCTTGCCAGTAGTGCGTTGTCGCCGATGCTGACCCGGTGTATCGCGGTTATATGAACATAATCATTGATCTGGACATTTTTTCCGATCGTGAGAACATCTCCCGCATCGTCACCCGCATATACTTCAAAACGGCATCCGGTCCCGCAGGTCATTCCCTGCCCAAGCCGGATGTGCTTTTTGCCGCGTATATCGATCGGGAAAAAGATAAAGGAAGCGGGACGATAGAAAAGTCTGGTCCGCAGGAAGAAACCGCCCATCTGTATGATGCGGCAAAATCCGTAATCCTTCAGTTGGCGAAATCTCTCTCTCATAAATTTGTCTTATAGCTTTCTGCGTAAAAGTCCGCAAGCGCTTTGGCGATCCGTTCCGGCCAGAGCCTTCTGTATATTCGTAAGTCTTCTTCATATCTTCTGCCGCCGCTGATTCCGCCGGAGGTCTGGGTCGCTTCATGAAGGCGGTGGTAGAGAAGGGGTTTCCGCGAATAGCAGAAGCGGCCCTTCATATCCGCCATCCGGATCCAGGCGTCCCAGTCAAGTGCCATTGTATACTCGGGATCGAAAAGATGCGGGCCCCCGAGTGCCGGAATGTTATAGGTAACGCTCGGCGAGCATACGGGATTGCCGATTCTTAAGACCGACCGCTTCGCGCCGCGTCCTTTTAAGGATTTCCGGAAAACAAACGGCCAAAGCAGCAGGTGCTTGATCCGCATCGTCTTATTGAGCTTTCTAACGGTGCCCGTGTGATCGATTTCCCGGTAGTCGGCAAAAACGATCAGAGTATCCGGGTATTTCCTGAAGAAATTCACGACCGTTTCCGCGTAATTCTCGAGGTAAATATCGTCCTGATCGACCAGCGTGACATAAGGCGTGGAGGCCGAGGAGAGAGCAAACTCCCAGTCCCCGGTAATGCCGGCTTTCCCGGTATTTACAAATAATGGCAAATGATTGTCTTCGGCTATTTTCCGAATACGGTCATTGGGTGTTGACGTTGATATGTAGACCTCACTCTTAACATTCTGTTTCAATACGGATTGAACCGTTTCCTCAAGAAACGGAGCTCCTTTATAGGCCATAATCGCAAAAGAATGACTTGGAATATCGTTCATGCATGAATCTCCCGACGTAGGATGGATATCGATATGTCTGACCTCCCCGAAGTGAAAACAAAACCAAGGGAAAAGACTTGCGGGACGGACATGTGCACATGATATCCGTTTCCCGTTGTATTTGTCAATTAAAGGGCGGGAACATACCGGAATACCATTTACACAGGACTTTATATTTCTTGACAAACAGGATATGAATCGACTAGCATAAATCAAATATACGTATTCTAATCGGTCGGAGGAAGAATAAGATAATGACGTCTGTCAAAGGCCGGAACCTGACCGGAATCCATAATTTTGCCTGGAATGCGGTCGGAAGTGCGGCAAATACGTTAACTTCACTTCTCTTTCTTGTTTTTGCTACGAGAATTCTCGGAAAAGACGATGCGGGGCCGTTTGCGATTGCGTTTACGACGGCAACGATCCTCCTCTCGCTGGGCCTTTACGGCGTACGGAATTATCAGGTTACCGATACCGGCGACACATATCCGGCAGGCTCCTATATATCGGCAAGACTTATAACTTCCGCATTTATGCTTCCCGTGGGACTGATCTTTTGCCTGATCAGCGGATACAACGCAGAGAAGAGCTGGCTTGTTGTGCTGCTTCTGCTCGGAAAGTGCGCCGAATCGATGTCCGATGTCTTCTACGGAATTCTGCAGAAGAGGGGAAGACTCGATCTCGCGGGAATTTCAATGACCGTACGTGCGGTACTGTCAATGGCGGTGTTTTATATAGCGCTTAAGATCACGAAGAACCTTCTCCTGGCGGCCGGACTTCTTTCGTCCTGTGCTTTTTTGACGCTGTTCATACTTGACATCCCGTTTGCCGGAAAGTTGGAACCGATCCGGCCGGGTCTCGACAAAAAGACTTTAACTCGCCTTCTCGGTGCCTGTTTTCCGGTTTTTGCCGCATCGATATTTTCTGTAATTGTAACCAACATGCCCAAGTATGTGATCGACAGGGTAATGGAGGATCGTTTTCAAACGATTTACGGTATTATTGTCATGCCCGGAACCGCGATATTTTTGTTTAGCCAGATCGTGACACAGTCCATGCTTATGAAAATGGCAAAATACAGGGATGACCTGAAATCCGGCCGTTTTATGAAGCTTAATGCCGTTATAGCCGGCGCACTCGTGCTTTTTACCGGCGCGTGCGTCGTTTTCTTCTATTTTTGGGGAAGCAGCCTTCTTTCTTTTATTTACAAAACCGATCTGAAAGAATACATCCCGGAGCTTCTGATTGTTCTCGTCGGAGCGCTCCTTGGAAGTATCGCTTATCTCCTTTCGGCCGCCTTAACCTCACTTCGGATCACGCGGATCCAACTGTGGATCTTTGTTGCCAATCTGATTGCGGCTATTGCCCTTTCCGCTTTGCTGGTTCCGTCAAAGGGGCTATTTGGAGCGTCGTTATCCTACCTCTTCATTATGCTGGTGCAGCTTATCCTGTATCTGATCGTATTCCTTTACGCCATATTTTCGCGAAAAGGCAAAATACGGACCTTTGAATGACCGTTACGGCATGAACCGACGTTCCGGAACATATAAATAAGCGCATTCATTCGTCAGTGTTATTTTTCCTAAGACATATGAATGCTGTTTATGTTAAAATAATTAGGAATTTTCAGGGTGGAGTGAAAGAATGAAGTGTTTACTTATCATACCCGCATATAACGAGGCGGAGAATCTTGTGAATCTTGTCAAAGAGATTAAAGAGAAAGCACCATCCTTCGATTATGTGATTATCAATGACGGTTCCACAGATGACACCGCGGAGATCAGCCGGGAAAACGGACTCAATACGGTTAATCTCATGAACAATCTCGGCATCGGCGGAGCCGTTCAGACCGGATATATGTACGCACTGATGAACGGCTACGACATAGCCGTACAGATTGACGGTGACGGACAGCATGACCCGGCCTATTTGGACCGTCTGATCGAGCCGATTCTTGCGGGACGGGCGGATTTTACGATCGGTACCCGCTTCATTCACGGGAAAGGTTTCCAGTCGTCGGGTCTTCGGCGCGTGGGGATCAACTGGCTGAATCGTGTGATCCGGATGACCGCACACGTAAGGATCACGGACGCGACTTCCGGGTTTCGCGCGGCAAGCCGCGGTGTGATCGGGATCTTTTCCGGGTATTACCCGAAAGACTATCCGGAGCCCGAGACCATTGTGGATGTCTGCCGTCATAATTACAGGATCGAAGAAGTACCGGTGGAAATGCGGGAACGAAACTTCGGTACGAGCAGCATTAAGCTCACCAAATCTGTTTATTACATGATGAAAGTTTCATTGGCGGTTTTTATATCCGGACTCAAAAAACACTGATTTAAAGAGGGTTAACTAAATGAGCACGTTCACCAAGATTTTTATAACATTGATTATTATTCTGTTCCTTCTTTATATCGGTCGGATGCTGAAGAAGGGTAAGATCGAGTTCAAATATGCTTTTGTTTGGATCGGAACTTCTCTGATCGTTCTGCTGATTACCGTATTTCCGTCGATTCTCGTTTTTTTCTCTTCTCTGATCGGAATTGAGCTTCCGGTAAATCTGGTCTTTTTTCTGGGGATCATCTTAAATCTTGTCATCACGTTTGCAATTACCGCTTCCTATTCCAAGATGAAGGAAATGGTATACAAGAACACCCAATATATCTCTTTGCTCGAAAACAAGATCGACCATATGGAAAAGGAGCGAAAGAATGGATCCGAAGAATAAGATACGCGCGGATATTTTTACGCTGATTTTTTTGATATATGTCTTATTCATGTCGTTATGTGACATTTTGAATCTCGGACTCTTTTACCTGGATCTGAACCGATTTACATGGCTTACGGCGATCTTCTCGGCTCTTGCCGTGCTTACGGCCGGATTCTTCTTAAGAAAGAGGATTGAACTGATCCCGACAAAACCGGACGCTCTCTTTGTTGTATTCTCCGTCGGTATTATGGCGCTTGCTTTTTTTAAGGGCGTTATCCCCGATACAAGCTACGATGTCGGGTATTATCATATCTACAAACAGTATCCGGGTTATGCCGACAATGTGAATGTCGACGTTTTCGTGGGTACGTTCCTCTTTCCGCTGGCGGACAGACTCTTCTATTATTCCCGTATGCTTCTGGGATACCGGATGGGTACGCTGTTTAACGGATACCTGATGGTCACGATTTTCGCCCAGGTCCGGAACATCATACGCCTTGCGACCGGTTCGAAGCTTTCGGAACTTCACGCGTCATGGGCAGCCAAATCGATTTTCAATCCGCTTAGAAGTCTCGGCAGGCTTTTCGTGAGCGAGAGCTTGTTTGCTTTTCTTGCTGTAACCACCTTCTATGCGATCGCAAATCTTGGTACATATCTGGTCGATCTTACCGCGCTGCCCCTGCTTCTTGCTTTCCTTGCATTGCAGGCGGACGGAGAGAGAAAAGCAGGCCGCGCCGAATTTATCTACGCGGCACTTCTTTGCGGTCTCTCTTTTGCGATGAAATTCACGAACGCATTCTTTATCGCGCCTATGCTCGTTTTCTATATCATGCAGAACCGGAAGAGTCTTAAGGTTTCAACCTTTTTCCTTTCGCTTCTGACAGCGGTTATTCCTTTTACGCCGTATCTGATTTATAACTATGTGAGCATCGGAAATCCGTTCGGATTTCCGTTTCTGACCTCGATCTTCAAGACGCCCTATCTTCCCGCGATTGCCGAAAACGACTTGAGATGGGGACCGTTAAGCCATAAGGAGCTTCTGATGTGGCCGATCAAGATGATTACGGATCCCACATACCATATTTCCGAGATTTCCAAATACCCTCAGATCTATATTCTGGTCGGATGTATCGCGACCGCCATATTGTTTATCGGCTGTGTTGTTAACGCGATTCGGAAAAGAAAGGTTCACGGCGGCGATCTCTTTATGTCGCTCGCTTACACCTTCGGTCTCTATCTCTGGCTTGAAGTATCAGGATATCCGCGCTATGCGATCTTCCTTGAGATTCTTGCGGTAATCGAGATATCCGTCCTTATCATCCGGTTCATTTCGGCCGCCCGCTTCAAAATTCCGCTCTCCATCCTCGCGGCTCTTATTGTCCTTGTTCTGGGAGCACAGTGCTATGTGAACACCTATAACGGCGCGAAAAACACTTATGACTGGAGCTGGAGAGGGGAGACCGGCAGTGCTGAATATATGAATAATTATCGGTATATTTTCCGCGACCAGGGGCTCATCGGCACCGACGAACAGCGGAACCGGATCGATATCTTCTTTTCGTCCAATATGCTGCACGAATACTGCAAGATGATCGATCCTTCGGCGGATATCGTAAACTACTGGTATTTCGAGAAATATTTCGCGACGCTTACGGAGAGAGATTTCAGAACCTATTATATGGACATGATTAAGGCGAAGGCGGCCGAAGGAAAAGGTATATACGACGTATACAACATGAGCGGCTACAACCTGATTGCGGACACGGCGAACCGGATGGGCGCTGCGGTCACGAGCCTCGAATATGTCGACGGAAACGGGTTCCGGGCGCTTCTGGTCGGATATGATTTCTCCGGAAAGACGAATACCTTAGCGGATCTGAACCAGGCGCCGCAGAGCTTTACGGTGGATGCTTCCGTGACCAAGACTGTAGATGTATCCGGAATCGCATTTATCGCGCCCTTTGTTTATTGGGAGACGCCGGTCACGCATTTCACCGTAAAAGCGACAGACGGGGTGAATACGGCGGTTCTTCTGGACCTCGAGATCCAGCCGGAAACATTCTATAACATAAACGAAGAGCTGGATCTGTCGGCCTTTACGGGACCTGTTACGATTACGGTCATCGACGAGACCCCGACCGACTGGCATACCAATGCGATCAACGTAAGCATTGGTTGATTCATTGAAAAGAAATTTTAACCGATGACGATTTTGTAGTACTATAAATTAGAAATGATCTGTGATGACATAGGAGCATATTGAATGAAGAAGAAACTGACGCCGAATCTGTTGTTTTTTATTCTGTCGGCTGTTTCCATATCGGTTTTTCTGATCGAATTTTCAATCTTCGGGAGAGAGACCGGCAAATCGCTGTTTTTCGGCGATCCATCGGATTCGTTCATGGATTTTTTCAACGTTATTTCATGTATCGCGACGGGACGTCCATATAGCTGCGGGGGACTTTTTATATACCCTCCGTTTGTCGCTATTATGATGTTTCCTTTTTTGAAGCTGATCCCGTATTCGGTAATCAGCACCAATATGCGCTGGTTTGCGGCCTTTGACGATATTCCGATCAAGTATACGGTGAACATGGGAAAGACAATGAGATTATCAGAAAGCGGTGTATTGTCGCTTTTGCTGTTCATGTTTCTCGCGATTCTTGCCGTTGCTTTTCTGACAGCTGCCATACATAAGGGCAAGTTCAGCGAGAACCTCTTCCTGATTTTTATCGTCCTTATGTCGGGAGGGTTTCTTTTCGAGTATGAGCGCGCGAATACGATTATTTTGGCTGTGATTTTTCTTTTGATTTTTATACTATTCAAAGACAGCAAAAATGCTTTTTTGAGGGAACTCGCGCTGATTGCACTTGCGTGTGCGACCGGAATCAAAGTATATCCGGCGGTGTTCGGATTGCTTCTGTTACGTGACAAGAGATGGAAGGATGCCATCCGTACCGCGATCTACGGAATCCTGGTCATGTTTCTTCCATTCCTGCTGTTCGGGGGAAGAAGTTCGATCAGCACGCTTATTCATACGCTGTCGTCTTCTAATTCCGGCACCTTCAGTACGGGGCTATCCTACAAAGTAGATCTTACAAATGCCCTAAGAACGCTTGGATTGATTTTCGGATGGACGGATCAGACCGTGATCGACATCGGCGGGAAACTGTCCTATGCACTGGTTCTGATTGCCATAGTACCTGTCTGCACAGTGAAAAAGGAATGGAAGGCGGTTGCCATTGTCGCGCTCGCTGTCGTTATGACGCCTGCATTCAACTTCTACTACGCTTTATCCTATCTTGTCATTCCGCTCATCGTATTCCTCAAAGCGAAAGAAACCGGGAAGGTATCGTATCTTTATGCGATTCTGTTTGCGATCCTTCTTTCTCCCGCCTTTATCGTTACAATCGACGAAATCAATCAGACTTCTACCGGACAGTACGGTCTTTCCGTTATGTCGATGATCCAGAATTTACTTTCTGTTACAATTTATCTTTGGCTGATCGCAGAGGGATGGGTTCAGTTTGCGAGAAACCGCATGAAGAAGCCGGCGATTTCGGACGATACTGCCGGGGTTGTCTGATCCCCCCCGAGCTGAATCCGCTCTTTTCTTGAATGACGGGATCAAACATAATTGAGGATTAGGGGATAACCCCGGTTGCATATTGCCAAAATGAGTCCTGCGCGGTATTATGGAAATCTTGAAACGTAGGAGGAATACTATGCGAATTCGAGTAGCGGATCATATCGCTAATCTTCTGGTGAATCATCAGATTGATCACCTTTTCAGTGTCACAGGCGGCGGCGCCATGCATCTCAACGATGCCTTCGGCCGCAATTCATCGATTACTTGTACGTACAATCACCACGAACAGGCATGTGCCATGGCAGCAGAGAGCTACGCGCGACTTACCGGTCAGATCGCAGCGGTCTGTGTTACTTCGGGCCCCGGCGGAACGAACGCGATTACAGGCGTTCTTGGCGGTTGGCTCGATTCGATCCCGATGCTCGTTATATCCGGACAGGTTCGTTATGATACGACGGTTCGGTCGACAGGCAGCCCGATGCGTCAGCTGGGCGATCAGGAGTATGACATCACCCGTTCGATCGAACCCATGACCAAATACTCGGTTATGGTGACAGACCCGCTTACGGTTGAATATCATATCGAGCGCGCGATTTTTATCGCGATGCACGGTCGTAAGGGTCCTTCCTGGGTGGATATCCCGCTGAATGTCCAATCCGCAATCATTGAGACGGATGACCTGGTCAAATACGATCCGACTGAGGACAGATCCGAGATTCCGGCGCCGATTTCCCGCGAAATCGCCAGGGATATCATCGCGAAGCTGAAGACGGCGAAGCGCCCGCTGATCCTGTCCGGATCGGCGATACGTCTTGCCGGCTGTCATGATGCATTCATCTCTCTGGTCGATCAATTGAATATTCCCGTCGTTACGGCATGGAATGCACACGATACGCTTTGGAACGACCACCCCTTGTATGTGGGCCGTCCCGGCACACTCGGTGACCGATCCGGGAACATGATTGTTCAGAGCTGCGACGTTCTTCTCGTTTTAGGCTCCAGACTCAATGTCCGTCAGATCAGTTATAACTGGAAGATGTTTGCGAAAGATGCCTATATCATTTCCGTAGACATTGACCCGCTTGAGCTCACAAAGCCTACGCTGTCATTGGATCTTCCGGTACTGGGAGATGTGTCGGATCTGATCGGTCTTCTTCAGTCGGAACTGGGATCGGAAACGCTTCCACCCAAATCTTCCTGGCTCGATGCTTGCAGGGCAACGATGGCGAAATATCCGGTCGTTTCCGAGTGCTATTTTGATAAGAAGTCACCCGTGAATCCGTATTGTTTTATGGAATCTCTTTTCGACAAGCTCCCGGAAGATGAAGTCATCGTTGCGAGCAACGGTTCGGCTTGCGTGTGTTCTTTCCAGGCTGCTTACCTTAAGAAGGGTCAGCGGCTGTATACCAACTCCGGCTGCGCTTCTATGGGTTATGGATTGCCGGCGGCTCTCGGCGCAGCCGTAGCGGTCGGAGACACCCGCCCTGTCCTTTGTATTGAAGGAGACGGCAGTATTCAAATGAACCTGCAGGAATTGCAGACGGTCGTCTATCATCAGCTTCCGCTTAAGATTGTTGTTCTGAACAACGAAGGCTATCATTCCATCCGTCAAACACAGTCCGGATTCTTCGGGCAGCCGCTGCACGGTGTCGGAAACGAAAGCGGTGTCGGGTTTGCACCTTTTTCCAAGCTCGCCCCGGCATTTGGACTGCCGTATTATCGGGTTGATGCTCTAGACACAATGGATGCGGTATTGACCGAGGCACTTGCCCATGAAGGCCCGGTGCTTATAGAAGCGATCATTGATATTGAACAGCCTTTTTCTCCGAAGCTTGCTTCGAAACGACTTGAGGATGGTACCATGTACTCGCCGCCGCCGGATGATATGGCTCCCTTTCTTGACCGGGAAGAATATCAGAGTGCACTCGACCTTTTGCGAAATTCGTAACGGCGATAGAGTACTGTACACGTAAATGCGAAAAAAAGAACATTGGGAATCCGAAAAAACAGGAGGAAAATACCATGAATGTAAATGAAAAGAGAATGCTGGAATTACTTCGTGATCTGCGGGATAACCATGGTGTCGTTGCTATTAAAGCGGAATTTGAGGCAGAAGGATCCCGTACGGACGAGCTTGTTAAGCTCAATGAAATCGTTTTTCGTGCGGATATGAACCTTATCATCAAGATCGGAGGCTGCGAGGCTGTTCGTGACCTTGATCAGTGTCGGATTCTTGGTGCTTCTGGCATTATGGCGCCCATGATCGAAACACCGTTTGCGATGAAGAAGTTTGTCGGCGCCGCCAAAAAGGTCTACGGGGATGAAGTCGGCGATATCGAGTGGATCATCAATACGGAGACCAAGACATGCCTTGCGAATTTTGATGAGATTCTCGACGAGGCGAAGGGCTTCCTGAACACCATCGCAATCGGCCGTGTCGATCTTTCCGGTTCCATGGACCTTCCCCGCTCTGTCATCAACGGAGAGGAAGTCTATCAGGCATCCCGCATTTTCGCCGAAAAAGCAAAGGCCAGAGGCCTTGTCGTAGGCTTTGGCGGCGGCATTTCGTCCGATGCGATTCCGTTTATCGAGCGTATGTATGACACCATCGACAAGTTCGAGACCAGAAAGGTCGTTTTCGCTGCCGGTGCCCTTCATAAGGACATCCGTGCCGGGCTTACGAAGGCGATGGAATTCGAGACACTGTACCTGAAGAACAAGTGCGAGTTCTATGACCGTATGGCCTTCGAAGACAGAGACCGCCTGACCATGCTTGAGGGAAGGCTTGAAGTGGCCAAGAAAGAGAATTCCTGATAACTTCGTTTCTTCTTAATATGGGAATTAGAGGGCGGTAAAGTATCATTTACCGCCCTTTTATCATGAAGACCTGCCGCCCGTGCGTTTCCCGGCGCATTGACTTTACCTGGGAACACAGAGATAATTATCGCAAGACTTTTAGGGGAATGGAGTGAATAGCTTACATGAAGACAGTCCTTATTACCGGAGCGAGCCGTGGAATCGGCAAGGCAATAGCGGAGAAATTCCGAGAGGAAGGTTACCGGGTGGTGACGCCGGGTCATGCGGAGCTGGATCTGAATATTCCGGCTTCTGTGGATGCATATATCGCCGGACATGTTTCGGATTCTTTTGATGTAATTATCAATAATGCCGGCATCAACGAAATCAATACTCTGGAAAATATTACCGATGAGGAATTGGAACGCATGATGCGTGTGAATCTGACATCGCCGATTCGCCTGCTTCGCGGATTGGTCGGCTCGATGAAGGCTAAGAATTACGGCCGGATCGTGAATATCGGTTCCATTTGGGCGGTTGTATCGAGAGAAGGACGGCTCGCCTATTCGGCGACCAAGAATGGACTGCACGGCGTGACGAATACGCTGGCGCTGGAGCTTGGGCCTTACAATATTCTTGTCAATACGGTGTGCCCGGGATACGTTCTTACCGAACTAACCAGGAAGAACAATACGGACAGGGAAATTGAGGAAATCGGCAAGAGTCTGCCGCTCCGAAGAATGGCAGAACCGGAAGAGATCGCTCAGTTCGTATACTTTTTGGCATCCGAAAGCAACACCTTTATCACAGGTCAGAAGATCGCAATTGACGGAGGATTTACAATACAATGATTATCAAATCACACATGAAGGATTATTCTGCCATCATCGAACCGGATTTTTCCTTTTTCAACGAACTCAAGACCAGGAAGAATTCACTGTGGGTTATCGACAGAGTCGTTTATGATCTCTATAAAAGCAAGCTGTTTGACGATGTTGACGAATCGCGCCTCTTTCTGATGGATGCGGTCGAAGAAAACAAGACGATGGATACGGTACTGATGATCTGTGAGAAATTCACGGCATTGTCCGCGAAGAGGAATGCGCTTCTGATTTCCGTCGGCGGCGGCATTGTTCAGGACGTCACCGGATTCGTGGCGAATATCTTATATCGAGGAATTCACTGGGTTTTCGTACCGACGACCCTTCTGGCCTGCTGTGACAGCTGCATAGGATCGAAAACATCGCTCAATTACAAACAGTTCAAAAATCTACTGGGCACCTTCTATCCGCCGGATGAACTGCATATTTGCGCGGATTTTTTCAAGACACTTACCGATCTTGATTTTAGCAGCGGCTTAGGCGAAGTTGTGAAATTCAATGTCATGTCCGGCATGTCCGGCGTTGATCGGATCGAACAGAAAATCGACCTGCTGCTGGAGCGGGACACGGATACATTGAATGAATTTGTGGAGAGCTCGCTGCTTTTCAAGAAACCTTACATTGAGAAGGATGAATTTGATCAGGGAGTGCGAATCTTTCTGAATTTTGCACATACTTTCGGTCATGCCATTGAGAGCGTAAGCGGTTTCCGGATTCCTCACGGTTCTGCGGTTGCGATCGGCATGCTGATCGCCAACAACATCTCTGTGAACCGCGGCATTTTTGACGAAGCGGTTGCCATGAGAATCGAGGCGGTATGCCGGAAGATTCTCACTCTTCATATCGATCCCGAGTATTTTCATCTGGATCTCATTGTGCGGGCAATCCGAAACGATAAAAAGCAGATCAGTGAATCCCTGACGGCTGTTCTTCTGCACGGAGATATGGACATTATGATCAGTCACGATGTCACGGAAGAGGAAATGGGCAAAGCGTTTTCGCACGTTTTGCAGGTGCTGAATCAATAGGACGGAAGCATTGATCAAACAAATAGATAAAGCACAAAAGAAAACCGCCTTCGAGAAATCGCAGGCGGTTTTTTTGTTATAGACTGGACAAGAGCTTCGTCAGCGCCTGCGTCCTTCGGTGAAAGGATCAGGTGCGGCTCTCCTTGCTGTCAGCTATGTATTGTCTGAGCTGCGCAAGACAAACCTCGAGCACATCCCGGCCGTTCATATAAGCCTTATACCACTCCGTCGTTTTCTCGAGTGTTACGGGAAGAGGCCAGACGGGATGCCAGCCGATGCGATTCTCGATCTTCGAAATGTCCAGCTTCAGATATCCGGCCTCGTGCGGCTGAGGATTGGAGTCAATCGCAAACGACGCGCCGTCTCCCCATGTGCTGCAGATATTCCTGACGATGTATTCGACATCGCGGGCATCGTCGGATGAGGGTCCGATATTCCAGGCTTCCGCGTAAGACGCGCCGTCGTTATAGAGCTTCTCGGCCAGAAGCAGGTAAACACCAACCGGCTCAAGTACGTGCTGCCACGGACGGGTCGCATACGGCGACCGGATATTGACCGGTGTACCTGCCATCACAGCGCGCATGATATCGGGGATCAGACGGTCGCCCGCCCAATCGCCTCCGCCGATAACGTTTCCGGCACGGACAGTTGCGACACCGACCCTGTGCGAGTCGTATTTCGCGGGATGGAAATAACTGCGGCGGAAAGAGGAGGTCACGAGCTCGGCACAACCCTTGCTGTTGGAGTACGGGTCATAGCCGCCCATCGGCTCGTCTTCGCGATAACCCCAGAACCATTCCTTATTCTCATAACATTTGTCGGTCGTAATGACAACGACCGAGCGAACCCCCGGAGTCTGCCTAACCGCCTCGAGAACGTTGACCGTTCCCATGACGTTTATGGCATAGGTCTCGACGGGAAACTTATAGGACTCGCGGACGAGAGGCTGAGCCGCCATATGGATGACGATCTCCGGCTTCGTATCGGAGAAGACTTTCTTGAGAGCATCCAGATCCCGGATGTCGCCGATCACGGAATGCATTCCGTCGGCTACGCGCGCATCGTTAAACAGGGAAGGGTCGGTCGGCGGATTGAGCGCAAAGCCGGTTAAGTCGGCGCCCATCTCCTTGAGCCAAATGGACATCCATGACCCCTTGAAGCCCGTGTGACCGGTAAGAAGCACGCGCTTACCCTTCCAGAATTCGGGATTTACACCCGCTCTTATTTCTGACATATATTCCTCCTTAAAGGTTTACCAGATTTTCCAGGGTGCCTTGCCGCCGGCCCAGAGATCGTCCAGGGCCTGCTTGTCGCGCATGGTGTCCATCGGACGCCAGAAACCGGCATGACGGTAACAGGAGAGCTTTCCTTCGTGGGCGAGGGATTCCAGAGGCTGACGTTCAAGGACACAGGAGTCTCCATCCAGATAATCGAAAAGCGCGGGTTCCGCAACCATAAATCCGCCGTTGATCCACGAGCCGTCGCCCTTGGGCTTCTCGGCAAATCCGCTTACGTGGCTGTCGTCCGTCAGGGCGAGAGCTCCGAAACGGCCGTCGATCTGTACGCCCGTAAGCGTGCAGACGGCACCGGACTTCTTGTGATGTTCAATCACGGCCGGGATATCGACGTCGGAAACGCCGTCACCGTAGGTGAGAAGGAAGGGCTCGTCACCGATATAGGGCTGAATACGCTTAATACGGCCGCCTGTCATCGTATTGAGGCCTGTATTGACCAGCGTAACACGCCAGGGCTCGGCGATATTCTTGTGAATAACCTTGCGGTTTCCGTCCTTGAAATCGAATGTGACATCGGACATATGCATATAATAATCGGCAAAATACTCTTTGATGATGTGTCCCTTATATCCGAGACAAATGACAAAATCGTTGAATCCATATTGAGAATAGATCTTCATAATGTGCCACAGAATCGGATAATCGCCGATTTCGATCATCGGTTTCGGCTTCAGATGGGATTCTTCGCTGATGCGCGTTCCTAATCCGCCGGCTAAAATGACTACTTTCATATCTGTTTGCAGATGGTTGCCATAAATGCACAGGCGTCCCATCCACGCCCCCTTTCTGTAATGAAGCTATTATACACTATGCCAGAGTTGAAAAAAATGATATAATCATGCGAGTTTTAAAGATGTTCACTATCTTGATCAGGAGGGTTTTCAATTTGAAGAGTCAGAACAGGCTGTGGATCTATTCTGTGATCATTATTGCGGGCCTCGCAATTTTCTGCCTTTACAGCTATTTTGGCCATAAATACTGGGGACTCTCGTATCCGCGGGACAGCTTTCTGTTTATGTGGGGCGACCGCTTTATGGACTTTTTCAATGTCAACAAAATGTCGAGCGGTCTTGATCCTTATATAACCGGCGGATCTTCGTATCCCCCGCTGGCGATGGTTATCGCATATCTTGTCGGTCTTTTTATTCCCGGTACACCGGTGCAGGCCGCGGCCGAGATCCGGAATCAGGGACCGTTCGGTAAATATGTTCTTGTCGGGATGTATGTGGTCTGTATCCTTCTTATATCCGTTTTTGCCTGGCGCCGCATATGGAAGCAGGCGAGAAAAGCAGAAGAGAAGGCCACGGTCCGTGTGAGTCTGTCAAAACCAAGAAGAGTTTTGCGGATGGTTCCGAGAATTCTTTTACTCGCCGCCGTAACTCTGGGAATCGCATTGACCGCGCCGATGATTTTCGCAATTGACCGCGGCAATTATCTGATCATCTGCACGCTTTTTATTGCTCTGTTCTGTATTTTCTACGGCAAAAACGATTATGCGGCTTCCGTTTTTCTCGCGCTGGCCGCGTGTCTCAAGATATTCCCGATCGTCCTTTTTTACCTGTTTTTCCGCCAGCGCAAATGGAAGCCGCTGTTCGTCGGAGTCGGCACGGGCGCTGCCCTCACGGTCGGATCAACGCTTCTGTTCAAGGGCGGCTTCTTCGAGAACCTGATGTCTTTTGCGAAGAATCTCATGAATTTCTCCGGCGGTATCGACCCGTATTTTTCGGATCTGTATCTGAATGCGATCGGAACGCGGAGTTTTCTGGCATCCATATCGATCATGTTCAGGGGCCATATATCGGACAAGCTTCATATCGTAACTCTTACGACGGTTGTCAATATTCTGCTCCTGATCTTTGTCATAATCCTGTGCCTGCTCGAAAAGAGGCCGTGGAGACAGATTCTGTATTTGAGCTTTTTCATGGTTCTTTTCCCGAATCCTTCCTATTGCTACAATCTGGCGTATCTGACCGGTCCGATCCTTCTGTTCCTTCTGAAAGAAGAGAAGGAGCGCTTTGACTGGTTGTTCCTGACCGGACTTGCACTTCTGATGATTCCCAAGAGTTACTACTATTTCAACGCGCGATTTGTCAACGGAGAACGGCTCATGGGCTTAAATTGCCTGATCGATCCGCTGATCATGTTAATCCTTCTGGGATTCTCCTTTGTCGAGCTTCTTTTCCTTCTCAAAAAAAGGAAGAGCGGCCGTCTTCGCCCGCGAGACACCCATCCGGAGGCGATTTAAATATGCGAGTCCTTTTAACCGGCGGATCCGGATTTATAGGCCGGAATCTAATCGAAAATCTGGGTCCGGAGTATGAAATACTGGCACCGCGCCACGGTGAACTGGATCTTTTCGAGGAGAATTCGGTTCGAAAATGGTTCTCGGAAAACCAGGTTGATGCCGTAATCCATTCGGCTACCAAGCCGGGTCACAGGAACGCCGCCGATCCGACATCGATCGCGATCACCAATCTTCATATGTTTTCCAATCTTTTCGAAAGCGCACGGGCCGCGGAAGTCGGGAAATTCCTGTTCCTCGGATCAGGGTCTGAATTTGACATGCGGAATTACCGCCCGCGCATGAAGGAAGAGAGCCTCGGGGCGTTTATCCCGGCGGACGACACCGGTTTTTCCAAATATGTGTGCACACGTATGATGAACGGAATTCCGGGATATGTGAATGTACGCTTTTTCGGCATTTTCGGGAAATACGAAGACTATGCCATTCGGTTTATTTCGAATGCGGTCTGCAAGGCGATTTTTGATCTTCCGATTACGCTTCGTCAGGATAAACGGTTCGACTATACGTCCGTACAGGACGGCGTCCGCGCGATCAGACGTTTTCTTTGTGCGGCTCCGGAGAGTTTACGGTACAATGATTATAACGTTACGCCGGACCGGACCGTGAGTCTTCTGGAAGTGGCCAGTATTGTGCGGGAAATCGCGGGCAAACCCGATCTTCCGATTATGGTCGGATCTCCGGGACAGGGACTAGAGTACAGTGGCGATAACGGAAGGTTTAAAGAACGGTTCCCCGATTTTTCCTTTACCCCCATCGAGGATTCGGTGAAGGAACTCTACGACTGGTACGAATCGGTCAAAGAACAAATTGACAGGGACAAGCTTCTGGTTGATAAATAGACGGCGAGATGAAAAAGTTAAGAAGAACAGGATTTTTTAGGAGAATTTGTATGAAAAAAATCAGCATCATGACAGCCTGTTATAACGAAGAAGAGAATGTCGTTCAGTTGACGGACGCCGTGCGTAAAATCATGGGCGAGGAACTGCCGGCATATGATTATGAACATGTCTTCATCGACAACTGCTCCGAAGACAATACCCTTGCTCTCCTTAAAGAGATTTGTGCGAAGGACCCGCATGTCAAGGTCATCGAAAATGCGCGCAACTTTGGACATATCCGATCGCCGTTTCACGGTCTTCTCCAGACCGAAGGCGACTGCACCATCAGCATGGCGGCCGATTTTCAGGAACCGCCCGCCCTCATTCCGACCTTTGTCAAGAAATGGGAGGAAGGCTTCAAGGTGGTCTGCGCCGTTAAGACGACCAGCAAAGAAAACAAAATGATGTTCGGCATACGCAAATTCTACTATAACATTGTCAAGAAGATGTCCGAGGTCGATTCGATTGATAATTTCACCGGATTTGGCCTTTACGACAAACAGGTAATCGCAGCCCTGCGCCTGATGGAAGATCCGTATCCGTATTTTCGCGGCCTGATCTGCGAAATCGGATTCAAGCGCGCGATCGTCGAGTTCAACCAGCCGAAGCGCGAGCGCGGCAAGACGCACAACAGTTTTTACACGCTGTTTGACATGGCGATGCTCGGCATTACGGCGAATTCCAAGGTTCCCCTGCGTCTTGCGACGATTACCGGATTTGTCTTCTCCGTTCTTTCCCTTGGTGTCGCGATTCTCTACTTCGTGCTGAAGCTGATTTTCTGGAACAGTATGTCGATGGGCATGGCGCCGATCGTCATCGGCATGTTTTTCTTCTTCTCGGTTCAATTGTTTTTTACCGGTCTTCTCGGTGAATATATAGCACAGATTCTGACGAAGGTCACGAATCGCCCCCGCGTCATCGAGAGTGAGCGGATTAATTTTGAAGATAAGAAATGAGGAACGAAGTATGTCAATTGAAAAAGCGAAAAAAATCCGCGAGCAGATCCTGGAACTCACCCGCACCTATTATGAAGAGCAGTTTGGCGATAAGAAGCCTTACGAGCCGGGTGACCGAATCTCTTACGGCGGACGTTACTTTGACGACAAAGAGGTCGTCTCTCTCGTAGATTCTTCCCTTGATTTCTGGCTTACTTCCGGAAAGTACTGTGCGGAGTTCGAGAAGAATTTCGGAAAGTACCTCGGAGTACCGTATTGCTCCCTTGCCAACTCCGGCTCCTCCGCGAACCTCCTGGCTTTTATGGCACTTACCTCGCCGACCTTGGGCGACCGCCGCATCAAGCCGGGAGACGAAGTCATTACGGTAGCCTGCGGATTCCCGACGACCATCGCGCCGATCATGCAGTTTGGTGCTATTCCGGTGTTTATCGACGTAACGCTTCCCACCTACAATCTCGATGTCAACATGCTTGACGCTGCGCTCTCTCCGAAGACAAGGGCTGTCATGGCGGCGCATACGCTCGGCAACCCTTTTGACTTAAGAGCCGTCAAGGAATTCTGCACGAAGAACAACCTGTGGCTGATTGAAGACAACTGCGATTCTTTAGGAAGCGAATACGAGATGCCGGACGGTAAAAAGCTTACGGGAACGATCGGTGACCTGGGCACTTCGAGCTTCTATCCGCCTCATCATATGACGATGGGCGAGGGCGGCGCAATCTACACGTCGGACGCTAAGCTCCGCCGTCTGGTGGAGTCCTTCCGCGACTGGGGCCGCGACTGCTACTGTCCTTCCGGCAAGGATGATACCTGCCACCACCGTTTCGACGGACAGTATGGTCTTCTTCCGAAGGGTTATGATCACAAGTATGTATATTCGCACCTGGGCTACAACCTTAAGGCGACCGAAATGCAGGCGGCCATCGGTGTCGAACAGCTTAAGAAGCTGCCCTCGATCGTCGAAGCCCGCCGGAACAACTGGAAATATCTGCGCGAGAATCTGGACCGGTATTCCGACGTGTTTATTCTTCCCGAAGCGACCGAGCACTCCGATCCGAGCTGGTTCGGATTCCTCTTAACGGTACGCGAGGACGCCGGTTTCTCGAGAGAAGAGCTCGTACGCGCCATTGAAGGGAAGAACATTCAGACCAGAATGCTCTTCGCCGGCAACCTGATTTATCACCCGTGCTTTGACAGCTACCGCGCTTCCGGCGAAGGATACCGCGTTGTCGGAGAACTCACAAACACGGACATTATCATGAATCGTACCTTCTGGATCGGCGTATATCCGGGAATGGACAAGGCCCGTCTCGACCGTATGATCGAAGTCATCGGCACTTTCGTAACAGAGCGCTGATTCTTTTCGCGAAAAAAAGCGAAAACGGGGAGGGTCCATCATGAAAAGAATAGCTGTCATCATGGCCGGAGGCGGGGGAACAAGGTTCTGGCCGCTTTCGAGACACGCGCGTCCCAAACAGCTGATATCACTGGCGAGCGAAAAAGTGATGATCAACGAGACCGTAGATCATTATGAGTCTGTGATCCTTCGCGGGGATACGTACATCGTCACGAACCGCGAACAGGAGCCTCTCATGACGGAGCTTCTCTACCCGGATATTGATCGAAGCCATATTTTGGCGGAGCCTCTGGGCAGGAACACGGCGCCTTGCATTCTCTATGCCGCGCTTGTTCTTAAGAAGACATACGGGGATGCCTTGATGGCCGTGCTGCCGTCCGACCACTATATCGCCGATCTCAAAGAATACAGAAGAGTCTTGAAGCTTGCGTTCGATACGGCCGAATCGACAAACCGGATGGTGACGATCGGACTCTGGCCGACATATCCCGCGACCGGCTTCGGATATATCCGCTTCTCCGATAACCCGGTGGACGGGGCGTCGGACGAGATCCGAAGTCTTCTTCGCTTTGTCGAGAAGCCGGAACTCCTCCGGGCCAAGGAATACTTGAGTTCGGGGCGCTACCTCTGGAACAGCGGCATGTTCGTATGGAAAGTATCGGTGATACTGGATGCTTTTCGCGAATACATGCCCAAACTCTACGGGCAGATGCTTGAAGAGTATGACAGCCTTTGTACCGATTCGGAAAGCGAAGCGATCGCCGATCTGTACCCGCAGCTCGAGTCCCAGTCTGTCGATTACGGAATTATGGAGAAAGCCGAAAACGTGCTTGTCATTCCCGCGGAGTTCGGATGGAACGATGTGGGGACATGGGATGCGTTGGACGAGATTTCGGAACCGGATCAGGACGGGAATGTCATTCGCGGAGATTATCTCGGTGTGGACAGCCATAACTGCATCGTTTACGGAGAGAAACGTCTTGTCGCAACGGTCGGCGTCGAAGATCTGATCATCGTCGATACCGGGGATGCCATTCTTGTCTGCGACAAGAAACACGCGCAGGAAGTGAAAAATGTCGTCGAAGAATTGAAAAGGCGGGGAAGAACGGATCTTATCTGAATCTTTGATATTTTCTTATATCGGGATTCTCGGGGAAATGCAAAGCATATTACAGGATATTATCTTGCAAAATGCCCTGTTTGCAGGCATGTACAGACTTTTATCGTGCCTTCCGAAACCGGAAAACAACATCGCCGATCTGTAAGATTTGTCAATGAAAGGTTTAAATTAATTGTGTAAATTTGTCAATTCCTGTATTGCAGAATCGAGTACAGTATAGTAACTTCATATATGGATGTAAATTTTGTAGCGCGCAACCGGTGTTGCGTCTATTTATATTGTTGCACAAATACCCGAAAGGCTGAGGTCATCTACGTCATGAAAAAAAGAAACTCGACAAAAAAGAAGATGCAAAAAGGAATTGTAACAGTCATTATCGCACTCGCAGTGCTTGCTATAATCGGAACCGGAACCTATTTGTACATAAACCGTGAAAAGACATACGCTGTAACGGATGCTTCGGGCAAGAAGGAGAAGCTTACCATAGACGAGCTTAAGACCGCTCTGGACGTGGACATCTTCTATCCGGGAATCTCGATTAACGGAACGGATGTCTCCGGGAAGACGAAAGAACAGGTTACGGCGATGTTTGCAGCGGATCCTTCGCTGGATGCACCTTCCGTCAATCTCTCGCTGTCGGTTCAGGGAGTGACCTATCCGGTCGACGCGGCCTCGCTTAATATTTCTTCGAACCTTTCTGCCATTATAGATGAAGCATATAACTACGGCAGAACCGCAACCGCGACAAATGAAGCCGAAGCCCTGGTCGAGAGGTATAACACGGTTGCTCTTCTGGAGACAACCCCGAAAGCCTATATGTCTTCGTACACGGCCGATCCGGGCGCGATCTATTCGGCGGTTCATATGATTCTGGATCCGCTTCAGCGCGAGCCTGTCGATGCCAAGGCCTCATCCTTTGACAAAGAAGCTTTGAAGTTTATTGTCGAAGAATCGCAGGCGGGACTGTCTCTGGATGCTGACAAGGCGATCGCTGATATCGAGGCGGCCGTCAACGCGCAGTCCTTTAACCAGGTGGTCGAGGTTGCCGCAACGGTTGTCGAGCCGCAAATGTCCGCTGCGGATCTGTCCGCGAATCTCGGACTCGTTGCTACAACAACTACGGAAACGACATCCGATGCAAACCGGAATACCAACATCAGTCTCGTGTGCAAAGCGCTGGACGGACTTGTTCTGCAGCCCGGCGAGTCCTTTGACTTTAATGAATACGTGGGAGAACGTACCGCGGATAAGGGATATAAGGAAGCGGGCGGTATCTTTGACGGAATCCTTCGTCAGGAGTTGGGCGGCGGTATCTGCCAGGCCAACGGAACACTCTTCCACAGCGTCATGAAAGCCGATCTTCAGGTCGACGAGCGCAATCCCCACTCCTGGCCGAGCACGTATGTTCCGGTAGGAACTGACGCGACGGTGACATGGGGCGGCGCAAACTTCAAATTTACGAACAACACGGAGTATCCGGTTGCCATTCATGCCTTCTATGCGGACCGTGAGGTCACCGTACAGATATACGGACGTCCGGTTGCCGACGGCCTGAAGGTCAAGATCGAGAGCAAGATTATAGCAACGACCCCCGCGGGCCCCGCCGAATATGTGGCGGATCCCCTGCTTCCTGCCGGGACGATCAATCCGGTCGCGATCCGCAAGGCGCATGATGCCATAACGGCGGAATGCTATAAGGTTTATTATGACGCGGCAGGCACCGAAGTGAAGCGCGAGCTGGTGTGCACCAGCTACTACCGTGCTCTCTGTGAGAAAATCGGCGTAGGAGTGCTGGCGCCCGACGGTGTGACGCTCTATCCTCTCGATCCCAAGACCGGCATTGTAACGATGCCGCCTGTAACACCTGCACCGACCGATACGACAGCCGCGCCGACGGACACAGCTCCCACGGCCCCGACGGAGACAACGGCGGCGGCGTAATTTTTACGCGGCGCTTCTTTGTATGGACCATATTAATTGATTCTTAGCCGGCAATGGCTGGACAGCATGGAAACCTACTGACAGAATCCTTAAGAACACTCTTATGTATCAGCATCGGAAACAAAGTTTGGGGTAGGTTAATATGAAGAAAATCAAGATGCCGGAAGGCAAATACACCAAGTGGATTTTAATCGGAGCTTTGGCTCTCGCAGTGCTGGCCCTTGGTGGAGCTGCCATTTTTACGTTCACCCAGAAGCCTGGAACGCTTCCCCCTGCGGGAAGTGCGACCGCTTCGGCCGAGACGCCTGTAACCGATGTTTCAGCCATGAAGACACTTCTCGACACGAACACCTTCTATTTGGGAATTTATATCAACGGCATCAACGTTTCCGGCAAGACCCGGGAAGAAGTCGTTGCGCTTTTCGAAGATGATCCCGCCCTTAATACACCGGCTATTTCGCTTTCCCTTCTCGTTGAAGGGGAGGAGTACCCTTTGAATGCCGGTGATCTTCTCGTTACATCCGATATGACCGAATTAATCGACGAAGCATATGCGTATGGACGTACGAGCCCGAAGACCGACGAAACGGCAGCGCTGAATGATCGCTACCAAACCGTCAAGGCGCTCGAGATGACCCCGATGAAATTCGAATCCGACTATACGGCGGATCTCGAGGCGATCGGCAAAGCCGTCGACGCGATACTTCTACCGATGGCATCCGATGTAAAGGAAGCTTCCGTGACAGGTTTTGATGTTGCGACTTTGTCGTTTACTATCGAACCTTCGTCGAACGGTCTTACGTTTAACGCGAGAAAGGCCGCCGACGATATTTTTGCGGCGATCGGAGCGGGCGAATATGATGCGATTGTTACGGTCGAAACCGTCGTTGTAAAACCGAAGGTGAGCACGGAAGATCTTTCCAAACTCGGACTGGTCAGCACGACGACCACCAATACGACCGATGTAGCGAACCGCAACACCAATATTGACCTTGTCTGCAAAACAATCGACGGACTGGTCCTTCAGCCCGGCGAATCCTTTAACTTCAATAATTTTATCGGGAAGAGAACGTCCGACAAAGGATATAAGGAAGCCGGCGGTATATTTGACGGGACTCTCCGAAACGAACTTGGCGGCGGTATCTGTCAGGCGAACGGCACCCTGTATAACAGCGTTTTAAAAGCCGATCTGCAGGTAGATGAGCGCCATCCCCATTCCTGGCCGAGCACCTATGTCCCGATCGGACAGGACGCGACGGTAACGTGGGGCGGAGCCAATTTCCAGTTTACCAACAACACGGAGTATCCGATTGCGATTCATGCTGTATACAAGGACCGTACCGTTACCGTGGAAATCTATGGGCGTCCGATCGAAGACGGTATGACAATCGAAATCGAGAATGCGATCCTGAGCGATTCCGCGCCCGGTCCGACGATTTATATAGCGGATCCGACACTTGCTGCCGGCAAGACGAAAACGGTCCGCAGCGCCCATCACGCCATCAGCGCGGTTTCCTACAAGGTCTGGTACAAGGACGGCGTAGAGGTGAAACGCGAAAAGGCTGACGACAGTTATTACCGTGCCATTCAGGCGACGGTTCAGGTAGGTGTTCTCGGTCCCGACGGAGCCGTCTATACGATGGATCCGGCGACGGGCGGGGTTGCGATACCCGCGGCACCCGCACCGGTCGCTCCGCCTCCTGCCCCGACCGATCCGGTAACTCCTGCCCCGACCGATCCGGTAACTCCCGCGCCGACGGACCCGGTGACCCCGGCTCCGACGGATCCCGCAACACCGGCACCGACCGATCCGACACCGGCACCGTAACACGGTCGGTATCGATTCCGTAAGGCGATACCCGCAGCAGGGACACCAATAGGCTGTAACTCTCATACAAATCGAAGCATAAAAAATCCCCGGTACCTTTTGCGAAGTGCCGGGGATTATTGTTATTTACGGATATTTATCCGGTTTACTTCTTCTGGATCATGGATTTGTTCCAGCAGGAGAGAGGCTCGACACCGAGAAGCTTGGCGATCGTAGAGGCCAGATTGGCCAGACCGTAATCATGACTGTCGATCACTTCATAAGCATCTTTGTTCACCGTGTTGTCGTAGAAGATGCAGGGCACTTGATTCAATGTATGGCTCGTCTTGGCCTTGATGCGTCCGGTCTTGTCTTTCTGCGGCTCACCTGTTTTCGAGAGCTCGTACATTTCTTCGGCGTTGCCGTGGTCGGCCGTAATGATTGCCATTCCACCGACTGCGTCGATCGCGTTCAGAACGCGTTTAAGCGCGATGTCGACCGACTCGACACCGATGATTGTCGATTCGAGAATACCTGTATGTCCGACCATGTCGCCGTTCGGGAAATTCACGCGCATAAAGGGGAATTTGTTGGAACGAATCTTCTCGACCAGGACGTCGGTGATTTCGGCGGACTTCATCCACGGACGCTGCTCAAAAGGAACAACATCGGACGGAATCTCGATGTATTCTTCAAGATCGTCGTTGAATTTGGATGAGCGGTTGCCATTGAAGAAGTACGTAACATGGCCGAATTTCTGTGTCTCGGACATTGCGAGCTGGGCGATTCCCTTATCGGCAAGAAGCTCTCCTAAAGTGTTGCGGATCAGAGGCGGGGAGACCAGGAACTTCTTCGGGATATGAAGGTCGCCGTCATATTCGAGCATACCCGCATACTGGACCTGCGGAACACGAACGCGGTCGAACTTGTCAAATTCGGCGCCGGCCTCAAAAGCCGTCGTAATCTCCTGCGCACGGTCTCCGCGGAAATTGAAAAGAATGACACTGTCGCCGTCTTCGATCGTACCGACGGGAGAACCGTTTTCCGTGATGACGAAAGCGGGAAGATCCTGGTCGATCACACCGGGAATCTCATTTCTATAGGTTTCGATCGCTTCTTCGGTGCTCGAAAAGCCGCGGCCCTCGCCGAGAACATGCGTATGCCAGCCGTCGTCGACCATCTGCCAGTTGGCGCCGTAACGGTCCATAGTGATCTTCATGCGGCCGCCGCCCGAAGCGATACGGTAATCGGTATCGGTGTCGTTTAGTTCGGAGAGCTTCTCTTCGAGCTGACCGACGTAATTAAGCGCACTTGTCTCGCCGACGTCACGGCCGTCGAGAAGAATGTGAACGCGTGCTTTCTTAACGCCTTCGGCCTTGGCTTCTTCAAGCATCCTGAAGAGGTGGTCGATGTGGGAATGTACGTTGCCGTCGGAGAGAAGACCGAGAAAATGCAGGGTTCCGCCCTTTACGGCATCGGAAATCAGGGACTTCCACACGGGGCTGTCATACATGACTTTCGTCGCGATGGATTCGTTGACGAGCTTTGCACCCTGGCTGTATACCTGGCCGGCGCCGATGGCGTTGTGGCCGACTTCTGAATTTCCCATGTCGTCGTCGGAGGGAAGACCTACCGCCGTTCCGTGCGCCTTCAGGCGCTGAACCGGATAATTATTGAAGCACTTGTCGAGTGTCGGCTTATTCGCGAGATTGACGGCATTGCCGACATTGGTTTCTTTAAGTCCGATACCATCCATAATAATAAGAACGACAGGACCCTGATATGAAATACTCATTTAATTCACTCCTTTATGAGAATACGCTTTTCGTGTTTTTCATCATACCATAGGAATGTGACCGTAATCATCATGCAAATGGAACGAAGCTGGAAATTCCTTTTTTATTAACGGAATTTTCTTGGTTTGCCTTTATAAATGAGGAAAAAGAGAGTGCCGCTATGCTATAATATATGCGGTTCTTGCGCCTTAAGAGGGATGGCGGTCATATCTGCCGTAATCAAAGGAGAGAACCGTAACCGGCATAAGCCGGTATCTTTCACTATTAACGGTAGTACCGCTAATCAATAAGGAGGAAATAAGAATGCCAAGATCGAAACAATCAATGGACGGTAACACGGCTGCTGCTCACGTGGCTTATGCCTACACGGAAGTCGCCGGAATTTACCCGATCACACCATCGAGCCCGATGGCCGACAGTGTTGACCAGTGGTCCGCCGCAGGACGTAAGAACATTTTCGGCAATCAGGTAAAGGTTGTTGAAATGCAGTCTGAAGCAGGTGCCGCGGGCACGGTTCACGGCTCTCTCGCAGCCGGTGCTCTCACAACGACATTTACGGCTTCTCAGGGTCTTCTCTTGATGATCCCGAACATGTACAAAATTGCCGGTGAACAGCTGCCTTGCGTCTTTGACGTTTCGGCCCGTACCGTAGCCTCTCACTCCCTGAATATCTTCGGTGACCACAGTGACGTTTATGCCTGCCGTCAGACAGGTTTTGCCATGCTGGCCGAGACGAACACGCAGGAAGTCATGGACTTAAGCCCCGTAGCGCACTTAGCGTCGCTCGAAGGCAAGGTTCCCTTTATCAATTTCTTTGACGGCTTCCGTACGTCTCACGAGATCCAGAAGATCGAGACCTGGGATTATTCCGACCTTAAGGAAATGTGCAACATGGATGCCGTCAAGGCGTTCCGTGAGCATGCCCTGAATCCGGAGCATCCGACCATGCGCGGTTCTCACGAGAACGGCGACGTTTTCTTCCAGCACCGTGAAGCCTGCAACAGCGTCTATGACGAACTGCCGGCCGTTGTCGAGAAGTATATGGCCAAGGTCAACGAGAAGCTTGGCACCGATTATGATCTGTTCAACTACTACGGCGCACCGGATGCCGAGCGCGTAATCATCTGCATGGGTTCTCTGTGCGATGTTGCCGAAGAAGTTGTCGATTATCTGACGGCAGCCGGCGAGAAGGTCGGACTTCTTAAAGTTCGTCTCTATCGTCCCTGGGTCTCCTCCGCGATCCTTAAGGTTCTCCCGAAGACCGCCAAGAAGATTGCCGTCCTTGACCGTACAAAGGAACCCGGCGCACTGGCCGATCCTCTGTATCTGGATGTTGCCGTTACGCTTCGCGAAGCGGGAATCAACGATGTGATCCTTTCTGCCGGCCGTTATGGCTTAGGTTCCAAGGATACCCCGCCGTCTTCCGTATTTGCCGTATTCACGGAGCTCAAGAAGGATGCCCCGAAGACGCGTTTCACAATCGGAATCGTCGACGACGTAACCAACTTAAGCCTTCCCGAAGTAAAGCCGGCTCCGATCACATCGGCTCCCGGTACGGTAGAGTGCAAGTTCTGGGGTCTTGGCGGAGACGGTACCGTCGGCGCCAACAAGAACTCGACCAAGATTATCGGCGACCATACCGATAAGTACATTCAGGCGTATTTCCAGTATGACTCCAAGAAGACCGGAGGTATCACAATCTCCCATCTTCGTTTCGGAGACAAGCCGATCAGAAGCCCTTATTACATCAACCAGGCGGACTTTGTCGCATGCCACAACCCGTCCTATGTTTTAAAGGGCTTTAAGATGGTTCAGGACGTTAAGCCGGGCGGTATCTTCATGATTAACTGCCAGTGGTCTGACGAAGAGCTTGCGACGAAGCTGAACGCAGCTGCCAAGAAGTATATCGCCGACAACAAGGTACAGCTCTATACAATCAACGCCATCGACAAGGCAGAAGAGATCGGCATGGGCAAGCGCACCAACACGATCCTTCAGTCCGCTTTCTTCAAGCTTGCAAAGGTTATGCCGATTGACGAGGCAATCTCTTTCATGAAGAGTGCCGCGAAGAAGTCTTACGGCAAGAAGGGCGATGCGATCGTCGAGATGAACTACAAGGCAATCGATGCCGGTGTGGACGCTCTCCACAAGGTAGAGGTTCCGGCTTCCTGGTCCAATCCGGAAGCGGATGCTCCGGAAGCTGAGCTTTCCGGCCGTGCGGACACAGTGAAGATGGTCAAGGAACTGATGAACCCGATCGCGCTGATGGACGGCGACAGCCTTCCCGTTTCCGCTTTCAAGGATATCGCCGACGGTCAGTTCGAACTCGGCGCTTCTGCCTATGAGAAGCGCGGAACGGCCGTTATGGTTCCCGAATGGGATGCCGCAAAGTGCATCCAGTGTAATACCTGCTCGTTTGTCTGCTCACATGCGACCATCCGTCCGTTTATGCTGTCCGACGAAGAAGTAAAGGCCGCTCCCGCCAATTTGAAGTGCGCCGACATCAAGCCGAAGGCCGGCGCCTACAAGTTTGCCATGAGCGTTACGCCTCTTGACTGCATGGGCTGCGGCGAATGTATCACCGTATGTCCCGCCAAGGCGATCACGATGGTTCCTCAGGAATCTCAGCTTGATCAGCAGCCGGTATTCGATTATCTTGTCGCCAATGTCAGCAAGAAACCCGGAATGCCTGCCGATACGACAGTCAAGGGTTCACAGTTCAATCAGCCTCTCCTCGAATTCTCGGGAAGCTGCGCCGGTTGTGCCGAAACATCCTATGCACGTCTTCTTACACAGCTCTTCGGCGAGCATATGTATATTTCCAACGCCACCGGATGTTCTTCGATCTGGGGCGGTCCCGCTGCGACCTGCCCTTACACGACGAACAAGGACAGCAACATGGGACCCGCATGGGCGAACTCTCTTTTCGAGGACAATGCCGAGCACGGCTTTGGTATGTATCTCGGACAGAAGACCCTTCGTGACCAGGCAATCGCCAAGCTCGAAGAGGCTGCGGCTTCCGAGTCCGCGTCTGCTGAACTGAAGGCTGCCGTTGCTACGTTTATCGAGACCAAAGAAAACACCAAAGAGAATACCGCTGCGGTTGACGCCGTTGTTGCGGAGCTTGAGAAGATCGCGGCCAAGGGCGACGAGCTGGCCAGGGAAGTTATCGACAAGAAGCAGTATCTCGGCAAGAAGTCCGTATGGATCCTCGGCGGAGACGGATGGGCTTACGACATCGGCTTCGGCGGACTTGACCACGTTATCGCTTCCGGCGAGAACGTCAACATCATGGTCTTCGATACGGAGATGTACTCCAACACAGGCGGTCAGGCTTCCAAGGCCTCCAACATCGGCGAGGTTTGCCAGTTTGCCGCTTCCGGTAAAGAGATCGGCAAGAAGAGCCTTGCAGAAATCGCAATGAGCTACGGCTACGTCTATGTGGCGCAGATCGCTCTCGGTGCGAACCCCGCTCAGGCCGTTAAGGTTATTGCGGAAGCAGAAGCCTATCCGGGCCCGTCTCTGATTATCTGCTATGCTCCCTGCGAGCTTCACGGCGTCAAGGGCGGCATGAACCACTGCCAGGATGAGATGAAGTCGGCCGTTAAGTCCGGTTACTGGAATCTCTTCTCCTTCAATCCCGCTCTCAAGGCGGAAGGGAAGAATCCTTTCACGCTTACATCGAAGCCCGGCGACGGAACCTATCAGGCATTCCTGAACAACGAGACACGTTATACGAGTCTCACGCGTTCATTCCCCGATCGTGCGGAGAAGCTCTTCAGCGAATCCGAGAAGGCGGCTGTTGCCCGTTACGAGCACCTGCTGAGACTTGTCGAGCTTTACAAGTAAGAGACTCCTGATCAAAGACTGACAAAAGAACGGATACGGGCGGAACGCAATCAAGCGAACCGCCCGTATTTTTTTTGCGAAAACCGCTTGTTTACACGACTTTATATACGAACCGGACATCAATCCGTCTTAATCCCTATGCTATAATGAAATAGATTCTTTACAGTCGGTAAAGTGCTTTTACAGGGCACATAGAATGGAATAAGGAGAAATGAAAATGGCACATGAATTGACCAAGATGACCATAGACGGCAATACGGCGGCAGCATATACCTCGTATGCATTTACCGAAGTTGCGGGGATCTTCCCCATTACGCCGTCGTCGCCGATGGCGGACTACACGGACCAGTGGGCCCAGCAGGGTAAGAAGAACATTTTCGGGCAGACCGTTAACGTCGTCGAGATGCAGTCGGAAGGCGGCGCTTCGGGTGTCGTACACGGATCTCTTGCAACGGGTGCTCTCACAACGACCTATACGGCCTCACAGGGTCTGCTCCTGATGATCCCGAATATGTATAAGATTTCGGGCGAATTGCTCCCCTGCGTATTCCATGTTTCCGCAAGAGCTCTCGCAGCACATGCCTTAAGTATTTTCGGCGACCACGCCGACGTAATGGCGTGCCGGCAAACCGGGTTTGCCATGCTCTGCTCCAACAGCGTTCAGGAAGTCGCCGATCTCGCGGCAGTCGCGCATCTCGCAACAATCCGCAGCCGCGTACCGTTTCTTCATTTCTTCGACGGTTTCCGCACGTCTCACGAGATCCAGAAGATTGATGTGATGGACTATGCAGATCTTGCGGATCTTGTCGATTACGAGGCTCTTAAGGAATTTAGAAGCCGCTCGCTCTCACCGAATCATCCCACGCTTCGCGGCACGGCACAGAATCCGGACATTTATTTTCAGGGCCGTGAAGCTGCCAACCGGTTCTATCTTGCTCTTCCGGAAATTGTCGAATACTACATGGATAAGATCAATGAGATCCGCGGCACCGACTATAAGCTTTTCAACTATTACGGTGCGCCGGATGCCGAGCGCGTAATTATTGCCATGGGCTCGGTCGACGAGACGATCGAAGAGACCGTCGACTATCTTCTGTCCAAAGGCGAAAAGGTCGGTCTTCTCAAAATACGCCTGTACCGCCCCTTCGCCGTAGAGAAATTCCTCGCGGCACTGCCGGCTTCGGTAAAATCCATCGCCGTTCTTGACCGCACCAAGGAACCGGGAGCGCACGGTGAACCTCTTTTCCTTGACGTATGTGCAGCCTTTGCGGGCTTAGCCAATGCACCCCGTATTATCGGCGGCCGCTACGGATTAGGCTCGAAGGACACGACCCCCGATCAGATTTTTGCCGTATACAAGGAACTTAAGAAAGCAGACCCGAAGAAGCAGTTCACCATCGGCATCAACGACGATGTGACGCACATGTCGCTGGATCTCGGCGAATCAATCGACGTCGCCTCTCCGGATACCTTTTCGGCGCGTTTCTGGGGGCTCGGAGCCGACGGAACGGTCGGTGCCAACAAGAACTCTATCAAAATCATCGGCGATCATACGCCGCTCTACGCGCAGGCCTATTTTTCCTACGACTCCAAGAAGTCCGGCGGCGTTACGATTTCTGACCTCCGTTTCGGGAAATCCCCGATCCGATCGACGTATCTGGTTAACAAAGCGGAATTTGTTGCATGTCACAACCCGTCCTATGTTTACAATTATGATATGCTCTCCGCGCTCAAGCCCGGCGGCGTTTTCCTTCTGAATACGCAATGGACGCCTGAGGAAGTTGAAGAACATCTTCCCGCGTCGATGAAACGTGTGATGGCTGCAAAGAAGATACGGTTCTATACAATCGATGCGGTGGCTAAGGCGATAGAGATCGGGCTCGGCGGCCGAATCAACACGATCTGCCAGTCGGCCTTCTTCAAGCTCTCGGGCATCATCCCGACCGAACAGGCCGTTGATTACATGAAGAAAGCGGCGTATAAATCCTACGGCAAAAAGGGCGATGACATCGTGAATATGAATTACGCTGCGATCGATGCCGGAGTGGATGCGGTTGTCTCAATACCGGTACCGCCGGAGTGGGCCGACGCCGTCGATGCTCCGAAGGAGAAGAAGGACGTCCCGGACTTCATCCGCGACGTCGTCGAGGTTATGAACGCCCAGGAAGGCGACAAGCTTCCCGTATCGGCGTTTACCGGCCGCGAAGACGGCACGTTCCCGCAGGGGACCGCACAATACGAGAAGCGCGGAATTGCCGTCGACATTCCGATCTGGGATTCGACAAAATGCATTCAGTGCAACCAGTGCTCGCTGGTCTGTCCGCACGCGGCGATACGTCCGTTCCTCCTCAATACTTCCGAAGCCGCTTCAGCACCGTTTGCCACAAAACCGGGCATGAAGGGTTATGAGAACTATCAGTACCGCATACAGGTTTCGGCTATGGACTGTACCGGATGCGCGACCTGCGCTACTGTATGCCCCGCCAAAGAGAAGGCCCTTAGAATGCAGCCTCTCAAAGACCACATGGATGAGGCTAAGAACTGGGAATACGCGATCGGGCTTTCCGGCAAACCGAATCCGTCCGACAAGAAGACGGTGAAGGGAAGCCAGTTTGAGAAGCCCCTGTTCGAATTCTCGGGTGCCTGTGCCGGATGCGGCGAAACCGCCTATGCAAAGCTTCTTACACAGCTTTTCGGCGACCGTATGCAGATTTCAAATGCGACGGGATGCTCTTCGATCTGGGGTGGTTCGGCTCCGTCCATGCCTTATACGACAAATCGTGACGGCTTCGGACCGGCCTGGGGCAATTCGCTTTTCGAGGACAATGCAGAGCATGGTCTTGGAATGTACCTCGGAGCAAAACAGCTGAGAAACCGCGTCGGCGATCTGCTTATAAAACTGATTGACCTTGCCGGTGACGGAGATGCGGCGGCTGCCGCTCAGGCTTGGATCGACGGCAAGGAATCCGGTGAGAAGACGAGGGAGTTATCCGCGGCATTAAGCGCTGCTCTTAAGGCATATGACGGAAGTAATGAAGATGTTAAGACTTTGATCGCTTCGATTCTTCTCTACGAAGACTATTTCGTCAAGCGTTCGCAGTGGATCATCGGCGGAGACGGCTGGGCTTACGACATCGGTTACGGCGGACTCGACCACGTACTTGCTTCCGGTGAGGACGTGAATATTCTGGTTCTCGATACCGAAGTTTATTCGAATACAGGCGGTCAGGCCTCGAAGTCTACTCCGACGGGAGCCGTCGCGCAGTTTGCCGCCGGCGGTAAGGCATTGAAGAAGAAAGACTTGGGTCTGATGGCAATGTCCTACGGATATGTCTATGTCGCACAGGTTGCCATGGGCGCGAGCCAGATGCAGACGATCAAGGCATTTAATGAGGCCGAGGCGTATCACGGACCGTCGATTGTTATCTGCTATTCACCGTGTATCAACCACGGAATCAAGACGGGAATGGGTTCGACACAGGGTCACGAGAAGGATGCGGTGACTTGCGGGTACTGGCATCTCTACCGTTTCAATCCGGATTTGAAGGCCGAAGGGAAGAATCCTTTCGTGTTGGACTCCAAGGAGCCGTCGGGAGATTTCCTCGCGTTCCTCAAGAGCGAAGTCCGTTACAACACGCTTTACAAGAAGTATCCGGAAGAGGTCGTCGAAGGACTGTTCGCGAAAAATCACGCGGATGCGCTGGAGCGTTATGCGGCATATAAACGTATGGCGGCGGATATCGGGTAAATTCCGAATTTTAGTCCGATAGTAACGATCTATTCTTTTGTTTTAACGGGTCTAGGACGCCTCAAATGACCTCTCTTGGAGGTCATTTGAGGCGTCTTTTTCAATCGATCGGATCGTTTCAATACTGACATCGACTCCGACTATTTATTTTCCTTCCACATTGATCACAGAATGCCGTCAAACTCTTCATCATTTTCAGAAATAAAGAACATAGGTTAACCCCTATTCACTCCGAAATTGCTATTATTGGGTATTACCTGGTTTACAAAAACAACCACAATTTCCGGGTCAAATTGTGTGCCTGAACATCTTATCAATTCATTTACGGCTTCTTCCGGAGTGAATCCCTTTCGATAACTCCTGTCACATGTCATTGCATCATAAGAATCAGCAATCGCAATTATCCTTGCAACAAGGGGGATTTCGTCTCCCTTCAATCCGCTGGGATATCCGTGTCCGTCCCATCTTTCATGATGATGCAGAATAAACTGTGCTAATTCAGAAAATTCATTTACAGAGCTTAATATCCGCCAACCTACCTCGGGGTGTTTTTTAATCTGTTCCCATTCCAGTTCATTTAACTTGCCGGCTTTATTCAGTATTTTCTCATCTATACCCATTTTACCGATATCATGAACCAGCCCCGCAGTTCCGATCTTATTTACATCATCCTTTGTCATATTTAGTTCCAACGCAATCGCCTGACAAATTGCACTCACTCTGTTTGAATGAAGCGACTCTCTGTTGCTTTTCTCAAATAAAGTATTCATGACAATCTCAACGGTCTTACTTCTCGAACTTGAACGCTCATACAATTTATGCCTGTACATATGATTTTCTGCATTTGCCATTACTTCGGTCATTTTCTTTGTATTGCTCGTTTTAGTATCGTATCCATATGAAATGGACAGTTCAATTTTTTCGATCGACTGTTCGGATGCCAGCTGTTTGATGCAGCCGGCTATTTGCGCGGTCTCTGCAGCACTTGTGTTTGGTAATATTACAGTAAATTCATCTCCGCCGATTCTGGAAATAATATCTCCGGTCCGGCACGCGTTTCTGATTGTCCCGGCTGCTTTGATAAGAAGTTTATCCCCAAAACTGTGTCCAAATGAATCGTTGATCAATTTCAATCCATTGACATCACACATGATTATCGAAATAGGAAGGTTAGACTCTGTGTCAATCCTTTTTAATTCTTCTTCATAGAATCTTCGATTATAGAGGTCTGTGAGATGGTCGTGATAACTTAAGTAAATCAGTTCGTTTTCTGTTTTCTTGCGCTCTGTTATGTCCATGAAAGTAATAAGACTTGCCCAGGGCTTACCCTCCTTGTCTTTTACAGGAGTACCGAATATCTCCAGAAGTATTCTTGTTCCATTCGGGCGTTCAACGACCATATCGTCAATGTGTGCGCTGGCACCTTTCATTCCCAATACAATAGGCAATTCAGCGGTAGGATATTGGTTATTGGTATCTCCTTTATATGCCTTATATAATTCGGATAGATTTTGCTCATTCGCATCAGGAAGAATTCCGCGTCCCAATAGATCTATCCCCATATCATTGACCATCAAGGGTTTTCCCTCTGCGGCATCGACCATAAAAACGCCTACAGGAAGAAGTTTTAATAATGAAGTTAAAAGCTCGTTTTGCTTTCTCATATTCTCTTCAGCATGCCTTTTCTCTGTTTCATCAAGGAAAACAAGCATACCGGCCTTAATTCTATTATTGGAATCTCTGATCGGCACTGCGTTTGCGAGCACGTATCGGTCCTCATGATTATCTCTTCTAATCACAAATTCTTCACTGCAGGTCTCACCATATACAACAGCTCTGGTCAAAGGCGACTCATCCTCAGCATAGGGGGTGCCGTCAAGATGCAGTATTCTCCAAGCAGAGGCATAATTGTGAATATCGATATTTTTTACAAGCTCTTCTTCAGATTTATCTCTGATCAGAAGGCCTGCCTTGTTAACATATCTGAGCTTGACGTCAGGCGCGTCCGCAATAGCGATTCCTGCCTGGCTGTTCTCAAACGCGGCTTTAAGAATAGCCTGAGATTCGGAGAGTTCTTCGTCTGCATTCTTCCGTTCGGTAATATCCATTGAAATGATCTGTATTCCGATAATCTCTCCCGTTAAATTCATGACTCTTGCATAAGTGCTGGAAAACCATTTGGGTTCTGCATTTAGGACAAAATAGTCTTCGTATTGCTGCGGCTGTTCACATTGTGCGGCTTTCTCTAATCGAGCATAGAATTTCCGGGCATCCGTTGAATGGAAAAGGTCAGTAAATGATTTGCCAATATAGTCCTCTGCCTTTCCGCCAATAATCTCGATCATCTTTTTATTGTAGGATATTATGTATCCATCGGTCGTGTAGTAACTGATTCCAACACCGGTGTATTCAAATAGACATTTATAACGCTCTTCACTTTCAAACAAGGCCTTTTCGGCCTTCCTCTGATCGGTAATATCCTGAAGAATGCAGTGTGTCTGCTTAAACTCACCATCGTCATCATAAGCAATCTTCCCCTCGAAAGATATGGTTAAACGATGCCCGTCTTTACTCAGCATCTCAAATTCACTGTGAATATATCCCTGTGCTTTGAATATCGGGAAACGCTTGCGGAAGCTTTCTACATACTCCGGGCACAGAAAATCACCAAACCATTTACCGATTACATTCTCTTTGCTGTAACCTAATGTATCAAGCCATTTCTGGTTAACGTCAATAAAGCGGCCTTCGAAATCCAGCGATTGATAGCCAAGAGGCGCTTTATTGAATAGAAGTTGAAATCTCTCTTCGCGCAGCCTTATTTCATTTTCAGCCTTTTTTCGTTCTGTGATGTCCTGCGCGGCTCCCCACAGTGAAACAATGTTGCCTTTCGAATCTTTTGCAGCTTCGCCGCGCACCCACATCCAGCCATTTGATCCGTCTGAAGTGATCGTTTCCAGTTCTAATTCGTAAGGGATCCCTAAAGTTCTTGTGAGGTTAAGCGATTCTGAGAGTTCCTTCCAACTTTCCGGAGTGAACAGCTTCATGTGTTCCGCGTAGGACGGAGGGGGACTGGTTGGATCGAAACCATACATTTTGTATAACTCTTCAGACCAAACGACTTGATTTGTCGATAAATCCATCCTCCAGGTTCCCAGATGTGCAATTCGCTGTGATTCCAATAAATCGCGATTATTCTGCTTCAGCTGAACCTGACTCTCCCAAAGAGCCGCCTCGCTCTTTTTTATTGCATCAGACAGCTCGATCTGATCTAATTTATCAGCTGTCATCTCAATAATCATCTGGGTTATGTTTAGCAAAAAATCCATAGCAATGTCAACTTTTTCTTTTGAAACCACAGGCACTTTCCCGAGAGCCTCAAGATAGGCCAGTTCTTCGAATTCGAATTTTTCGGCTTGCTTTCTAAAAAAAGAAATATCTGGCTCATCAAAAAAGAATTGTCCGGAAAAAAGATTGGCAATATGCTCTCCTCTAATTACAATAGGGACTCCTGCGTCAACCAATCCATTCATACATTTATAATAATGATATTTTTCATGATCGCCCATTATGTTCGCTAATTGCGTATCGCTGACTGTGCAATTATAAGCCGTTTCGGGATTCTTCCGATGAAAATCAGTGCAGATTTGTCTCCATCCGGATTTGGATAAGACATTTCCATCAAGGTCTACAATGGCAGTCACAAAACCAGTTGCTCTGTTAAAGCCTTCAAGTAAAGTATTTGCTCTTTCAAAATCCACATAATCCAGAATCCTTGATTTCATCGGTACACCCCCTTGCAGATGAAAGATTTAGTGTTGCTAAAATGGCATACCGCCCGACAACTAATTTCATTAATTATATTATATATAGGCATTTACAAAAACAGAAGTATTTTGTGCAGTAAATGATGGGCGTTTGCGGTGTTGGGGAAGGCTTTATCGTTGATTTTTCTGAAAAGGCTGTTTCAGCAACCCTTTCTAAGGGCTTTTGCCCGATCATAACGATGAACGATTGTTTTGAAATGGTTGATGGAGCTGACATAGTATCATGTTTCAAGGTGAAATAGAAATTGCGCGTACCGCCCCTCCGAAGCTGCTTCGGTAAAGGAACATGGGCGTACCGCCCCTCCGAAGCGGGCTTCGGTAAAGGAACTTGGGCGTTCCGCCCCTCCGAAGCTGCTTCGGTAAAGGAACATGGGCGTACCGCCCCTCCGAAGCGGCTTCGGTAAAGGAACATGGGCGTACCGCCCCTCCGAAGCGGCTTCGGTAAAGGAACATGGGCGTACCGCCCCTCCGAAGCGGCTTCGGTAAAGGAACATGGGCGTACCGCCCCTCCGAAGCGGCTTCGGTAAAGGAACATGGGCGTACCGCCCCTCCGAAGCGGCTTCGGTAAAGGAACATGGGCGTACCGCCCCTCCGAAGCGGGCTTCGGTAAAGGAACTTGGGCGTTCCGCCCCTCCGAAGCTGGATTATGGAAAAGGATCGGAACGGGTGTTATAATTAAGTTTACCCTTGGGGGTTGATTTGGAGGGGCTTGGCTTCATGCGACTGGAAGAGAAAAAGAATCTTCTTCTTTCCGATACGATGATCCCGGATCTGTTTATTACGGAATATATGGTCGGATTATCGGCATCGGCGATCCGGTGTTATCTTTATCTTGTCATGGCTTTCAGGAATCAGAAAAGCGCTTCCGAGAAGGATCTTTCCGCCCGTCTTTGCTTACAGCCGGACGAAATCAAGGGCGCATTGACCGAGCTTGTACTTGCCGGCCTGATCGAATGGAGCGACAAGGGATCCGCGGTCCTTCTGGATTTGAAACAGAAGGAAATCGACGGCTATATTCGAAGCCGCGCCGGAGAACCGGAGATATGCGGCCCTACTGCTATATCGCCGGAGAACAAGGAACGCGACAGTCTCGCGAAATCAATCGAAAAGACTTTTTTTCACGGCTCTATGGCGTTCAAGTGGTATCGCGAGCTGGATATTTTAATGGACGATTTTCATTTCGAACCACAGGTCGTATATAAGCTCTTTCAGGTCTTAAGCGACAAGAAGAAGCTCGGAACCATTAATCAGATGAACGAGATGGCGGTTTTCTGGGAAAGCAGAGGGATCCGGACGCTTGAACAGCTGAGCGAGTTCCTGGCACATGAGGATGAAATTCAGACTGCTTTACGAAAACTCGGACGCCGTCTGCATAGGAAGATGATCGAGGATGACGAGGCGTGTGTCCGAATATGGATCGAGAGACTCGGATATGGCTACGATGTCATCGATTTTGCCGTCCGGAAGGTCTGGGAATACCAGGAACCGTCCGTTAATAAAGCCGATGCATACTTAAAATCCTGGTATGCGGCCGGTGTCAGGACATTAGCTGAAGCTCAAGTCTATGAGCAGGAACAGGCGAAAAAGAACCGGCAGGCGTATCAGCGCGACAGGTCACCGCGTCCGTCCGGTGCGGCGATGCCCAAGCAGAATTTTACCGGCGTCGAATACGACGAGGAATTTTTGAAAACGCTTGAAGACGATCCGGAAGAATATGCGAAGATGCTTGAGAAAAAGAACGAAGAAAAACTCTGAGGAGAGATACGAAATGGATAGTATACAAATTGCCGCACAGAATATACTCTCCGACCGGCGCGGGAAGAGCGAACTCGAAAGAGACCGCCGTGTGGAGGAGTTTCACAGGAAGTATCCGCGCCTTGCGGAGCTCGATCGGGAGATCAAGGTCTGCCGGGCCGAAATGCTTCTGGAAATGGCTGTGAACCGGGGCGCTCCGCCGGACCGTTCCGGACTCGACGCGATGGAGAAGGAGAAGAGGGAATACTTGGCCCAAAGCGGCATCACGCCCGATTATGCCCGTGTCATTCCATTCTGCGGGAAGTGCGACGATACCGGATTTAAGGACGGGGAGCCTTGCATATGTTATCGGGAACTGATACTTCCGGGTCTTGTTAAGGAATCCGGTCTGGACCGTTATCCGAACGCCCGCTTTTCGGTGTATAAGGACGACTATTATTCGATACCGGAGAAAATCCGTATGATTCGTACGGCGGTTGAAGCCTATGTGAGAGGGTTTCCGGCTCAAAGTGATAATTTGCTTTTCTGGGGAGATCCCGGCACAGGTAAGACTTTTATGGCCGCATGTCTGGCCCGCGAAGTGGTAAACCGCTATGTTCCGGTTCTTATGCTGACGGTCTCGAGTCTTCTGGATATAATGAATTCCTACCGGACTCTGACGCTGTCCTTCTCTCCGGATGAGGAAAGACTTACCATGGTCCGCGCGCAAAGAGAACTGATCTTTCACGGCGGTCTTCTGGTGATCGACGAGCTCGGGGTTGAAGCGCCGGGACCGAACACGGTTCCCGATCTTCTGCAGATTCTCGGGACGCGGCACCAGATGAATCTTCCGACTGTGATCACAACAAACCTTTCGCTTCCCGATCTACAGAAGAAATACGATAACCGCCTCTACTCGAGACTGTTCGGAGATTTTAAGAAGTTTCATTTTGAAGGCAAAGATATCCGTTTCAGCGCGGAATACCGCAAACTGTCCAGATAGGGGGAGATGTACTTGAGAATTACCTGTGGAATCGACACGATCCGTATTTCCAGAATCGGCGATCTTTTGAAGCGAAAAGGTGATTTGTTTCTGAACCGCGTTTATACGCCCGAGGAACAGGCTTTATGCCTCGGAAAGGGAAAGAGACAGGTTGAGTCTCTTGCTGCGCGTTTTGCGGCCAAGGAGGCGGTTTCCAAGGCCCTCGGAACGGGTATCGGCGCTGCCGGTGTCCGATTCAACGACATCGAGATTTATTCGGACGAGGGTGGCAAGCCCATTCTCTATCTGCACGGCAAGGCCGAAGAGTATTTCGTTCATACCGGCGGTATCAGCGCCGAGATCAGCATGTCACACGATGCCGACCAGGCCGTCGCGATGTGCGTCATGCAGTTTCACGACGGAAACGACACAAACGATTTGAGGGCATTTGATGGAATTACAGTCGGTCTTTAAGAAAATTCAAAAGAAGATATCCGGACTCGGAGCTAAGGCCAATAAACCGATCCGTGGCGCGGACAAGAATTTCGGCGAGATGCAGAATGTGCGCGAAAAATGGGACCTTTCCGAAAAGGACGCATACGTTAAGCAGCACGGAAGGCGAAAAGTCCCCACGTTTGTCATACCTGCGATCATTTTTCTCATAATTGCCGTCCTGCTGTTTTGGGCATTGCCGGGACTCGTTTCGCGTTTTGCGCAAAATACGGGAGCAGCACCCGATCAGGTCACGGAACCCGCGCGCGTTTACTCGTCTGATACGCGTGTCGTCGGGGTATATGCCGCCAATCTTTTCACGGAGGCCGACATCAAATCACCATATGTCACGCAGGTTCTTTTCAACGAGCCGGTAACGGTTCTCGATTCGGGCGCGCCGGAGGGTTTTCTTCATGTTTCCACGAGAGACGGTCTTGAGGGCTATATCCGGAGCGGGGACTTGAGCGATCAGCTTGATTCCGTCGAACCCAACCTTCATAAATACAAGCTTGTTGTTTCCGATATATCCAAAAACGTCATGTCGCACGCGAGCAACGGCACGCTTCTTATTCAGGTCATGATGAATACCGTGCTCTATTCGGACATAAAGAGCGACGGTGTTTATCAGGTAGCCTTGCCGGATGGAGGCACAGGCTGGATCGGCAGCAGCGGAGTAATCGAGCTCGGAATCAATGATCCGGTCGAGAAGGTCGGAGTCAGGTACTTCGTGAGCTCGGTTCTGTGTTTCGTCAATGCGACGCAGATCAACCACGGCATTACCATGCGCGGCCTTTCCGTTGACGGACTTGCCTATGTGGCCGCTGCGGTAAACGGCGTAACGCTGCCGCGTAACATGGAAGAGCAGGCCGCCATGGGAGACAGAGTCGATTTGACGTATGACGCGGTAACGGGAAGTCTTAATGTATCGGGGATTTCTCCCGGGGATCTGGTGTTTTTCCGGGATCCGAACGACCCGAACTCGGCCGCACCGTATGAGATGGCGATCTGTACCGATACGGGATCCCTTTTGATGACATCTGCAAGCCGCACTTCCCTGAAGCTTGTGACGCTTACGGATAATACGGATCTTCAGGCAAGAATCATCGCAGTCCGTAAGATATTCGACTGATACTCGTAAACGACGTTTTTTACAAGCGAAAAAGACCGCCGTACCTCGCCGAAAAATATCGGACATAGGTACGGCGGTTCATTTGTGAACACAGAAAAAGCCTGTCGGATTCTCGCATTCGGAAACCGGCAGGCGAATTCATCTTCAACAAAAAATCAGGCTCTCTTCACTTCTCCGGAACGAAGGCACCGGGTGCAGACGTGCATGGTCTTCGGTGTGCCGTCCACAATAACCTTAACGTTGCGAACGTTGGGCTGCTGTGTTGTAAGGGCACGACGGGAAACCTGTGAACGGGTTATGCTGATCTTTCTGCCAAAAAATGTATCCTTCTGACAGACTTCGCACTTTGCCATGAAAAACACCTCCTGTGTATGTTCAAATAACGCGCAGGTGAAATAGTAACACATTTCCGAATTCTGCGCAAGCCAATATGAGAATGAAACGGAAATTTTAGGAACCGGCTTTCCGGCTTCGGGACCGTAAAAGCTCCGAAGCGTTTTTACGGGGATCAGAGAGGGGAAATCGCGTTCGTCGGACAGACATCTATGCATGCCCCGCAGCGGGTGCATAGATTCTGATCGACGACGGCAAGAGCCCCGGTCATCGAGATCGCCCCGGACGGACATACCTTCATGCACTTCCGGCAGCCGATGCAGCCGGCCGAACAGTTCTGTCTTGTCTGGGCTCCGGGCCAGGTGTTCCGGCAAAGTACCGCGACTTTTGCGGACACCGGAAGCAGCTCGAGAACATTTTTCGGACAGATCTTAACGCACTGCCCGCAGGCCGTGCATTCGTCCGGATCGATCTGGACGATCCCGTTCTTTTTGGAAATAGCGTGGAATGCACAGACCGTGATGCAGTCGCCGAACCCGAGACACCCGTAGGTACAGGATCCGGGACCGCCCAGGAGCCCCTGTGCGGCGTTGCAGGTCTGGGTGCCGAGATATTCGTAGCGTGCACTCGTATGCCCGCTTGTGCCGCGGCAGAGAAGCTGTGCGGTCATCCGCTCCGCAATCTTTGCTTCGACTCCGAGAATGGAGGCGAGCTCAATGGAACAGGCGGCACCGCCGACGGCGCAGAGGCTTGTATCCGTTCCGCCGTCCGCGAGAAACTGTGCATATCCGTCACAGCCGGCAAAGCCGCAGCCTCCGCAGTTGGCCCCCGGAAGAGCGGCTGACAGGGCCTCCTTCTTTTCGTTTACGGGCATCCGGAAGAAATGCGACACGACGACGATCAGAACGCCCAGGAGGACGGAAATCCCGAGGACGACGGCACCGGGAACCAGAATGTTGGCAAGGGACTCGGGTATCTGAAGAAAGACTTTAAGCATGATAAACTCCTTATCGATACAAGATTCCGGGGAGGTTTTTTATCGGAACAGATTTTCGACCAGACCTTTGAAGCCGAAAAAGGATACGGCGACCAGAGACGCAGCGATGAGTGTGATCGGGAGCCCTTTAAGAGCTTCGGGTACATCGGCCTTGTCGACCTTTCTGCGTACGCCCGAGAAGAGAAAGAGCGAGAGAGTATATCCCAAACCGCCGCCCAAAGCATTAACCATCGAATCCGTGAAGGTATAGGATTTGGTGATGTTCAGGATGGCGACTCCGAGGACGGCGCAGTTGGTCGTGATCAGAGGAAGGAAGATGCCGAGCGCGTTATAGAGCGGAGGCATCGTCTTCTTCATGACCATTTCGATCATCTGCACGAGCGCGGCGATAACGAGTATGAACACGAGGGTCTGCAGATAACCGAGCCCCAAAGGATCGAGAAGCCAGATCTGTATCGGCCAGGTCAGTGCCGTGGATGCCAGCATGACAAGGATAACGGCTCCGCTCATACCCATGGCGGTCTTCAGATTCTTGGATACGCCGAGAAAAGAGCAGATACCGAGGAATTTTGATAAAACGAAGTTGTCAACCAGGATGGCTGAGAAAAGGATAATCATAAGTTCTTTCATACAGTGCCTCCCTGGCTGCCGCCACATCCGGAACAGCCGCCACAGGCCTCACATCCGCCGATTTCCGGCTTTTCGGGAGCTTTTTTCCCGAGAAAGCGGTTCAGTCGCTTCATGAAGATCTGCGTCAGGCAAATCCAAATTCCGTAAACAAAGAATCCGCCGGGCGGAAGAATAAAGAACATCATCGGCTCGATCACCGTCCCGAAAAGCGGAAGCCCCATACCGAAGAACGTACCGTTTCCGAGAATCTCACGGACGGCACCCATCAGAAACAGCGCGACGGCATATCCTATGCCCATGCCGAGTCCGTCAAAAAACGAAGAGATGACGGTCTTCTTGCTCGCGTAGGCTTCGGCGCGTGCGAGGACGATGCAATTTACGACGATCAGCGGTATGTAGATACCCAGAGATTCGTTGAGAGCCGGAAGATACGCCGATACGAGCATCTGTACGATCGTGACAAATCCGGCGATAACGGTGATGAAGGCGGGAATCCGCACCTTGTCGGGAATGATTTTCCGCACGAACGAAATGATGACTTCGGATCCGACCTGCACGAAAATGACGGCGAGACCCATGAAGAAGGCGTTCTGTGCGGTTGTCGTAATCGCGAGAAGCGGGCAGGTTCCTAAGACCAGTACGAGCGCGGGATTCTCAAACAGAATTCCGCTGAGAAGAACATGAAGGGGAGCATTCTTTTTTTTCTGTTCCGCGAGCCGTTCATCCGGATTCAGGTATGTTTTGTCGGATACGTCTTCCTTCATCAGATCACCCCCTGTTCACTAAGATAGGTATAAGCGCCAAACGCTTTGTTGACGGCAAGAGACGCGCCTTTTGAAGAAATTGTGGCGCCCGATATTGCGTCGATCTTGCTCGTTTCCCCGTCTCCGTTCACGCTGGTCTCTTTATTTGTGTCAAGTCCGGTAAACTGACCGGTAAAGGATTTCTCCTCGACACGTTTGCCGAGGCCGGGCGTATCGTCGGCGGCCGCCGCGCTTACCATAATCACTTTGCCGTCGCTGCCGATACCGACTGTCGTCACTATATTTCCGGCATATCCGCGCGAAGCCGTCACAATTACATATCCGAGGTTTTTACCTTCGGAATCCACGGCGCGGCTCAATTCAAGAATGGAAATATCTTTATCGGTCATCTGTGATACCTGATCCTTGGTGAGTTCAATCTCCTCAAACGATGCCGCCTCCGGGAAAATTGCCAGCTTGTTCTCGTAGGAGGCCTCTGCCGCCTGTTTCGCGATCGGACCCTTGGTCAATTCGTTTGTCGCGGCCAGGAGCAGTGTGACCGTGAGGCACAGTACCGCAAGGAGAAGGGCCGGCTGAAACATCTTAAGATTTTTCATGCTTTTTCACCTCCCCAAAAGGCTTAGGAACCGTGAAGCGGTCGATGTGGGGGACGAGAATGTTCATGAGCAGGATCGAGTAGGATACTCCCTCGGCCATGTTTCCGAAAAGTCGGATCAACGAAGTGATGATTCCGCAGCTGATTCCGAAAATAATCCGACCCTTTCTTGTGACGGGAGACGTGACATAATCGGTCGCCATAAAGAATGCGCCGAGGAACAGTCCGCCTGCCAGAAGCTCATAGAGCGGGTCTTTACCTGCCAGCCCAGTCAGAAGAAGGACGGTACCTATATAGGTAAGAGGTATCCAAAGAGTAATGACTTTACGGGCGACGAGATAAATTGCCCCGATCAGGAGAGCCAGAATACAGACTTCGCCGATCGTGCCCGTTTTGTCTCCGAGAAAGAGCGAGAGGTACGAGGGAAGATCGGGAGCACCGGCCGAACCCTGCGCCTTGAGAATCGCGAGAGGCGTTGCCGAGGAAACCGCATCCGCGGCTTTACTCGTGGCCGATATGAGATTCGCGCCGCTAATAGACTTCACGAAGTCAAATGACCCGCTCGAAAAAGCCCAATTCGTCATGGCCTTCGGGAATGCGATCGAAAGAATAATCCGGGCCGTAAGCGCCGGGTTGACGAAATTGTTGCCGAGACCTCCGAACATCTGCTTCACGACGACAATCGCAAAAAAGGCTCCGATGACAACCATGTAATACGGAATCGTCGGCGGAAGATTGAAGGCGAGCAAAACGCCCGTGATTACGGCTGTCCAGTCGGAAAGAGTGTTGTCTCTTTTCATGATGCGTCGGGAAAGATATTCAAAGCCCATGCATGACAGCACGGATACCAGAATAACCACGATCGACCGCAAGCCGAAAAGAATTCCGGAGGCAATGACGGCGGGAACAAGTGCGAGAGCCACATCCCGCATCAAAGCAGAACTGGTCGCCGTGTCCCTTATGTGAGGTGAACTTGAAACCTGTAAATTCATGAATCGACACGTATTAGAAGATTCGTTTTCGCGAGTAATCTTCCTTTACGCGTGTGCCCCCTTTCCGGTCTGGTCTTTTATTTCCGTTTCGCGAAGCTTTTTTTCGTCGGCGACGCGTTTGCGTTCGGCGCGGACGAGTGTTTTCCCGTTTCGAATGCTCTGCGTCAGATATCTCTTAGCGGGGCAGGCGTAGGTACAGCAGCCGCATTCGATGCAGTCGAGAACATGGTAGAATTCGAGATCTTCCGTTTCCTGACGGCGGGCCGCCCGGTCGATCCCCTCCGGAATCAGCTTCATAGGGCAGACGGAAACACAGCGTCCGCAATGTATGCAGGGCGATTCCGGCGGAACGGCGGCTTCCCGGCTTCCGAAAACAAGAATCGCATTGTTCATTTTGATGATTCCGCAGTCTTTGCGGTCGAGGGCGACTCCCATCATTGCGCCGCCCATGATGATTTTGGAGGGTTCCTCCTTTGTACCGCCGGACGCGGCGATGACATCGGGTATCTTCGCTCCGATCGGAACATTGACATTTCCCGGGCTCACGAGCGCACTTCCGTCGAGGGTCAGACGGCGCCTGACAAGCGGAATTCCGTTCTTTAAGTACTTGCCGATGACTCTGAGGCTGCTGACATTCATAACAACCGCGGCGACATCCTGCGGAAGCATGCCGGGCGGGACTTTTCTTCCGGTCAGAGAATAGATCAGCATTTTTTCGGCGCCCTGCGGGTAGATGGTCTTGAGAGCGCGGACTTCGACGGGAATTTCCGTCTTCTGCGCGAGAACGCGTTTCTCGATCTCGTGCTTCAGGATTTCGACGGCCAGAGGCTTGTTGTTCTCGACGCCGATCACAGCCCGCGGAATATCGATCCATTTAAGGACGGACAGAATTCCGTCGAGAATCTCGTCCGGGTGTTCGCAGATCTGCCGGTAATCCGAAGTGATATACGGCTCGCATTCCGCCGCATTGACGACGAGGACATCCGCTTCCTTGCCCTTCGGCGGATTCAGCTTGATATGCGCGGGAAAACCTGCGCCTCCCAGACCGACAAGCCCCGAATCCCGGATCATCTTAAGGAAATCATCTTTACTTTGAATCACAGGCGGCTTCAGGGACGGGTCGACCGTATATTTCCCGTCCGATTGAATGAGTACGGCTTCGATCGGGGCACCGGTCGCCGAAATGACAAACTTGACGTCGGTAATCTCACCCGAAACGCTCGAATGTATCGGAACCGTCATCGGATGATCGGCTCTTCCGATCATCTGGCCTACAAGTACATGGTCACCCTTTTTGACGACGCATACACAGGGGGGGCCGATATGCTGCTGTAATAGGATTTCCACACTCGAAAAATCATCCAGACGTACGCACGGGAAATCCATTGTGAACTTATTTCCGTGCGGATGGACTCCGCCGGAAAAGACATGGACCAAAGGCAAAAGGATCGCCTCCATTCGATGAGCTTAATTTTCTTATTATAGTGTTTTTACGAAGAAAGATAAACAAAAAAACCAAATGATTTTCATTTACAGGATCACAAAAATACATCCGGAAAACGGTTGCGTACTGAATTAGAGCGCGCTTCCGATATAATGCACAGATCATATCCCAAAAACGGAATTACGGCGTGAAAAGGCAAACAAAAAACCGGGGCTTTCCTTGGAGTGCCCCGGCTTCATAATTTCGCTTTACGGTTATGAATATCGATCGAAAAGGAGGTTTCCGGATTCCCGGAAGTCATCACGCCCCGTCGTACGCTCCCTCGGGGTATTTCGCCGCCGGATTCCAGAGAATCCATTCCGAATAGCCGGCATCCTGGACGGCTTTGATCTGCGCGTTGATCTGATCATATCCGTAGGTCATATAATTGCCTTCGCCGATATAGCTGGCCGTAAATGCCTGAAGATACGGCCTTACGACGGAATATCCTTCGACAGATGCCGCTTCTTTGCCCATGATCAATGAATTGTACATGACATCATAGGGACTTAAGTCGGGCTTGGGGAAGTTCTTCCCGTTCAGCACGGTATTCAGCGCGTAATGCGACGGATAAAGCATCGGACACAGTGCGTCGACACCGGTAAGTCCGACCGTTGCCCAGACCTGTCCGAGTGACTTACCGTCGCTCTCGCTCGAGAGAATGATGCCGAAGACATCCGCGTTTACCGGCACGCCGTATTCGTCCTGAATACGGATTCTGGCGGTCTGAAGGAATCGGTTGATGACCTCGGACTTGGTCGGAGTCGCGCCTTCCTCTCCAAAATAGGGCTTCTCGCCGGAGGTAGTGCCGCCCGTTGGGAAACGGACGTAATCGAACTGAATTTCGTCGATACCCGCCTGTACGGCTTCTATGGCAAGATCAATGTTGTAATCCCATACCCGTGTGTCATACGGGTTGGCAAAAGCATTTTTGCCTTCATTCTTAAAGAAGAGCTGGTTCCCGGAGGCATCCCGGATACTGTAATCCGGCATCTGAGAGGCAAGGTCGGGATCTTTAAAGGTTACGATACGTCCGATCACAAGAATGTCGTTGTCGTGACATTTCTTTATTACGTCGGCAAGGTTGTAGTAGCTTTTGACAACGCCGATCTGTATGGCAAGTTCGTTCGTGCTGTTGAACATGACGCCGTTTGATTCCTTTAAGTCGATGACGAACGCATTGATCGATGAATTCTTCGCCAGTGCGATACTCTTGTCAAGGTTTGCGGCGGCACCGAGATAAATTGCGTGAACATCGTTATGTTCCGCGGTCTCGACACTCTCTGCGACAGGAAGGGCTCCGAAATAGGTTTCAACGACCGCAGATTGCACGAGCCGCTCGGGGCCGGGCGTTGCGGCGGCAGGGGTAGCCGTTACCGCGCTTGTATCGGCGGGGGCAGATGTACCCGCTCCGGTTGACTCGCCTGCGGATGTGCTGACGGGCGGCCGGGATGTATCCGGTGAATCACTCGAACCCGAAAGACTTCTTCCTATGAGAAAAATAGCTGATCCAAGAATAATAAAAGTCATAATAAGTATGGAAAGACGAAGCGCAAGGATAATCTGGCGCTTGCGTTTTCTGGCCTGCCGGTTTTGTGACGGCGGCATCGAACCGTAATCGTTGTTATACATCGAGAACCTCCTCGAAGGATAAAGTCATATTTTCGATTGTTTACTTAGCATAGTTCTTTTCATTATATCGGAAAAGAATATCAACAACAAGCAAGCTCAATTTTGTTCGTGATGAACCTTGCACGAACAAGGAAAGGCTGGAATCCGGCTTAAATATCTTCCAGTCCTCCCATTCTCTTTAAATAGTATCTCAGAGCGACGGTAAGAATTCATTGTCCGCATCTTTTCGAGGTGTTACAATATGTATATTCATATACTTGTCCGGGCGACAAGGGGAGAGGCGGTTAACATGCTGGTAAGAAATTGCTCCGGCGGCATTGTTTTTTTCGAGGACTCGGTACTCCTTATGTGCAACGAGAAATATGAATGGGTATTCCCGAAAGGTGTGATCCGGTCCGTTGAGAAGCCCGAAGATGTCGCAATTGCGCGGGTATACAGCGAAGCGGGCGTTCATGCCGCCATACTTGCGCCGGCCGGCCGGACCAATTATGAATTCTACTCGGTGACTCGTCAGAAGCCGGTCTGCAACAAGATTGTCTGGTATGTTATGAAGGCGCTTGATACGAGTATTAAGGCCAATACCAACCAGGACTTCGTCGAAGGCCGTTTTGTACCGATTCATGAGGCGCTTGACAAAGTGACTTACAGTCAGGATAAGTCTCTCCTGATGCTGGCTTATCAAAGATATAAGGAGCTTGTCTGATTGCACAGAGAAAGATGGTATACGCTCGCCGAGACCTCTCATGTCACTGTCTCGGAGAAAAAATCCGAATTTATAGCCGATGCCGCTCCCGTCACTTCTGCAGCCGGGGCCGAAGCTTTTCTTAACGATATCCGCAAAAAGTACCCCGATGCCCGTCATCATGTTTATGCGTGGCGGATCGGCGGGGACGAGATCCTGCAGCGATACAGCGACGACGGCGAACCGGCCGGTACTGCGGGCCTTCCGGTTCTCGACGTTCTGAGAAAGAATGGAATTGACGATGCGATTATTGTCGTAACCCGCTATTTCGGAGGAATTCTTCTCGGAACGGGCGGTCTGGTAAGAGCATACGGGAAGGCAGCATTCCTCGCCCTCAAAGAAGCGGTGCCGTCTCTCATCATAAACTGCGACTGCTATATGGTGATGATCGCATATTCCAATCTGGACAAACTGCGTTACGCCCTTCAAAAGGCCGGCTTCTTTACGGAAGAACCGCAGTTTGGCATCGATCCGGTCATTCCGGTCTTCTGCACCGCAGGGCGAAAGGATGAACTGATCCGATTATGTATGGATATGACCGCCGGACAGGCGGTGATCGAATATGCCGGGGAAAGAACCGTGACGGCGGAAAGGCTTAAGGATCTTACCTATGAATAACAGGAAAAGCGATATGCATACAGCCGTATCTTTCGGCGAAACGCCTTCCGCATCGATCCGGCAGCTCGATCATACGGCTTGGTGGGAATCGTTTATGAGCCTTGTCGGCACAATGCCGCAGAATGCCGAAGTATTGCGGCTTTCGGACGATCCGATCCATATCGTGCACGGGCAGTATTTTTCCATCCGGGATTGTGCGGCGCGGGCAATCAGTGCGGCGGAAAATGAGTACCGCACGGATCTCGCAGAAGAGTACCGGGAGCAGGCCAAAAGGCTTATCGCCTCATACGACAAGCGTGTTTATATCAGGGTCGGCCGCTTTTACGACAGGCAGAGGATGAAGTACATGATTGTCGGGACTCTGTGCCTGGTTCTCGGTGCCGTTATGGCCTTTCTCTATGCGGGACTCGAAAACAAATCAACCGGCCTTGTTGTCCTGATCGGGATATCGGTACTTGTTGCCGCGATCAGCGGTGCTATGGCGTTTCTTGCCGGTATTCGCAAAAAAAGAATTCTGTACCGCGGGCATTCGGCGCAGAACGGACGGGCGGAGAAAGAGGACCGGACGTAAGTGAAACTTTGTAATCTTTACAATTATGGTTCATTTTTACCGCAATCCTGCCAAGATTAGAGGGTTCGAAATATGGTAAAACATAGATAACCCGACAGGGTCTCAAATAGCAAAAAGCTTCACGTCGAGAGGAGAGAATTATATATGAAAAGAAATAAAAAGGGTGCGTGGAAAACAAGCTCCGTTGTGCTGACCGTAATCGGAACATCCCTTGCGGTCATACTTATCGTCGGTTCGGCGGCAATGATGTTTGTCTTTTTCCGTTATGTGATGCCCGAAAGACAGGCTTCCGCGGCGATCGCCACGGAGAGCACATCAGCAACGGATAACAACGCAGGGGACAAGACAACATCCGATACGTCGGACAAGATTACCGCGACACAAACGGAGGCCGCACAGACGACCACGGCGGAGAGCAAAGGCACGGACGCAGCTGCGTCGACAACATCCGGCAAGCACTTCAGCGTAACGGATGCCGCAACGCTTCCCGACAGCGGAACCAAAACCGCTCTTTCGGTGTCCGAGATCGCAAACAGCGTCGGTCCCGCGACGGTTTCCATCAATGTCGAGGTCGCATATTCCATGTATGGTCAGACCGGAACCGCACAGGCTTCCGGATCGGGATTCATCGTTTCATCTGACGGATATATTGTGACAAACAATCATGTTATCGAAGGAGCTGACTCCGTTAAGGTAATCATTCCCGGCGATACCGAACCTGTGGACGCCGAAGTGGTCGGAACGGATACCAGCACAGATGTTGCGGTTCTTAAGATTGACCGCGAGGATCTGCCGTACGTTACCCTGGGCGATTCTTCCGCGCTGCAGGTGGGCGAGCTCGCCGTGGCGATCGGCAATCCCTTCGGAGATTTGGCCGGTACGGTAACGGCAGGTGTTATCAGTGCCCTGGACCGTGAAGTGACGATCGGCGGACAGAGCTACAATCTGATCCAGACAGACGCGTCCATCAACTCAGGTAACTCCGGCGGACCGCTCGTCAATTCCTACGGTGAAGTCATCGGAATCACGAACGCCAAAGTGTCGGAAGCCGAAGGCTTGGGATTTGCCATTCCGATCAACGACATCAAGTCCGTGATCGAAGATCTTGTGAACAACGGTTACGTGAAGGGCCGTCCCGCGATCGGCATCGGTGTCATTACCGTAGAACAGACGACCGCCGACCAGTACGGCTGGCCTTTGGGCGCATACGTTAAGGAAATCACATCCGGCGGAGCAGCCGATAAGGCCGGTGTCAAGACAGGCGATATTATTACCGCCGTCGACGGTACAGCCATCACTTCCTCCGCGGATATCTCAAAAATCAAGAACGAGCATAAAGTCGGCGATTCGCTGGAACTGACGATTTACCGCAACGGTGATACAATGAATCTCAGTATTGTACTTGAGGAGGCTAAGGCATGAGTTCTAGAAATCGATCGGCGCCGGTCAGAATCATGGCGGTTGTGCTGGCGATACTGATGATCGGTTCCGTGATCAGCTGGTTGCTATTTGCAATCGTGAACGGATTCTGATACGTAAATCATCAGGTGAACGGTAAAAGAGCAAAGAATAGGGAGCATGCGTACGGTAAACCGGCATGCGCCCTTCTTTGCTCTTTACTCTTTGCTTTTTATTCGTCCTGCCCGTTTCTCTTAATTACGTGCCACTTCATGCCGTCATACCGGATGTTGAAAAGCCTGGTCTGATCCACCGTCTGGCCGGATCGTAACGTGCTCATATCCCGTCCGTCGCAGATCATCATAATAGCCTGCAGCATAATGCCGTGCGTGACGACCAGAACGGGGCCTGCGTCTTCCGGCTGTGCTGCCATACTTTCCAGAAAACTTTGGGCGCGGGATACGACATCATAGAAGTTTTCTCCTCCCGATGCCGGAGTGAAGAGATCCGGCCGAACCCGGAAGTTATGAAAGAGTTCCGGGTATGTGGCCTTGGCGTCTTCCATGCGAACGCCTTCCCAGACACCGAGATCCATTTCTGCAAGCCGCTTTTCGAGCACGAGTCCGACGGGTCTTCCGCCGATCAGAATGGATGCGGTATGAAGAGCCCGCGGAAGTGGACTTGTATAGCATTTTATGAGCGGTATGCCTTTCAGCAGTTCCTTCAGCCGGTACGCGCCGTCGATCCCGGCTTCGGTCAGAGGCGAATTATTGCGCCCCTGCATCCGGATCTCGACATTCCATACCGTTTCTCCGTGTCGGGTCATATAAAGTTCTGTCATTTAAGAAAAATCTCACTTTCAAACGGCAAATGGATCAGGCGGAGTACACGTCCTTGATATATTTAAGACCGTCTTTATTGAATTCATATGGGTATTCGACACCCTTTTCGAGCAGGAAAGCCTGGTAATTGTTCATGCGGATATAGCTGTTCACGCGGTCATACCATTCCGGATTCGCGGACGCTCCGACGTAATACAGGATAATAACCTGCGAGTCGGTCTCGATGAGAGTCTTGTCACCGGCCGCACGCGCAGGATCGAAAATCCATGAATCCAATTCCTCCGGCAACACGCCTTTGTAGGTGTTCGCGTCGTGAACGGCCTTCATTTTGTCCGCGTTGATATCGTCCGCATATGTGGTCTGAAGCGTCTGAACGGAAGCCTCATCCGTTATGGAGTCGAGAATCGTCTGGGCAACGGGCAGTATCTCGTTAGCCGGCACTCCGGCCTGACCGGAAGCCTGGTCTTCGCGGTTCACATAGAAGAACCGTATATCGCGGAGCGGTTCGAGCTGGCGTGTCCTGGAGGAGAAGCACATGAGAATGGGAAATCCGTTCTCATCGTCAAAAATCATGCAGTCGCCCGGCTGGCGTGCCGGATCAAAGAGCCAGGTGCGCCATTCCGAGTTGCTCACATCGGAATAGCGTACATTCGAGATTAGGGTCGAATCCGGTTCGAGAATCTTCGCTTTGGCGTCTCCGGTAAAATACTCAGCCGCCACCGGCTCGAATTTCGACGGATCGTGTCCGATCCGATCAATAATCTCCTGCGCGCGAAGGTGCGCCGTTGACTTGAAGCTCTCATCCGTCTGCTCGAAAACGATTCTCAGGACCCGGTACGAAATAAGGTCGTACTGGTTGGGAGACGTAATATAGGCGTCTTCGGCCTGCTGACCGGATGCTTTCAGCTCGTCGAGTTTGGGACCGTTTGCATAGTCTTCCGTAAAATAACGCTTGGCAAGCGATTCTTCGATCAGATCCTGTGTCACGTACGGTCCGAAATATCCTTTAATGTACGTATCCAGATTTACGTTGATCGCTTCTGCCTTTCCGGAAAGCCAGTTGATATATGCCTTGGCCATGGATCTTTGGGAATCGGTAATCGAATAGCCCTTGCTGACCGCATCGTCATAGAGAATATTGGTCACCTGGATTTCGCGGGCCGCCATATCAAGGAAATAGTCCCGGTTTGTCGCAAATCCGCCTTCACCGGGAGCAGACAGCTGCTCCTGTGCGCCTGACTCGAAAATGTTGATTCCGTTTTCGATCAGAACATAGTGGTACATAAAGCTGAAATCTGCATTGGAAATCTGCGTATCTTTAACGGTCAGGGGACTTGCGAGCCTTTCCTGAAAATTACCCGTAGAAATCAAGTAGGAGGCAAGAATAACAACCGTCGCCACCAAGAGGATAAAGATCAGGAATTTCGGCTTGACGGGACTTCTTTTTTTGCGGGGTTCATACAGCGTTTCGGTTTTGGATCGGCGAAGTTTTCGGTTTGCTATGGAAGGGTCATAATAATCCTCTTCGGAAGGATCATAAGAAACATTCTGTCCCGCGGCATAATCCTTCGGTGCGGATAAATGCAGTTCAACGGGCGGCATTTCGGGAGGAAAATATGCTCCCGCTTCCGGGAGATTGTAATTGGATTCTTCAGTCGGGATATAATCCGTATCGCCGGCAGAAGGGTATTCCCCGGTTTCGGGATATCCGGCAGAAGGGTATTCCCCGTTTTCGGGATATCCGGCAGAAGGGTATTCCCCGGTTTCGGGATATCCGGCAGAAGGGTATTCCCCGGTTTCGGGATCGCGCAAAGAGGGCGCGGCTCTAACGGTTCCTTGATCTTCTTCTCCTGAACCCGTCCCGTGAAAGAGAGGACGGCGCATTTGAGATGATGAATCGGATGATGTACTTTTTCTTTTCATTTGAAACCTTTCATGCAGTCTGTTCGGTATTTATACTGTTTCGTCGTCGGAAGGAACGATAACGGTCAATGCTCCGGGGATACACTCAACGACCACAGGAATCAGATCGCCTTCCTCACCGTCAAGGTCAAGCCGGATATCCGTCGTTCCTGACGAATGGATCGTAAGCCGGTCTGTTTGAAAATAGGTAATATTCTCGTTGCTTAAGTGATCGCCGATCATCAGCTTTCCGAGAAGCGGGAGGAGACCTCCGAATTCAAGCTTGGAGACGATAAGGACATCAAGAAGACCGTCTGTCAGATCGGCATACGGGATGATTTTCTTAAGGCCGCCGACACTTGTCGTATTCGCAATCAGGAAAAGAAGTGCCTCCGAATCAAAACGGTCATATTTGGACTCGATTGTAAGCGGCAAACCCTTGAACAGATTGGTCGGAATATCCTTGGCGCCCTCGAGCCAGTAGGCTAAAGGCCCCAGCGACGTCTTGGTCTCCGAAGGCACCTTGTACGCGATATCGGTAAGAAGTCCGCCGGCCGCGACATTCAGGAAATAGCGGGATCCGGCTTTGCCTACGTCGACTTTAAACGTCTTAAAGTTCATAATCATTCGCGCGTAAGAGAAGGGATCGGCCGGTATATCCAGGTACGACGCGAAATCGTTGACCGTGCCCGCCGGAAGAATTGCAAGGGGAGTCCCGGTCCGGCTCATCATCAGGCCGTTTACGACCTCATTGATTGTCCCGTCGCCTCCGACCGCCATAATGAGGTCGTACTCTCCGTCATGGATTTCCGCGGCATAATTCTGCGCATCGTCTTTAGCCCTTGTATAGCAGTAATCCACACGGTATACGGCCTTGGCTTCAACAAGAAAGCCGACGATATCGTCGACGGTCTGACGCATCGTCTGACGGCCGGAAGAAGGATTCATAATAATTCGTATTTTCAGTTCAGTCATTATCAAAAATACCTCCTCAATCATCGGGATTCATCGTTGGCAGATCTAAATTTTAGCACAATCAAACAATAAAAAAAACGGCAATCACCGGACCGGTTGATCCGAAGAGGTGATTGCCGCAATTTTAGCTTTGATTTGGATGCCTTTAAGACCTTTTTGTTTTCTGTGCTCCGCCGTGCTTTACGCGGTCTTTTACCTCCGCGCGTTTGGCGTCGTTAAACCGGTCGATCGTACCGACCAGATATCCGGTAATGCGGCGGATTCTTTCGAATCCGAGATTCTCGTCACCTTCGTATTCCGCCCGGCCGCAGCAGGGGCAGTGATCGCCGATAATTCCGTTAAAGCCGCAGACAGGATCACGGTCGATCGGGTGGTTGATGGAGCCGTAGCCGATACCCTGCTCACCCATGAAACGGATGACTTTCTTAAAAGCGTCGAGATTCAGGGCGGTATCGCCGTCCATCTCAATATAGGAAATGTGACCGGCATTGGTCAGAGCGTGATACGGCGCCTCGATGCGGATTTTGTCGTAAATCGTGATGTTGTAATAGACCGGAACGTGGAAGCTGTTCGTATAGTATTCCTTGTCGGTAACCCCGGGAATTTTTCCGAAACGGCTCTTGTCGATGCGGACAAAGCGGCCGGACAGACCTTCTGCGGGTGTCGCGAGAAGACTGTAGTTGAGGTGTGTCTGCTCTGCCTTTTTGTCACAGAAATCACGCATATGCCCGATGATTTCAAGGCCGATCTTCTGGATTTCTTCGCTTTCACCGTGGTGCTTTCCCGTAAGGGCGACCAGCGCTTCGGCAAGACCGATAAAACCGATCGAAAGAGATCCGTGACGGATTACGGAATCGATGGAATCACGCGGCCCCAGTTTCTCGGAATCGATCCAGCAGTGCTCTCCCATCAGGAAAGGGAAGTTATAAACGTGCTTTCTGGCCTGTACAAGCATGCGCTCATACAGCTGATCCGAGCAGAGTTCCATTCTTTCATCCAGCATCTCGTAAAATTTGGTCATGTCCTTTTTCGCGAGAATACCGAGACGGGGAAGGTTGATCGAAGTGAACGACAGATTTCCTCTTCCGTAAGTGGTTTCCTGCGAAGGATCCCATACGTTCCCGATTACGCGGGTACGGCAGCCCATGTAGCCGATTTCCGTCTCCGGATGCCCTTCCTTGTAATACTGAAGGTTGAAGGGCGCGTCCTGAAAGGAGAAGTTCGGGAAAAGCCGTTTGGCGGAACATTCGCAGGCCATCTCGAAAAGATCATAATTCGGGTCTTCCGGATCGAAGTTGATTCCCTTTTTGCAGCGGAAAATCTGGATGGGGAAGATCGGCGTCTCGCCGTTTCCGAGACCCTGTTCGGTCGCGATCAGGAGGTTCCGGATGACCATGCGGGCTTCCGGTGACGTATCCATGCCGTAATTGATCGAGGAGAACGGAACCTGAGCTCCGGCCCGGCTGTGAAGCGTGTTGAAATTATGGACGAGCGCCTCCATGGCCTGGAAGGTCGCGCGGTTTGTTTCAATGTGGGCGTGCTTTCTCGTGTACTCGAGGACGCGCTTTTCCGTTTCGGGCCCTGCCCCGGCAAGTTCCGGAAGAACCTGCCCAATGACCGAAAGGAATTCTCTGTCATAATCCTCGGATTGGGTCAAGGCGGGAACACCCTTCTGATCCTTCTCGAGCTTAGCCATCATCGCTTTGATTTTCGGTTCGCTTGTTTCTGTCGGGATGCCGGCCAGCAGCTCAAGGGCATCCGCAAATGCCAGCTGGTATTCCTTTTTGTAGGTACAGCGGACGCCGTCGGACATGACATAGTCAAAATTCGGTATGGACTGACCGCCGTGCATATCGTTCTGGTTGGACTGAATCGCGATACAGGCCAGAGCGGAATAGCTCCTTATGTCCTTGGGTTTCCGCAAATGTCCGTGACCGGTATTGAATCCGCCCTCGAAAAGCTTCAACAGATCGATCTGGCAGCAGGTCATCGTCAGCGAGTAGAAATCCAGATCGTGGATATGGATGTCGCCTGCTTCGTGGGCTTTGGCGTGCTCGGGCTTCAGCATATAGGACTTATAATAGGCCTTGGCGCTTTCGGAACCGAAGCGCAGCATCGAACCCATTGCCGTATCGCCGTCGATGTTGGCATTTTCGCGCTTCAGGTCACAGCTCTTGGACTCCGCATTTACGATATCGTCGATCGTGCGCATAAGTCTTGTGTTCTTTTCGCGGACCCGGGAGCGCTCGGCGCGATACAGGATGTAGGCTTTCGCGGTTTCGGCGCAGCCCTCTTCCATCAGAACATGCTCGACCATGTCCTGAATTTCCTCGATTTTCGGGATCGCGATCCCCTGGAGCTCTAAATATTCGCCGGTTCGGACGGCCAGATCAAGCGAGTAGTCGTCGATCTTGCCGTTGGCCTCGCCCGTCGTTTCAAAGGCTTTGTGAATGGCGTTGGCAATTTTTTCAATATTGAACGGTACCTGCCGGCCGTCTCTTTTAAGTACTCTGGAAATCATTTTGTCCTCCTTGCCCTTTAAGCGAGCATCTGTTCGATTAGGGTATTCTTATTTAACCGCTATCTTGTGCCAAAATCAAGTGGTGCATACAAGATATTGTGTTTCTTTCCTGTTACAAAAATGATCACCGGGAATGCGGCCTTTATCTTATCATGACTTCATTGCGATGAAAATGTGCGGTTTGCGGCAATTGCAAAGGCTGCCGGAAAAAGTGCCGGCCATAAATGTCAGCGAAGTCTTTTTTCTGATGCAGAGATAAGAGAATATGATAAAATACCTATCAGGTGAAACAGTAGGTATCTTCAGAAGGGACAAAAGATGACTCCTTTAATAATAGACCGCGCTGCGACTCTTTATAAGAGGGCACATAAATTTATGTGGCTCTCTTTTCTGATTCCGTTTTTGATTTTACTCTCAACCTTTATCGTGCAGGGCGTTCATCCGTTCGGATCCCGCATGATTCTGACCGTCGATCTGTATCACCAGTATGCGCCGTTCGTCGCAGAACTGCGGGACAAGATTCTGTCCGGAGACAGTCTCTTCTATTCGTGGAATGTCGGGCTCGGTACGAATTTCCTTGCTATTTTTGCCAATTACGCGGCGAGTCCTTTAAATCTCCTTATTCTTTTGTTTCCGCAGCGGCTTCTGTCGGACGGAATCATGTTGATTGTCTGCCTCAGAGCGGGGCTGACAGGGCTCTTTTTCGCGATGATGCTAAGGGATATGGACAACCGGAGAGAGGATCTTTTCTTAAGCTGCTTTTCGGCCATGTATGCGCTCTGCGGCTGGGTCCTGGCTTATTTCTGGAATATTATGTGGCTTGATGCCGTTATGCTTCTTCCCCTCGTCGTTCTCGGCCTTCGCCGGTTGATGCGCGACAGGAAGCCGCTGCTGTACTGTATCAGCCTGTTTTTCGTGGTGCTTTCGAATTATTACGCGGCCTTTTTCGTCTGCCTGTTCCTGGTTATTTACGCGCCGGTTGCTTATGCGCAGATTACACCGCGATTCCGGATCGGAAGCTTATGGTCTTCGTTCTGGCGTTTCTGCTTTTACTCGGCTTTAGGCGGCGCGATGGCGGCGATCCTTGTCTATCCGACGTGGACGGCCTTACAGCAATCTTCGGCGACCGGAGATGCCTGGCCGACGGACTACTCGCTGACGCAGAATCTGTTCGATTTTCTGGGCCGCTTTTTCGTTGCGGGGAAGCCGAACATTCGCGACGGCATGGCGAACGTGTACTGCGGAGTCATCATACTGATTTTTATCCCGCTCTTTTTCCTGTGCAGAAGAATACGGCTTCGCGAAAAGATCGGCTACGGGTTTATTGTTGCCGTCCTCTATTTCAGCTTCGCGAGTAAGCTCTTGAATTTTATCTGGCACGGCCTTCATTATCCGAACCAGATCCCGTACCGCGAAGCCTTTCTCATGTCATTTGTTCTGATCATCATGGCATATAAGGTGCTGCGGAATCTAAAGTCCTTTTCAATACATGAGATCACGCTGTCCCTGGCCGTTATTCTGGCATATATCGTACTGTACGAGAAGTTCTCCGTCGACGGCGAAAAGATCTGGGCGATCTATCTGTCGGCTGCATTTGTGATTCTCTACGCGGCTGCCCTGCGACTGATCATGTATAAAAAGGCCGGTCTTAAGACCCAGAAGTACTTTCTGGCGGGGCTTCTGATTGCCGAACTTCTTATCGGAACGCAGGTTACGGTTGGAACCGTAGCCTATAACGAGAGCTTCACCAACTGGGATTTTTACGGCAAAAAGAGCGATGAGGTTACGGCGTTTATTGACGGACGCGAAGAGAGCGGGGAGGACGGCACTTTTATCCGCGCCGAGGTGTATCCCGCGCTGATCAGCAACCAAACATCACTCTACCATGTGAAAGGTGTCTCGTGTTTCTCGTCGACGGCAGACGAGAGCTTTATCCAGTTCATGAAGAGCCTCGGATTTCACAATAACGGAATAAACGGAGTACGAAATGCCGGTCTTACAAAGGTAACCGCATCTCTTATGGGAATCCATTATTTGATCGATATTAATGGAACTTCGACTCTGCCGGGCGGTTTTGCCCGGGTGGAGGATACCGGAAATCTGACCATTTTCGAGAATACGGACGCGCTGTCGGTCGGTTACATGGTTTCTCCGGATGTACTCGATTTTGTGACAATCAATCAGAACAATCCCTTTAACACAACCGACAAGTTCCTCGAAGCTCTCGGAACCGATGGCGTTTACAACCCCGAAGTCCTTCTTCCGGGGGCAACAGAAAACGCTTCGATGACCAGCGGAAACGGCGAGAGCGGTTATATATACAATATCCCGACCGACGCTCAGGCGGCCTCCATCGAGTTTGAACCGAACGCCAGAGTAAAGGGCGAGCGTCTTTATATCTATGTGCAGTCGACAAAGGCCCCGAACGTCATTCTGACGACGACCGATCCGGCGACAGGCAAAACAACGACCTCCAGTCAGGAGACGCGCACAATGCAGATCATTGACATCGGAACCTACGATCCGGAAGCCGATTTGAAGGTCAAGCTTTCCTGGAGCGCTGCTTCCGCGGGGCAGGTCGTCGTATACTGTGCGAGCCTTACCGACGACTCTTACGGGAATATGCTTCAAGACTTGAGCCAATCGGAGCTTACCGTCACATCCTATGACACGACGCATCTGAACGGGACAATTGATGTTCCGGCCGACGGTGTTATGCTTCTGACCGTCGCGTATGACCTTGGATGGACAGCCCGGGTTGACGGGGAATCGGCCGAGATCGTAAGTATTGGCGACGCGCTTATGGGAATTAAGCTCTCCGCAGGACACCACGAAATCGCGATGTCCTATAAACCGGGAGGATTCGATACCGGAGCTCTTGTCTCCGCAGCTGCTTTTACGCTGCTTGCCCTGCTTGCCGCCGTTCCTGCCGTGCTCGAAAAGCGGAGAAAGAAGAGAGCAGCCGCCCTTGTCGCAAAGGGAACAGATTCCGGCGTATTTGTGAACGAGAGTGATTCCGCTCCCGAAAACAGTCAGAACCCTCTGACCTCAGAGCAGGTTCCTCCCGCAGATACATCCGTGCCGGATCCGGAAGACCGGGACGGGGATGAAGAATTATGAAGAGCGGGTTTAAGAAGCTCCTCACAACGGATATCAAGGGAATTCCTCACGAATACCAGGTCGGTGCGTTTCTCATCCCGGTCTTTTTGCTGCTGGTGACGTTTATATCCAAACATATACATCCGTTTGGCAACGGGGCTCTTTTGACGTGCGATCTTTATTATCAGATGGCGCCGATTCTGGCTGAATTAAAGCACAAAATCGTTTCAGGAGAGAGCCTTTTTTTTACCTGGAACATCGGATTGGGCATGAATTTCTGGCCTGCGATCGCTTATTACGCCGCAAGTCCTTTGAATTTGCTGCTTCTACTATGTCCGCAGAAATTCATTTATGACGGGATTGCGATTCTGATCCTTCTGCGAGCCGGCCTTTCCGGTCTCTTCTTTTCGCTTCTCATTTATAAAAAGGATAAGAAAGAAGGGCCTCGGATTCTTGCATTATCGACCGCCTATGCGCTTTGCGGCTACGTACTGTCCTATTTCTGGGTTGTCATGTGGATGGACGCGATTGTTCTGCTTCCGCTTATCCTTCTGGGCCTGTGGAAAATATTCACAGGCGGAAAGCCGCATCTCTATATCGTGACTCTTTTTCTCGCGATTTTCTCCAATTTCTACACCGCGTTCTTTATCTGCATTTTCCTTGTCCTTTTTGCACCGATTCTGTACCTTGAAGCCCATGAGAAGCGTTCCGCAAGAATGAAACCGCTTAGAGCGGGACTTGCCTTTGCCGGATACTCGCTTCTTTCTGCAGGCCTTTCGGCCGTCCTTCTGCTTCCGACACTTATCGCTCTGAAAAATACATCGGCAGCCTCCGATTCCATATCGTGGCTTCATGGATTGTCCTTCCCGTTCTTCGATTTTCTGGAACGCTTCCTTCTTCATGCAGAACCGGTCATTCGTTCCGGACTCCCGAATGTCTACTGCGGCGTCGTCCTGTTGATTCTGATACCGATGTATGCACTCTGCGCGAAAATACCCATGGCGAGACGGGCGGCAAGTCTTGCATTAGCCTTCTTTCTCTATCTGTCCATGTCATATCCGTTCCTGGATTTTCTATGGAACGGCATGCACGGCACCAACCAGATTCCATACAGGCAGGCCTTTCTGATATCCTTCCTGCTTCTGTACATGGCTTCGGATCTTCTTCTTAACTTCGAAGGAACGGCCCGGAACACCGTTTTCTTTTCCTCCGGAGCCGTGCTTGTTTACCTGATCCTCTTAAACCGTTCCGGCGGCGAACTTGTTAAAAATTACTGGCTGATCTACGGATCCGCCGCTTTGGTGATTCTGTACTCTGTGATTTTGGCCGGATTCTATTCCAATGAGAAGCGCCGGCGACTCGCGGAGAAACTATTCCTCTATGTAATGATCATAGAGCTTTTTGTCGCCGCGGAATTTGCTTTTTCATATATTGATAAAACGGAGAGCTTTACATATGCGCCGTCTTTCGGAGCATATGCCGACGAAATTTCTGCCGATCTATCCGAATCAGACGGGGATCAATTCTACAGAACCTGCATGGTTCCGGAAATGACCGGAAATGACGGTGCTCTGTTTCACTATAAGACTTTATCGGTTTTCTCATCTACGGCTCCGGAGCCGGGGGTCGCATTCCTGTCAGCCCTGGGCTTCAATACGAATCAATGCAACGACGCCCAGACCGGAGGTCTTACCGAGGTTTCGGCAAGGCTCTTAGGCATTCGGAACATTGTCTCCTATACCCTTGCCGAGGATCAGACGGAAGACAATGCCAACTCCGCATGGAATGCAGCCCAAAGAAGTGCATCCGGCCCTTCGGAAGAGAAAAACGCCGCCTACACCGGGTATACGATCAGCACAAACGAAAATGTACTCCCGGTTGGATTTCTGGTGCCGGCTTCGGGGATCGGAACGAAAGCGGATCCGTCACTCTCGCCGTTTGAAAGGACGAATACGCTTGTTACGGCGATGGGAGGAGAGTCTGTCTATCGGGAAGAGGCTCTGATCCAGACGGCGGCATCCGGGTTCTCTTCGCAGGCCGAAGACGGAAGCTACCTGCTTCTCGCCGGATACGATTCGGCCAATATCACATTCGAACCGGATATCGACGGTCCGGACAAAGACGTGCTGATTTATATCGGTTCCGCCCAGAATAAGACCGTCCGGGTAACGAGAACCGATCTGGAGATGGGTACCATCGACAGCACCTATCTTACGCCTCTCGAAGGACAGATCATCAATTTGGGTCCGTGTCCCGAGAAAGGGAAGGAAAGAATGTCCGTGCAGATTACCTTCGGCAAAGCCGGCTCTGAAAGCATGAATATCTGCTGCTACACAATCGATTCTGACGCTCTCGATGCCGTCACGGAGAAGTTCGCCGCGAATCCCTACAAAATTACGTCTTATGACTCGAGTCACATAAACGGTACCACGGACTTTACCGGCTCGGGATATCTCTTCACGACGATACCGTATGACAAGGGTTGGACGGTTAAGATCGACGGAGAAACCGTCACGGCCGAGCCGGCGTACGGTTCCATGATGTCCGTTCCCGTCACGGCCGGTCATCACGAAATCACTTTCTCGTACGAACCGCCGGGGCTTAAAGCCGGACTGATCGTAACCTGCTTTGCCGCGGCGGACTATGCGGCGATTTTTCTTTTGCCTCGTCTTCTACTAAACTCGCGAAAAAAGCGCGCAGCGATCCCCGTACAAGCCGGTGAGAACATCGATGATCAACCATGGGAGAAAGAGGAAAGACAGTGATGGAACGGACAGATTATCCCTTTACACATATTGACCATCCCGCAAGCTCGTATGTTGTCATAGACCTGGAGTGGAATCAGCCGATTCCCTGGATCAAGACAACCGTGGATCCGAAGGAGCTGCCCGGTGAAATCATCGAGATCGGTGCCGTCAAACTGACACTTACGGACCGAGGTTACGTACTGTCAAAGCCGTTTCACGTGACGATCCGGCCCGTATGCTACACCGTTATGAACAAGAATGTATCGAGGGTTACGAATAAAATGTCTTCCGACCTGAAATTCGGCCTGTCCTTTTCGGACGCGTACCGGTCGTTCCGGGAGTGGTGCGGCAGCGACTACATCCTTTGCGGATGGGGAAACTCTGACCTTACGATCCTTAAGGCCAATATGCGGTATCACAATTGGGATGCGGACTTAAAGACCCTCTTTCTGGATGTCCAACCGCTTTTCGCGCGGATTGCGGAAGGCGAGACCAAGCAGCGAAGTGTGGAATACGCGGTTGATTTTCTCCGGCTTCCGAAAAAAGACGACTTTCACGCCGCACATCGCGACGCCGAATACACCGGTCTTATCCTAAAGGAACTCTTTCTTCTCCTGGATGTCGCCGGTATGACCGAAGAGACCGGACAGGAAGTAATTGAGACCGAATTCTCCATACGGGATCTCGCGGCTTTACGCCTTACTCCGTATCTGCAGGATCCGGACCTTCACGCTGAATCGGTAAAAAAGACCGCGCTTTACGCGACCTGGGAGAAATGTTACGACGATTATCCCAAAGACGGTGAAGCCTGTCCGGCGTGCGGCAGAGCGCTTACAGAGCGGATCGCATGGTTCCGGCTCAAGAAATCCGGTTTCTCCCTCTGGTGCTGTGATGATCATCATATGGTTCAGGGGCGCATGCGCATGAAAAAGACGCCCGACGGCAAATTCTACGCGTCCGTATCGGTGCGCTTAACGGATCCGGGATCGGCGCGAATGATCGAAGAACGCGAGGCAGAATACCTGATCTACGGAAGCCGCGGGAAGCCAGTCGAAAGACCGGAGCCCGAAGCGGACGGGGAGGGGAATTCGCCGGATTCCGTCGAAACGGAGGCATAAGTCTGCGGATTGATCATAACGGCAGTTCAACGCAATAGGCGGGATCACATTAGCAGCTACAGGTAATATGCGGAGAATCACATCGGCAGCTTTAAGAGTGCGTCCGCCGCACTGTCCAGATCTTTGAAAAAACGGACCGGAATCGAGAACCGGCTTCCGTTTTTTCGAATATCGGTCATGATTTCCATCAGAAGCGCGAGCCGGATACCCGAAGGCATGGTCCGTAAGCGTTTCAAAGAGCCGTTTCTGACCGACGCTACAATGCCGTCTGCGCCGATCCTTTCTCTCTCCTCGGCATATTTCTTCGCGGCAAGATCACGGCAGATATTGAGAATCCGGATGAATTCCTGAGCCGAATAGATTCTGTCTCTTGGTATTTCGTAGACAAGTGCCGCCTGTTCGAGCCCGGGAACTACGCCGTCTTCAAACGAATCCAGAAGATCCTGATAATCACCGACGGGAAAGTAGTAGTGAATCCCGTCGAGAAATCCGAATGTTTTTCGCGTATCGAGATATCCAAGCTGATAATTCCTGGCCAGTACCGACGGTGTCACGTCAAGCGTCGCACCGAGATCCATGCTGTTGCAGATATGCGTGATGCGAAGCCGGTCTGTCGTAATCGAATGATCCTTCACCGCCCGCATATCAATCGCGATGATATTTCGAAGCCCTCTGCGCCGCAGCATATCAAAAGGCAGATTGTCGCCGATCCCGCCGTCGAGATAGACTTTGTCGTCGAGCTTTACCGGCTTCAGACCCGGAAGCGCAGAGCTGGCCATGATATAGTCGAAGAACTGTTCACGGGGGATATCCTTGCGCCAGACTTTGAGACTTGAATGATCCTTCAAGGAATAGGTACAAAGACCGAAATCAATTCCGGAGGAGTAAACGGCATCGACGTCGATATATTCGGCGATCAAATCGCGAAGAGGGGACTGATCAATGCCGCCGTGGATGACTTCCTTAAGAATAAGCCCTGTGTTCTGCGGTATCAGTAACCTGTCCGAGAAAAGACCGGTGTTCTCGGACAGCCGTATGCACTGGTCCATCTTAAGATTGTTCCACATATTTTCTGCTTTTGTGATATCACCCTGTACCATAAAAGAACCGTTTACGGCACCGATCGAGGTTCCCGTTACCGCTTCGAACTCAATACCGAGCTCCTTAAGTGCCTTCCAGGCACCGATTTGATAGATTCCTTTTGAACCGCCGCCGGCAAGTGCGACCGCATATTTTTCCATAGACCTGCGCTCCTTATACAAAATATCGAAAAGATTTGAGTCTTGACCATATTATGGCAAAAAAAAGACACAATTACACGCATTTTAGTCATTGCACGATTGAAATTTACCAGTAATTTAATATAATGATAGTTAGGCATACTGTATGCGTCAGCCAGCGCATTTATTCATAAAGGATGGCTTATTAACGGAGGTAACTCAATATGTTAGGTAAATCGAAGCGTTTGACCGGAAGAGCCCGCCTGTCGGCGAAGAAGAACGACCGCAACGGCGGTATGCTTCTGCTGGTTGTCATTATTATGGCCGTTGCCCTGATCCTTATTACATCAGCGCTGAACATAACGACCGCAGCCAGAAACCGATATTACAACAGTGCCTTAACCGATCAGGCGACTCTTACCGCAACATCGGTCGCAAAGACAATCGGTGCGGCTGTTGAGAAGGGTGATATTACTCTGGCCGAGATCGAAGCTTTGGCGGGCGCTAACGGCGGCGCCGGAACATTGATCCCCGTAACTTCGGCTGCTTCTGCGACCAAGACGTCCGGTTCGGCCGGCAGCAGTGCCGCTTCCGCAGTTGCTCCCGGACTTTATAACGATACTTCCAGATCCTATACGAATGTTCTTGTCAAGAATTTTACTTCGTCTTCGGGTAAGGTACTGATTCAGATTCAGGCGACGACCGGACTTGATATCAATGGCGCGGCCTCAACCAAAACGCAGACGGAGTCCGTATTTCTCGAGAAGATCACGCCCGCGCCGCCGGCCGGTGCGTTTTCGGGCCTTGTTAACTGCGGTGCCCCCGGTTCGTGGAACAACTTCAGCAATGTAGTGATCGGCACGAAGCCTACCGGACAGGTTGCTCCTTCCAATTATATCGTTCTGAACGGCAACCTCGGTATTTCGGCGAGCGGCGGCGGACAGAAGATATACTCGGATGTTATATTTACCGGACAGCTGACGACAGGTGCAGGTGATACCTATACCGGGAATATTGTTTTTTATGGCAATAATGCATCCCTTAACGCAACAGATTCCGGCGGTGATGGTATTCAGACGACAGGCAAGATGCTCTTTATCGGTGATGATCCTGCTCTGGTAGCCGGGAAGCAGAGTGTTTTCACGAACAGCGCGGGAGCTCCGACGACTCTTAATAACAGTTTCGGCGGAATGAGAGCCGACGCAGGTATCTATCTGTATAATACCGTCATGCAATACGGCTTGGGCTGGGATTTTATGAATTCTGCAGCCGGTATTTATGCGGATACCAAGGCACAGATTCAGTATAAGAACACATGGTATGCGTCACCTAACGGGAACCGTGTCTATCAATCGACGACATCTGATCTGACATCCTATTATACGCCGACCGCTTCGACCGCACTGCTTACTTCGCGCGGAGGAATCTATGCGGCAGGAGCAAATGATTCGGCAGCATTCATAACGGCTTTAAAGACGGAGGCCACGAATATTCTGTCCGCTACAATGAAGACTGCCATCACCTATGTTCTTCCGACGCCCCTTACTACACCGTCGTTCTACACCGATTACGGAATTGCATACAAGACGGTCGCAGAAGTTAACGCAGGCGCTACCCAACTGACATCAGCTAATCTGACAGGTGCTTCGGGCATATATACAAATTCAGCTTATTATATAAATGTAGCCTCAACGCCGTATGTGGGAAACGACTGTACAGATGGCAGCTGCTGGTATGCAACGCAGACCGAACTTAAATTTGATTTGAGTTCGAACGATATTACGATCTATATTTACGGCAACGGGAATACATTGTACTTCGGCTCCGGACTTTTCCGATTTATCGGAGGCGGGGTGCATACCGGAAGAATCGTGTTGATGGACGGATGCAATATGACCCTCAGCCAGAACAACAATTCCTATGATACCGGTATTATCGGTACAGATCATATAGCAGGCAGTACAGGGACACAGACGATCGTCAAATTCACGGCACCTCTTCCCAAGCCATTTCTCTATGTCATTGGGATTAATAACAATACGATATCGGCTAAAAGATCTGCAACAATCGAAGGTTATATTGGACTTTACGGATCTAACGGAAAATTCTATTTTACGAATAACCCCTATTTCTATGGGCGTCTTGAGTGTACCAATCTCGACAATACGGGCGGCGATCCGATGACTATTAATTATTGCCCGAGCCCGACGGAGAGCGGATCAGGCGGTTCTCCGGCATCCCCGTATTACCAGATCAACGGGTATCAGGCGGCCTGACCAGCCATTAAATAAAACGGAGAAGAACCGATGGGCAAATGTCATAGCTCATCGGTTCTTTTTTGTCATGCAGTATAAATATACCTCATTCATCTCCGGAACTGAATGCATGACTGCTCAGGCGATGCTGTTCTGCGGGGCGAGAAGCTGCCTAAAACGCGCGCAGTCAAATAAACAACAAGCAGAGTACTTATGGATACAGAACACGAAATAGCAATATTCTTTGCCCTCGTTACTGGCGCCTGTTGCTGGAATTTCAAAGTGTTGAATCTAACTCCCTATGTTGGCAAAGAAAAAGAGACTGTCTCTAAACTAGAAGTTGAGACAGTCCCATATTTTACCTAGTCATACATGCTTAATACTTAAGGTGTATACGACTTAATCTTAAGTACCGATCCACTTGCACCGGTAATATCGGTATTCGATTTGATATTGAGCAGAAGGAGATCCTTCTGCAGTGTGTAATAGACTGTTCCGGTTGAGTTGTCGATAATGTCAAGCTTGACCGTTATAACACCCTTCTTCGAAGGATTCGTGAATGTCGCCTGAACAGACCATTTCTTCTTCGCGCCGCCGTCAATGGTATATTGAGTCAAATCGAATGCATTCTTCGCTGCCAACCCGTCTTTATGATAATAAAGAACACTTTCCTTTGTTGTCGGGTCTGTTTCGAAGTATATGGCTGTATATCCCGCATCCCCGGCAACAAGAATAGGATCACTGCTGATTTTGATGGTATTGGCGTTCACGGTCAGATTCTCGATCGCCTGCATATTTATCGCTGCAAAATCCTTTGCATCATTGATGACAGCTATGTTTGCGTGGGATGCGTTGACAATATAGAAGGTTGAATAAACCACGGAAAGAAGAATCAGAAGAATTGCCATAGTAAGCACGATTTCAAGAAGCGTGAAACCGGATCGTACATGATTCTTCATTTTATTCACTTTGCGCATAATAATAAGTGCTCCTTATTTCTCTATCAAGTCAATGCTTTGCCGCAATAAATGAAGCCATGCCGTTTTGTCGAATTTAGAGTTGTGCTTTCCTGATAGGCTGCGTCACCGAAGCTCGTATCCGTTGTCGGAGCAGCTGTGAAATCAACAACACCAAGGTTCCTATAGGTCGTCGCGCTGAATTGGAGATGAATGGCTCTTGTAGGTATCGTAGAGGCATCGACAGCTGTAGTAGCCATCTGAGAATACACAGTACCTGCGGCTGTCGTACCGGTCTTGGAATAGAGCGCTGAGTTTGTAGAAATCTGCATGGTGGAAACAAAGCCCTGATAAACAATAAGGGTAAGCACAAAAAGGAGGGCTATGGAGAGCATCGTCTCCAGGAGCGTAAAACCTCGTTTGCCTTTCGCATTATGCTTGACGGTTACTTTGCGAGCGGGAAAAAGAAAACACATATTCCTGACCTCCGTTATCGGTACATCAATACCCTAGATCTACAAACTTGGAGTTGATCTTGGAGTTAGCGGTTGAAAAAGATTGGTTTGCTGAAGAGACATTCTTCTTAGCGGCCTTTGCTCTGTTCAGGTAAGAGGAAACAGAGAAAAACAGAACACCGGCCAATATTAATATGATTGCAATGACAATCACAATTTCGAGTAATGTAAATCCAAACTTATTCTTGTGAATTCTTTTCATCTGGTACCCTCCGGATAATAGAAGAAGCGAATTAAAAATACTTACTGTTTATTATATCATGAAAATAGGATCTGAAGTAAAAAAAGTAGTTGAAATGCATGAAAAATAACAAAAAATATTGAACCATGGGTGGCGAACACGAACGAAAAAGATGCCGTTCAGTTACTACTGAACGGCACCCCTCACAGTTTAATTGGATAATGTGCTAACCAACTTAGATCTCAGCAGAAATATCTGCGTTCGCTTTGTTGATTTCGTCATTATGAGTCTGGATCATGGACTTAGCAGACTTAGCCTTGTTCAGGTAATCGCTGACAGAGAAGAAAAGAACGGAAGCCAGAATAACGATGATTGCGATAACAAGAACCATTTCAACGAGTGTAAAGCCTTTTTTATTCTTCTGGATCTTTTTCATGTGCACATCCTCCTTAGGATTTCAAGTGATTTATAGCTATATTATAACATGGCTGTGAAGAAATGCAACATAAACTTTGTAATTTCTTCACAATTTTATGGCGAAATTGGAAACTACGCGGCCGGTGTCGGGGCTGCTTCCGTAGCATCCGGAGCTTGGGCTGCATCGCCTGCTGCAGGAACACCTCCGGATACCTGTGTTGTTGCAAACGGTCTAAAGAAGACCTCAAGCAGCTTCGACGGCGGAACATTGTCGTAAGGAATTCCGATTTTGCCGCCTGTGGCAACCGCTTCGCGGTACCAGGAGAGATAAGGATCGCTTGTGTCGATCGGGTCAATTCTTTCCGAGGATAGAACGAACTGATATACATCGACGCTGATAAAGAAATACTGGAATCCTTGTTGGGTCTCTTCCATTGAAATCGAATAGATCCGTATCGCTTCCGGATTTTCGGTTTCGATGGTCTTTACGGCTTTAATAAAATCTTCGTATCCGGAAGCGGGAATACCGCCTTCGGTCACACCGTCTTTACCGGATACCTTCATCGAAATGCGAATGTACTCTACACTATCACCGCTGGTCGTACCATCGGCGCGCTGCAGCATAATCGATGTGGGCATAGTCGAAGTAATCTTCGTCACGAATTCCAGATTGTTGGCTGCAAAAATATCGGCAAACCGGGATGTAATGACCTCGACATCCAGTTCGGGGAGTAAGCTGTTCTCGATTGTCGCAATCTCATTTTTCAAGTCATCACGGGTACTCGTAAGGGCTGCGACTTTGTCGATAATATTCTTATTCTCTTCTTGTTGGACGGTCAGGTCTCTATATTCCTGCTGTGCCTTAAAAAGCTCGTCGGTAGCAGGTCTGTAGATAACAGATGAATATAAGACTATGAGCAGGGCGATGAGCAGACCGCCGGCCAAAATTAATTCGGTCTTTGTAAGCTTCATGATTGAGCACCTCCATCAGCGACATAGTAGATCTTAATATCCGTAGCCGCATTCGTTATACCCGTAATGAGATCATTCTGTTTGACTGTAGCAAGCTGCTGCTCCGTGAGCACGATATTGTTCACAAGGATACGGCTTACGGTATAGACCGTACCGTTCTCGGAAGTATACGTGTTGATGTTCTTGATCTCGTACTTCTCGCCGAGTCCCAATGTTTGACTGTCTACGGCCGTAAGCGGTGTAGAAGCTGTATCATCGATCAATCTTGAGGTAACAACCGGATAAGTATCCTTCAGGTAACATACAATATCGAAGGAGAACTTGCTGGCTGCCGCTATTTCCTCCGGCGGCATAGGAGATGCGCTGAAATCAATCTGCTCAATAGATAAAATCTCGATATTCGAAAAAAGTGATACGGCTCTAAAATTGGCCAGCATAGAAAGCGGTGTGAAATAACTGTCACATGTGCCTGTTAATTGAACTTTACCTGACTCATACGATAAATCGGATACGAAAACGTCCACCGGAAGATTCGTATAAACGGCATCCATTACGGCAGAATCGATTTTATCCGTGTTCTTTACGTTGGAGAACAGGGAGGACACATCGTAATACTGCAAATTGTAACCGGCCAGACTGTTATATGTGTCGGTATATTCCTTGAGATCCTTTTGATTCTCTTCGGAATTGATTTCAGCATTCAGAATGTCAATCTGGCTCCTGACGGCTGCGGTTTGAATTTTAAGAAATCCGAAGACCACGCCTCCGACCACAACAAGTGCTACAAGAATAAGGAGGGCATACGGAACAATCGCGTTCACCTGGCTGGATGATCCCGAAAACTCCGAAAAGAAGTTCATATCCTTTTTAGACAATTCAATCTTAGTATTGGCCATTTCTTAACCCCCCCTCATTTTTCACGAATCAGCGCACCGCAAGCATTCACATACTCGGAAAGTATGAAATCCTTGGGTGTGACGACGTTGCTCAGTGAATTAAGAACTTCCACCTGTGTGCCGAGCTGTCTCGACAACTCTTTATCCATCTTCTTATAAAGAGCGCCGCTGCCGTAAAGGAGGCAAGTACTGATGCTGTCAAGATGGTATTTGGATATCGAGAACTGAGCCGTACGGGAAACTGCATCGGTAAGACTCTTGAAGTACGAAGAAACCGCACTGTTTAGTGAAGGTTCATCCTTGACCGTCTCGTTCCATACGTCAATATCCGATATCTCCAGTGATTTAACGCTCTCACCCTTTACAACCTGAAGACGTCTGGTTAGAATCGACGATTTATCGGCGGCATTCGTCTGAAGTTTCTTGACAGACTCGGCTACCTGATGGATATTGTTATGACCGAATTGAAGCCGCCTGGAGATAACCGGGAATCCTTTGTCGAGGACGGTTACGTTTGTCGTTTTGCCGCAAAGTTCGATCAATAAAAGCGTGTTGGCTTCGATGTTGATGTGAGAATTGATCATACCCGAATGAAACAGCTTGCGGATCGCATTCGGATTCACGTCCAGTGCGACCGGAGTGAGAGCGCAAGTCTTCATAAGATCTCTCATGTCGCTCGCAATTTCTTTCGGAATAGCGGTGGCACGGACCTTATACTTAGTCTGCTTCGTTTCTTCGTCGACGATAGTGCCATAAACAATATACTCGACGATCATATCCCGGTTCGTATTGCTCTGGCCGAGAACTTCATAGTGGACCATGTCGCGGAGCTGTTCAGGTTTGACAGCCGGGAGTTCCAGATCTTTTGTATGAAGGTAACTGCCTTCAATTGTAAAAATCGTCCTCCTTGTTGCGATATCAAGCTTGGCGAGTGTGTTCTTGAGTGCCATGACGACACCGAACTGATCCGATATGACTCCGTCTGCAATCGTATCGGGTTCAAGCGTTACAATACCGGCCTTTTCAATCTGAAGAGTTCCGCTCTTGCGATTGTAATTGCCCTGTACCAGCTTCAGGTTCGAGCTGGCAGCATCTATCGCAATATCGCCGGTGCCTGCAAGCTTGTTCATTGAGCTTCCCATACTTTATCTCCTTTCGAGGTTCCGTAGTTTGATTAACACATTACAAAATAGAGGAGGACATGCTCAGGATCGGAGCACCGCAAGCGGCGATGATCAGACCGACAACAACGGCCATAATGATAATCATCAGAGGCTCCATTGCAGCCGTCATCTTGGCCGTGGCGGCGTCTGCTTCTTCTTCGAAAAAGTCGGCGGCTCTGTCAAGAATCGTATCGAGTGTTCCCGATTCTTCACCGATCGCAACCATTGCGTAGATCATTTGCGGAAATTCGGTAATGTTGCGTATCGAACGGGACAGCGAAACACCTTTACGAATCTCATTTCTCGAATCCGCCAGGCGCGTAACAAGATATTTGTTGCCGAGCGTCCGGCTGGTGATCTCCATTGCTTCGAGAACGTTGATACCGCTGCGAAGCAAGGTGGACATGGTTCTCGTAAAACGGGCAGCAGCCGTCATCTTAACGGATTTTCCGATGATCGGAATCTTAAGCTTGGTTTTATCCCACGCTTTACCGCCGGCATCTGATCGGGTATACGCTTTCCAGATCGTGATAATCGCAAATACAGCTAAGCAATACAGGTACCAGTAGGCAATCAAATTATTGCTCATGCCCATAACAAATTTGGTTATATCGGGAAGTTCCGTGCCTAGATCGGCCAGTGTTTTCGCAAATTCGGGAACGACGAAGACCATCAGGCCGATGGTGATTGCGAAGGTCACGAATGCGAGAATCGACGGATAAACCATTGCGGCACCGACTTTGTTTTTGAGTTTGGATTCCTTTTCGAAATGAGCGGAAAGTCTCGTCATTACCTCGTCAAGCCGGCCGGACTCTTCACCTGCGGAAATCATGCTTACCATAATGGTGGGCAGTGCTTTCTCCTGTTCGCGAAAAGCTTCCGAGAGTGTTTTTCCGGATTGAATGCTTTCGTAAATATTGCCGATGACTTCTTTCGCTCTCTTACTCTCCATTTGCTGGTAAAGCATGTCCAAAGCGCGGATGACGGTAATACCTGCACTGAGAAGGGAAGAGAGCTGACGGCATATGAGCATGAGATCTTTTGTCTTAAGCTTCTGACTTCCGAACTTCATGTTTAATATACTTGTGCCCTTGTCCGCTTGGAGAGAGACAATATATCGTCCATCCGAACGTAAAGCCTTGGCAGCATCGTCTTTGTTCGGAGCCTCGATGACACCTTTTGACGAACCGCCTGCGGAGTCGATCGTTTCATATTTGAAATTTGGCATTCTTCAGACCTCCCGTCTTTTATTAATACTCGAGCGAGTCAAACAATCCGCTGGCGGCCGAACCGCCGGCACTTCCGGTGTTGGACAGATAACGCTTGTAATCATCGGGGTTACGGCACTTTGACAACGCCATATCACGCGTTATCAAGCCCTTCTTTGTAAGCTCGGCCAGATAAAAATCGAGCGAACACATACCGGATTTGAGGTTTGTCGCTATTGTATTGTCGATCTGATATGTCTTTCCTTCACGGATCAGATTTCGTACGGCGTCATTGGCGATCAGAATTTCAAAGGCCGCGACTCTTCCGGTGCCGTCCGCGCGGGGAATCAGCGTCTGAGAGATAACCGCGACCAGAACGGAACCGAGCTGAACACGGATCTGATCCTGCTGATGAGGAGGGAAAACGTCAATGATACGGTTAACTGTGTCGGAGGCACTGCTGGTATGCAGCGTCGACATAACCATATGACCGGTTTCGGATGCGGTAATTGCCGTGCTGATCGTATCAAGGTCGCGCATTTCTCCGACCATGATAACGTCCGGATCTTCACGGAGAGCAGAGCGGAGAGCATTGGAGAATGTCAGTGTATCTTCATGTACTTCGCGCTGGTTGATCATGGCTTCTCCGTGCTTGTGGAGATATTCGATCGGTTCCTCGAGAGTCAGAACATGACAGCGGCGATTGCGGTTGATATGTCCGATCATCGCGGCAAGCGTGGTTGATTTACCGGAGCCCGTCGGTCCGGTTACGAGAATCAGACCTCTCGGACGAAGAGCCAGCTCTTTGAAGAGTTCCGGAAGAGCAAGCTGTTCACAGGTCGGGATCTCGGTCGTTATCGTTCTGGCCGCGAGAGTATAGCTGCCGCGCTGCTTGAAAATATTACATCTGAAACGGCTGTAATCCCTGACTACATAAGAAAAATCAACCTCGCCGCGCTCCGCCAGATACTGAAGACGGGCTTTGTCGAGCATTGATTTGCATAAATACTCAGTGTCGCTCTGCGTAAGTATATTTGAACTCAGCGGCATTAAATCTCCGTTTACGCGGATCATTGGCGGAAGACCGACCGTCAGATGCGTGTCCGAAGCCTGTCGCCGAACCGCTTCCGTCAGAATAGCCTCCATAGATAATGTAAATCCTTCCACCATATAACCTCCTGTCAGTCAATTGAATAGGTAACTTTATTCATTTCTTTAACGGTAGTAATTCCTTCAAGAACCAGTTCATAGGCTGCCTGAGCGAGCATCTGGGTTCCTTCCTTCATTGCCAGATTGCGCATTTCTTCCTCGCTGGCTCTTCTTTCCATCAGAACCTTCATAGCTTTGGTCATGACGACGATCTCATGTATGGCGATACGTCCCTTATATCCGGAGCCCGAACACTCGGAACATCCGGCACCTTCGTATAGCTTCTGTCCGGGCTTCAGATTCAATAAATCTTTCTCAAGCTGGTCCGGTTCGTATTCTCTTCTGCAGTTTGTGCAGATACGGCGGACAAGTCGCTGAGAAATAACACCGATCAGAGCGGAGGATACCATGAAAGGCTCAAGTCCCATATCGATCAAACGGTTGATCGAAGAAACCGCATCATTAGTATGGATGGTGCTGAAAACAAGGTGACCTGTAATAGCGGCTCGCATGGCAATCTCAGCCGTTTCACCGTCGCGGATTTCTCCGACGAGAATAATATCGGGGTCCTGTCTCAGAATAGAGCGAAGACCTCCGGCGAACGTCATGCCGGCCTTTACATTAACCTGAACCTGATTGATGCCGGGAATCTGAATTTCGACGGGATCCTCAACGGTAACGATGTTGGTATCCGGTTCGTTCTTCTCGGCGAGAAGAGTGTACAGGGTCGTCGTTTTACCGGAACCGGTAGGTCCCGAAATCAGCACGATGCCCTGAGGAACCTTAACGATCTTGTCGATCATATCATTGTTATGAGCGTTGATTCCGAGATATTTGCGGTTCAGATTGGCATCATTCTTGGCGAGAATACGGATAACGGTCTTTTCGCCGTGAACGGTCGGCAGAATCGAAACACGCATATCGACCGGCTTGCCGTTGACCAATGTCTGAATACGTCCGTCCTGAGGGATACGTTTCTCGGCGATATTGAGCCCGGCCAGAATCTTAAGACGTGTGATGATGGCGTCGCGGGCTCCTAAGGGATTGCTCATGATCTCGGAAAGCACGCCGTCGATACGGATACGGACGCGGACCCGGTCAGCCATCGGTTCGACGTGAATATCGGATGCGTTGGCGCGTATCGCAAAATCAATCATGGAGTTGACAAGCTTGACGACAGGCGCCTGATTGACCTCGTCGGTAATTTGATCGCCTAAACTCTGAATGGCCGCGATATCGAGCTCCTGCTCTAAGTCAGCGGCGGCCTTCTGTGCAACTTCCTTGCCGTAATTCCTTGAGATGGCTTCCTCAATCGCTTTCTTCGGGGCGAGCATCGGAATGACTTCATTGCCGGTTCTGAAACGAAGGTCGTCGGAAACAAGAATATTGAGAGGATCATAAATGGCGACAACAAGACGGTCGCCCTCAAATCCGATCGGAACGATCGTGTTCTCGACACAATACTGCTCTGTCACGATTTTGGTCGCTTCGGGATCAATTTCGACGTTTTGAAGATCGATAATCGGTGTGTCATACTGGCTGGATATGGCACGAAGAATGTCCAGTTCGGTCAGAAGACCCATGTCGACGATAACTTCGCCTAATTTTTTCTTAGATACTTGTTGAGCGCTTAATGCTTCTGCCAATTCTGCTGCGGTCAGAAAACCGCTGTCAATCAAAATGTCTCCAAGTCGCTTCATCTTTGCCTCCAAGAAAAATGTGGTATATTATGTAGTAATTTAAGCATATATTCAAGCTCAACACACATACAAAAGTAATTTACATCATTGTGGCAGGCCTTGTATATCTACTATATTGACAATTCGAACATGGGATTCTTGTTGATAGTAGACAAAAAATCCTGATAAGTAAAGAGAAATGTTATTCAGATACTATTATACTCGTTCGCGGATAAAAAAAAACAGGATATTATTTGTATCAAGATTTTTATACATTTAGCAAGTTGCGTCATTCTTATGAATCCTCCGAAATATTGATTCCTCTGATGTGATAAAATATGAAGAAAAGCGCGGGAGAATGACATGGACATCTATACTGTTTTTCAGATCGTCAACACGGCTCTCTTTGGATTATTCGGACTGGTCATCGGCAGCTTTCTGAATGTCTGCATTTATAGGCTCCCTGAGAAAAGAACGATTGTTAAAGGGCATTCCATGTGTATGACATGCGGCCACGAGTTGGGGCCGCTTGATCTGTTTCCGCTGCTCAGCTGGCTTTTTCTTCGCGGCAAGTGCCGTTATTGCCGCGCCCCGATCGCTTCCCGCTATGCGATTATAGAAGGATTGACCGGTTTTGTGTTTGCTGTTCTCGCCTGGATGCGGCGGGATGTCTATATTTTTCCGGGTGCTTCGGACATCGATATCGTCGGTTTTCTTAAGCTCATCCTGCTTCTTGGGGCTGCTGTTACGGTTATTGTCGCGATGATGATACAGAAGGATAGAAGAACCGGCATGTACCGGTTTTCTCTGGTACTTCTGGGAATTGCTGCCGTACGGCTGATTCTTGCGTTTTTTGATGATACTCCTTTATGGGTTCCATATTACTCGAGCCTCCTGGGTATACTGATTTCGCTGCTGGTAATCGTTTTACTCGCAGCGTTTGTGCCCTCGGTTTCCAAACCGGTTAAAGCCCGTTTAGCTGACGCGTTTAACGGGAATGCTTTCCGGGATTATTTTCATGAAGAAAATCGCCCGATACGCATTACGGATTCCCTCGTAATCAGTTTGTGTGTTGTGATCGGAGGACCGGCCGACATCATTTTGCTTTTTTGCTATTTTACGGTACGGTCAGCCAGAAAGCCGCAATTCTTTTTGCCGTATCTCGGAATTGTCATCGCGGCTTCGGCTTTCCTGGGTCTCATATTTCTTCCGAATAAGATATTTTAGTCCGCGGAGCGGAGTACGGCCGTACAGGTTTGATTTTATGATGCTTTTCGCGTACTATAAATAAGATAATTAAAGAGGTTTCGGGAGGTAAATATGTCAGGTCATTCCAAATGGAATAACATCAAAAGAAAAAAGGGCGCATCGGATGCCGCTAAAGGGGCAATCTTTACGAAGTCGGCCAAGGAAATTATGGTCGCCGTTAAATCGGGAGGATCCGATCCGGAAGGCAACTCGCGTCTTAAAGATGTTATCGCAAAAGCAAAAGCGAACAACATGCCGAACGACAACATCATGCGCGCAATCAAAAAAGCGGCAGGTGCGGGCGAAGGTGATGAATATGAAGAAATCATCTATGAGGGATACGGCCCCGGCGGTATCGCCATTATGGTCCGTACTCTGACAAACAACAGAAACCGTACCGCAGGTGATGTTCGGCATTTGTTCGACAAGTACGGCGGAAATATGGGCGTATCCGGAAGTGTTTCGTTTCTTTTTCAGGAGAAGGGCAGTATTCTGATCGATTCTGAAGAATACGACGATGAAGAGAAGGTCATGATGGACGCTCTTGAAGCGGGTGCCGAGGATTTCTCCGCGGAAGAAGGATACTATGAAGTTCTGACGGCGCCGGGTGATTATTATTCGGTCAAGGATGCCCTTCAGGCTAAAGGCTATGTTTTTGCCGATTCGAATCTCGGCCCTGTACCGATTACATGGACCGCCGTCGAGGATTCCGAGATCATGGAGAATCTCGAGAAAATGCTCGAAAAAATGGATGAAAACGACGATATTCAGGAAGTCTATCATAATTGGGACAACTGATAGTCAGCCGCTTTTGTTCACATGAAGGGTATTAAGACGTGGAACAGCAGAAGATGCAAGGTTCAAAAGACAAATCGCAGGAACCGTCCGGTGCACCGATACCGGCGGTTCCTGTTCGTCGAGCGGTCCGGATTCCGGAGCTTATGTCGACACTTAAACGCTTCGAGCGGATCGGCGACGGTCTTGCGCATCAGCGTGTCGAGCGTAAGATCGAGGAAGTAACCAACAACGAGAAGATCATGCGCGAGATCTTGTCGCAGATCGCGGTTGTCGCGTTCATCGGACCTTCGGGAACCGGCAAGAGCACGCGGGCGATCAAAGTAGCGCGCGAAAATGCCATTTATTATATTATCGACGACGGTCTTCTGATTAACGGGAGCCGTATCGTGGCCGGCACCTCCGCGAAGAAGGCTCCGACAAAGCTCGAATCGGTCCGTCAGGCTCTTTACGCGGATGAAAGCCGATCAAGCGTCATGCGGCGGGCACTTGCGGAGCACTTGCCGACGACGCTGATGATTCTCGGTACTTCGGATGCGATGCTCGAAAAAATCTGCAACAATCTCTGGCTGAATCAGCCGTCCATGCTGATCCGCATCGAGGATATCAGTTCGGAAGAGGAGATGCAGCAGGCCAAGCATACCCGGATGACCGAGGGCATGCACACGATCCCCGTTCCGAGCATGGAAATCAAGCACGAATTCTCGGGAAAATTTTCGGATCCTCTGAACCGGCTTCGCCGCCGGCTCGACAAGGAACGGGGCGTGCAGACAATCGCGCCGGACACCGAGCGTACGGTCGTACGCCCGACGTTTTCAACATTGGGTTCCTATTCGATTTCCGACGAGGCCCTTCTGGACCTTGTCCGTATCATTCTGCACAAGGTTCCCGGCGTATATGACGTTATTCGCTTTCAGACCGAAAAACGCACCTACGGCGTTGTCTTAAGCGTCGACCTCGCTTTGATCTACGGATATAACGCCCAGGAAGTTCTTCGCGCCTCTCAGGAAAGAATCGGCCGGTATGTCGAAGAGTACTCCTCTATCAATATGGTTGCGGTAGATGTCCGCGCCAAACGCCTGGTCCATGCCGGTTCGCCCAATTTGAACATCGGAGAGAACGCAAGATGAAAGAAAAGATCTATATGATTCCCGTGAACGATGCGTATCGTTCGACACAGGGATGCCCTCTTTGCCAACTGAAAAGAACGGTTGAGTCAAGTTCTCTCGACTATTTTCTCGGACCGTCGCTAATGGAGCCCGACGTACGCGTCTCAACCAACACGACGGGTTTCTGCGGCCAACATCTGAAGAAGATGTACGGCAAGGAAATCAATCGCCTGGGGCTCGGACTCATGCTTCATACACATATGCAGGATTTGCGGAAAGACGTAGGGGAAACGATAGAGAACGCCGCTCCGGCTCCCGGCAGTATTTTTAAAGGACGCGACCGCGACTATCGCAAGAATCTTGAAGCGGCAGCGGCCAGAATAGAAGGCCGTGCCGATTCGTGCATCATCTGCGACAAGATCAACCGCACCATGGAGCGTTATCTGGATGTTCTTTTGTGGATGTTTTTTGAAGATCCGGCTTTCCGTCCGCTTTTTGAAGCGCAAACGCATCATTGCCTTCACCACACGGCGTTTCTCTTGCGCGGTGCCGCGCGTTATTTGAATCAGAATCAGGCATCCGAGTTCGTATCCGTTCTGGCAAAGAGTCAAAACGGGGGTATGGATCAAATGATTGCCGATGTCGAATGGTTTACGTTGAAGTTTGATTACCGCAACAAGGATAAGCCCTGGGGCAACAGCAAGAATGCGATTCCCAGAGCAATATCTCTTTTATCGGAGGAAGGCGGGGTCTCAGATGACGAGAAAAGCGGAGGGTAAGGGCAGAAAAGAAAGCGCGGCTCAGGCGCTTACGCTCGACAGGGCCGTATCCGTACACGAGGATACGATTCTCGAACCGGAGTTTGAACTATTGGCGGCGCACGGACATCCGGGCCGCATTATCGTCGCGATTTCGGACGACAGGCTCGGCACGGCGGATGACGGACACGGAGAGGACCTGATGCAGATCTTCCTTCGAGGTCTTCTGGATCGGATGACACTTCCGGACGAGGTCGTTTTTTATCACCGCGGTGTTTTGCTGCTCGAAAAGGGACACCCGGCCGAGACCGTTATCGCCCACCTTTGTACGCTTGATCTGGAAATGAAGGCATGCACGGAAAGCCTCGAATTCTATAAAAAAGAACCGGCCGCATATAAAATACAGCCGGTTCCGATGAGCGAAATAACAAGAGACCTTCTGAAAGCCGACAGGGTGATACACCCGTAGCCGAGAACCCGGGGTCTTACTTGATGATCTTGATCTTTCCGATGAGAGGAAGCTCTTTCTGCTCGCCCTTGGAAGCATTGATGATGCCCATGATGGCGAAAATGGTAAGAGGAATATAGAGAATAAATCCGATAATCAGGAAAGAGAGAAGTCCGGCGATAAACCAGCCAATCGTAAGCACGATTCCCTGATTGACATGGAATTTTACATCCTGTTCGTCCTTGGCGGCAAGAAGCCCGATCAGCCAAAACGGTGCAATGTAAGCCAGAATACTATAGAGTTTATTGTTGTTATCCATAAATACACCCTCCAATTAGAATTTTTGATAATTGCATTTTATCATATCTGAAATCATATGAACATCATAATATATGGAAAATTTAACAAATAATCCTCTTTATCGATAAAGAGGGGCTGTTTATTATTCGGTTCGTCTATGCTATTCTATCGGACTAGGACAGAAAATGTGAGAGGAAATGAAATGAAGGACAACAAAGAAGAGGTTCGGGTTTCGGAAGCCCCGGCAACGGGTTCCGCTAATGATCATATGAGCCGCCGCGAAAAAGTACTTGCGGAAAAGAAAATCGCGCCGCTGGTTATATCTTTTATCATACCTACGATGATCGGCATGATGGTTAATGCAATTTATAATATTGTCGATCGTTTCTGGATCGGCAAGATGGACGACGGAGCGATGGCTATGGCCGGCGTCGGGCTGACTTTGCCGATGACGACGATCGCGTTTTCGTTCATGGCTTTGATCGGTATCGGCGCAACCGCCCTTATCTCGATTAAGCTCGGCGAAAAGAAGAGAAGCGAGGCGGAACAGGGCCTCGGGAACGCTGCTTCTTTCTCGTTTATCATCGGGACGATCATCATGATCCTGGGAATTCTTTTCGCGAATCCGGTTCTTAAGATGTTCGGGGCCAGCGGCAACACCATGCCCTTTGCGCTTGAGTACATATATGTGATATTTGCCTTCAACACGATCAATACCATACAGTTTTCTATGTCCAGTGTAATGCGGGGAGTGGGGCATCCGACATGGTCCGTCGTGACACAGGTTGCGGGAGCCGTTACCAATATTATACTGGATCCGATCTTCATTTTCCGTGCGGGCAATATCAAGCTTATGGGTTTCTCGTTCTATCTTCCGTTCGGTCTCGGAATGGGAGTGACCGGCGCGGCGCTTGCGACCGGTATTGCGCAGACGGTTTCTCTCCTGATTGCCGCCTACTACTATGCGAGCGGCAAATCCCCCGTACGGCTTCATGTGAAGAATCTTATTCCGCGCCTGAAAACGTTCGGGAGAATCGCCGCGATCGGAAGCTCTTCCTTTGCTCTCCAGTGCGCGGCCTCCTTCGTGCAGATCGCTGCGAATATGCAGCTTGCCAAATTCGGAGGGGACCTCGCGATATCGGCGATGACTCTCGTAAATTCCATTGCATTGTTCTGTATTATGCCCTTGATCGGCATTAATCAGGGGATTCAGCCGATTATCGGTTACAACTACGGAGCCGGCAATCTGCGGCGTGTCCGGTCAACGTATTTTTTCGCGATCGCAATCGCTTCGGTTCTGACGATATCCGCAAGTATATTGATACAGGTTTATCCGGACAGGATCATATCGCTGTTCAGCGAGGATCCGGAACTCGTAAGAATATCCTCCCGGGGGCTAAAGATTCTGATGATGATGCTCCCTTTCCTCGGATTCCAGATTCTATCCTCGAATTATTTCCAGTTCGTCGGCAAATCGGTCGTATCGCTTGTTATGACACTTCTTCGCCAGATCCTGCTGCTGCTGCCGCTATACTTTATACTTCCGGCATTTTTGAAACTGGACGGGATATGGTATGCCAGTCCCATATCGGACGGAATTGCCATATTGATCACGGCATTGGTTATATCCAAAGAAATGATCCGGCTCAGCAGGCGAATCCGGCAGGAGGAAAAAAGCAAGCTCAAACTTTCTCCGGAATCGTAAATCCGGATGCGAATTTCAGAGAAATATTCCGACGAAAAGAAAGAACATCCGGGCAACCCTATTGCATGACCGGCTAAACCATGTTAAAATTCCATGGTACTTAAGATATGAAATAAGATGGAGGTGAAGGAAAATGCCGAATATCAAATCCGCAATTAAGCGCGTCAAGGTTACAGAAAAGAAAACTGCTGCGAATAAGATGAAGAAGAGTGAGATTCGCACGGTGGTAAAGAAGGCGAAGGCCTCCATCGCAACGACATCCGCAGATACGTCTGATACGATCGTTGCAACGCAGACGACTCTTGATAAAGCTGCTGCCAAGGGTTACATCCACAAGAATACTGCTGCCAGACAGAAGTCCCGTCTTGCAAAGGCCGTTAACGCAGCCAAGGCGTAATCTTAAATAAGATATTGGTAAACGAGATCCCGGACGATTGTATCGCCCGGGATTTTTTTGTCTTTGCATTCCTGATCAAAACTCCCGGACAAATCGGCATTCAGCCGAAAAACGATACATACAATTGCTCCGGCAAAAAGAATGTGGTAATCTGATAGAAATTGAACGCGTTCAATAAATGGAGGAACCGCATGAAGATCGATATAACCAGGGATAAGTTAAGAGACGCGACGCGAAAGCTTATGTCCGAATGCGACTCGCCGTTAGAGGTTACATCGCGTTCCATCGCAAAAGAAGCGGGCGTTCAGCTTGCGATGATTAATTATTGCTTCGGCTCAAGGGAAGCTCTGATTTTCGAAGTTTTCCAAACGATGTCTTCCGTAGTTATCGATCAGAACCCGGAAATGTCGGAAATCATGAACAGCGACATGACTCCAAAAGAGAAACTGAAAAAAATGCACATGATTGTTACGAAGTTCCTCCTTGATAATCTTTCCTTCTCCAGGGCCATAACCAAATATGTGCTGCTGAACCGCGATTTGTCCAGACAGCTTAACAGCCTTCCGTTTGTTCGTGCGCATTACGGCGGGAGAAAATCCGAGCAGGAATTGAAACTGATCTCTTATGAACTTTCGAGTGTCCTTCAGCTGGCCGTATACAGGCATGAAGCCATTTATGATTTCTGCGGGCTTGATATCCGCAGGGAAGAAGATCTTGAGAAGTTCATCAATATGCAAATCGATCTGTTTCTTGCCGATTAAGGAGAAGGGTATGAAGAACGTCTATTCACTCAGGGAGCTCGCATCCGTTCCATCCCTGCATTTCGGCGGCAAGGCCGATTCCCTATCCCGGATGATGCAAGCAGGGCTTCCGGTTCCGCGCGGTTACGCAATTGCTTCCGAAGCTTTTCTAAGTGACGGGATACATCCGGATGCAAAAGAGGAATTGCTGGAATGCATCGGATCGCTGTCCGGTAAATATACCTATGCAGTCCGTTCCTCGGCTGTCGGCGAGGACGGGAAATCCTCCTCCTTTGCGGGTATGTATGAGACGGTGCTCGATGTGAAGAAAGAAGACATCCTCGAGGCTGTTTTGGCCGTGATTGCTTCTGCCCGAAGCGGGCGCGTATCCGTATACCGTGAGCGCACCGAAAGCACGGCCGGAGCAATGGGCGTCATCATAGAACGGTTTATAAAGCCCGATTATGCGGGCGTTCTTTTCACCGCGGATATCATAACCGGAAGCTCCGCAGTCATGCGGGGGAATTATGTGCGGGGCTGCGGAGAAGCCCTTGTATCGGGATCGTCCGATGCCGGGAGCTTCTCCTTCGATGCGATCCGCTATCGATATTCGGGAGATGCGGAGTTACTCCCGAATGCCCGACAACTTTACAGGTACTCGGTCAGGATCCGAAAGCTTTTCTCCGGTCCGCAGGATATCGAGTGGGCCGTATCCGGAGGCCGGGTATATATCCTTCAGTCCCGGCCGATCACGACTCTGGATTCACATGACGAAGACCGATATGACATCAACGATTCGCGAAGCGGCGAATATCTCCTCTCGAAAACAAATGTCGGCGAAATATTCATGCAGCCCGTATCGCCCGCGACACACAGTGTGCTGTGCTCGGTATTTGACATGCTCGGAATCCCCTTGATTGCCAATATATACGGACAGGCATACTGCAATATAAGCGCTTTGTGTTCGATTCTAGTGTCGTTCGGTATCAGCAGGGAAAAAGCCTATCAAATGATCTCGGATATTGCGGGGAGGCTGCCTCCCGATGTAACGATCCCCGTATATCCTTTTGACAGGGCCGCACTTATCCGGAAAATGAGTGCTCTCCTGTTAACACCCGGAAAAAAGGCGGATTTCGGCGTCGACAGAAAGGATTTTCCGAATCAGATTTCGTCGATTGCAGACCGTCTGATCGATCAAATTCATGCGATCCGGGATAAAGCCGCCCTGTATTCTTTCTGGACGGATGTCTGTGACGCCTTTATGTCCAGGGTGATGTCTTCGATCATGAAAGGCTTATCCATTAAGTCACTCGTTGAGACCCGTGAAAAAATAAGCGCGATCGCCGGCGAGAGCTTTGCCAACGAACTGTGTTCGAACTGTTCAAAGGACGGAATTCTGGAAAGCATGAAGCCTCTGCTTCTGGTGGAGGACATTCTTGCCGGGAAAATGACGGAAGCCGAGTATTTGAAAAGGTACGGCCATCGCCATGCGAACGAGATGGAGCTTGCCTGTCCGTATCCGTATGAGAATCCCGAATATGTCCGGGAGTTGATTGACGAATATCTGCGCGGCGGCATAAGAGCAAGTGAAATGAAATCCGCGCAGGTTAAGCGGTATGAAAATGCTGTCGCCGAATTTAACCGCCTGTATCCGTCAAAGGCAAAATGGCTTGCCAAGACTCTGCGTTCCTTTTCCGAGGCTGTATATAAAAGGGAAGATATCAGGGGTCAATCGGTAAAGCTGTTCTGCCTGATGCGCGAATTCATGCTGAAAGCAGCGTCACTCACGGGAATCGGCGAGGATGTTTTCATGCTGCATTTCAGTGAGGTCATGACCTTGCTGTCGGGAGACGAAACGGTGCTGAAGCATATAACGCCCCGCCGCGAAAATTATCGCAAATATCTCGATATGCCGGCTTTCCCCAACATTATTCGGGGAAGATTCGATCCGGAGAAGTGGGTCTCAGACTCGAATCGCCGATCGGATTTCTATCAATTCGGTGAAACCGGGCGATCTCTAATTGCCCCGGATATTAAGGGGTACGCCGGGGCCTCGGGAAAGATCCGCGGCGTTGCCAGGGTGCTTACGGATATATCGGAGGCGCCCATGCTGCAGCAGGGCGAAATTCTTGTTACGACAGCGACAAACATCGGCTGGGTTTGTATTTTCCCGAAAGTATCGGCGATTGTAACCGATATCGGGGCGCCTCTTTCCCATGCCGCGATCGTCGCACGCGAACTCGGCATTCCTGCGGTCGTCGGGTGCGGGAACGCAACCGCAGTTCTTCGATCCGGCGATCAAATTGTTGTCGACGGTACGTGCGGAATGGTTTACAGGGTTAAGGAAGACGAATAAGGCGGGTGACGCCTGTGATCCTTTGTTAAGGTGCGGGATTGTTTGGCGGCAAAGACCTATTTGCAAAAAAGCCGGCCGCAATCTGCTACGTCCGGCTTTTTAGGTGTTTTTTGGAATTTGTTTGGAAGCGTTTCAGGATACGGCTTCAATCTTATGATAGATCTTTTTGCCCTTCCGGAGAATTGCTTCATCGGCGGAGAAGTCCTCTTTTTTGAGCATATAGAAGGGATCTTCAATGACCTTGTCATTCAAATAGATGCCCTTCTGCTGGATCAGACGCTTGCCTTCTCCCTTTGATGCGACAAGACCGGCTGTGAGGAGGACGTCGAGAAGGAAGATGCCTTCTTCTAAGTCGGCGGACTTAACCGCAGTGGACGGCATGTCGTCCGACCGGCCGCCTTTTTCAAAGAGATCTTCGGTCTGGCGTTTTGCGGCATCCGCCTCGGCTTCGCCGTGAACGATCTTTGTCACTTCATATGCGAGGCGCTTTTTGGCTTCGTTGATGGAGGCGTCGGTAAGCTTCGCATATTCCGCAATCTCCTCAAGCGGGAGAAAGGTAAGGAGCTTCATGCACTTGATCACGTCAGCATCGTCAATGTTGCGCCAGTACTGATAGAATTCGAAAGGTGTCGTCTTGTTGGGATCGAGCCAGACGGCGCCCTTGGCTGTCTTGCCCATCTTCTTGCCTTCGCTGTTTGTCAGAAGCGTGAAGGTAAGTCCGTAAGCTTCTCCCTGTTCTTTTCTGCGGATCAGTTCGACGCCGCCCAGTATATTCGACCACTGGTCGTCTCCGCCGAGCTCGAGCGTACAATTATACGTCTTGTAAAGGTATAGGAAATCGTAGCTCTGCATCAGCATATAGTTGAATTCAAGGAAAGAGAGCCCCTTCTCGAGACGCTGCTTGTAGCAATCGAAGGTGAGCATCCGGTTGACGGAGAAATGCGGACCGATATCCCGAAGGAACTCGATATAGTTCAGATTCAGAAGCCAGTCGGCATTGTTCACAAGTATCGCACGGTCATTCGTAAAGTCGACTACGGTCTTCATCTGACTGACGAACCGCGACACATTGTATTGAATGTCTTCGACGGAAAGCACCTTGCGCATATCCGTTCGTCCGGACGGGTCGCCGACCATACCTGTGCCGCCGCCCATAAGTGCGATCGGCCGGTGACCGGCCTTCTGCATATGGCTCATAACCATCATCTGCACGAAATGACCGACGTGAAGACTGTCAGCGGTAGGGTCAAAACCTATATAAAAAGTAACGCCCGGCTTCGAAAGAAGATTATAGATCTCTTCCTTATGGGTAGCCTGTGATATGTAACCGCGGGCTTCTAAAATATCGTATACATTCTCGGACATCTTTGATCCCCCCAATTGGTGATTCTTACCGGTAAAACCGGCATATCCATGTATTTTACCTCATTTATAAGGGAAATGGCAAGTATTGGGGCTCCTAATCGGACGCCGGGCGGCATAGAGATCCTTGCGGATTTCCGCCGGTGTTATCGGAACCCGGAACTGCCTTATGTCCTTTCATACGGATCACGGTCCGATCAAATTCATGCCCGTAGGGATATCCCGCTTTCATTCCGCGCAGATCGGAACTGATCAGATCCAGTTCGGCCATTCTGGTCAGCAAAGGATTCTGTCCGTGTTCCAGGAAATCGGATGCTTTATCGATCAGAGGCAATTCCTTATACTTCCGCATAAGCTTTAAGAGGTAACGCCCCTTATCGGTGAAACCCAGAATCCGGATATACGCGGGATTCTTCAATTCCTCGAGATCCTTAATGGTCTGTCCGGCAAGAAGCGACATGAGGGCGCGATTGACACGTGTCCTTGCATACCTCTTCGTGTCGCAGGCAAGATGAAATGCGTCGGAGAATCCTGTGTCCGGCGGAACACGCATATCGGAAGCCGCATTTTTTAAGCGCCGTGAGAGATGATCACTCATGTATGCGATCTTACTCAGATCCTCTTCTGTACGGGTACGGATCAGGGATACGGCTTCGGGAAGAAAATCATCGGGAAGTACGGGACGAACACCGCGTGAATATTCGGAAAGCATCGGAGCGAGAGACGCGGAGGGCATCCTGCCGGCAAGGGAGGATGCCAACAGAGAAATATCGGGAAGCCCCATTGCGAGGGACTTTGTAACAGTGTTACGGATCGCCGATGCACTGGCTAACGGCGCGTGAATGTCTTGTTCGTGGTATGCGGCACCGGCTCGCTCAAGTAGAGACGGTTTGATTCTGGATTTTGTCTTGATCAGCGCGGCAAGATATTCTATGGCGAGGATTGTGTTGGGAGATTTAAGAAATTCCTGCAGTTTAGACGAATCGAAAGGCTCGCCCGAATTCTTGAAAAAGGCCTCGATTGCCGATTCTCTTGCCTCGGCATAGGACATTCCTTCTCCGAGGTTCTCCTTTAAAAGAGCCCTGTATTCCGGATTCTCCTCGGCGGTTACCTGTGCTATCTTTTGAAGTAAGTCAAGATCCGTGCACTCACTGCCGAAATAGAGATCTGTCACGATACCCGTCGCGTTTAAGAGACTGATCGCGCCGTGGGAAAAACGGTCGGCCGAAGCGCATGCAAACGTAAAGGGAAGCTCGATCACAAGATCGACTCCCATACGGAGAGCCGCTTCCGTACGGTTCCACTTTCCGGTAATGGCCGGCTCGCCGCGCTGGACGAAGTCGCCGCTCATAACAGCCACGATCGGTGTGTCCTGACCGAATTCTTCTTTCGCTTTGGCGATCTGGTATGCATGACCGTAATGAAAAGGATTGTATTCGGCGACAATTCCGACGACTTTCATGAGAGACACCTGCCTTACCATGCGAATGTGCTAAAATAATGGTTGATTTGAAAAGCGGAGAAAGACTTTCGCATACATAGCATTTTACACGGGATCGTCCATTTCGAACAGTCTTTGGCAGGAACGTTCCCGTAAGTCCCGCGGAGGAATGGAATGAAAAATCGTTCATATAGATCTGGATCGATTCATCACAAATTTAGGATAATCTATATAGCAATCCCCGCGGCGCTCGTTTTGGCCGTCCTGGTTGCGCTGTACCTGCTGTTTGCCAATGGATTTTTTTACAAGCGCCACGATATCGGAGCGGTGCAAAGAACGTCAGGCGAAGACATCCGAACTGTTATTAACGCTTCCCCTGTATCCGCTTCCGGTCTTGCGGCAAGAACGTCGGCGCTTTTAAAAACGTCGGCCAAAACGGATCCTTATGTCGTTTCCTGGTATGTGCTGCCCGGAAGCATCAAGAGTCAGCCGGCTCTTCTCTCGGAATACCTGTTGGCCTCTGACCAGATCCTGCTCCTCCGAAGCTATATTACAGCCGATAAAAAGGACGCGGCAAAAGTTCTTTCCGATTCCATAGAGAGAGATTTTACGGGAGAGAACGGATATCTGGTGCCGTGCCTCAGGAGCTCCGACGTTTTGTCCGGACAGGATTCTCCTTTTCAGACGGATACAAGTTACGACGAGCTGCCCGCCGGTACATATTCTTTCGAAGAAACCGTCGCTTATTTGCGGGCTTTGCTCGAATACTATGCCAAATGGGGAAGTGAGTCCGATTGGACGCGGATCAACGCCATCGCCGGTTTGCTGGCTTCGGACGGGAATCTGTTTCCCGAAGATCTGACACTCACAGGGACGACACCGGCGCCGGTTATTACGGGAGAGAAGAGCGATGTTGTCTCGCTGCCCGAGGATCAAATTGCGTCGGAGGGTTCCTATTCCGGAGTTCTGCTTTCGGGGCTGGATCTGGAGGTCTTTCGGATGCTCGCGGTCATCGACGCGAAGTATCAGCCGCTATATGACAAGGCAGTCGAAATTGTATCCGGCGGCTATATTTCCTCGCAATTGCCGCTTTTCGCGTATGCCTATACGCAAAGCACGGGAGGTTATACATATACAAACGGCAATGCGACCGGGGTGGATCTCGTGTCTTCTCTTAAGGTGATTCTGCATCTTGCGGAGGAGGGGAAAGCTCCGGCGGCAAGCCTTGCATGGATCAAGGAACAGCTTTACAACCAGGGGATTTTGTATAAGACATACGATGTGATTACCGGAGAGGCTATTTCCGAAGAAGAGTGTACGGAAGGGTACGGAATCATACTGCAGATTGCACGTGCTGCAGATGATCCGAATCTGTTCGATGCGGCTCTTTCCTGTACCGAAAACCACCTTGCGACGAAATCGAACAGCGCCGCCGTCGGCGCGATTTACCGGAATACCGATTCTTCAAGAATTGTGGTCTATGCCAAAGACAATCTTGAAACATTGCTGGGAGTCGTATAATCTGATACTTTTTCTGTATGTGCCGTACAGTCATCGTTGTTGCGCGATAAATTTACGGCTAAAATGAAAATCATTTACAAAAAAGCGGCGTTTTTCCATTGTCTTGATCTGAATAATTCTTTATACTACTAGCGGCAACCAACAGAGCCCACTAATAGAAAGAAGGAAATTCTCATGGCATTTATTGACACAATTATGGAAAAGGCCAAAGCGGCCGGTAAAACGATTGTTTTTCCCGAGGGCAATGATCCCCGGACGATCGAAGCGGCAGCCAAGCTTATCGAGCGAGGTATCGTTAAGGTTATTCTGATCGGTAATAAAGAGAAACTAATGAGCAGCGCCGGGGAATGGGATATTTCGGGAGCTGCTTTTGTTGATCCCCAGAATTATGATAAATATGACGAATTTGTCGAAGCCTTTGCTGAAATGCGCAAAAAGAAATTCCCGACGATCGACGAAGCCCGCGCCAAAGCGAAGCTTCTCATGCGGGACGAGAATTTTATCGGAGTTATGATGGTGAAGGCCGGTATGGCCGACGGTATGGTTTCCGGTGCATGCCACAGCACGGCGGATACGCTTCGCCCCTCACTGCAGATCCTGAAGACCGCTCCCGGCACCAAGCTGGTATCGGCTTTCTTTATGATTATTGTTCCGGACTGCGAATACGGTTCGAACGGCGTCTTTCTCTTCGGTGATTCGGGTCTCGTCGAGAATCCAAGTGCGGATGATCTTTCCGAGATTGCATACTCATCTGCCAAGAGCTTTAAGCTTCTTGCCGGAGACGAGCCTCGGGTCGCAATGCTTTCCTACTCGACATACGGTTCCGCTCATTCTGAACTGACGGAAAAAGTGGTTGAAGCCACACGTCTGGCCAAAGAGAAGTTCCCCGAGTTGTCTCTTGACGGCGAGCTTCAGCTCGATGCCGCCATCGTTCCTTCCGTCGGAAAGAGCAAGGCACCGGGCAGCAAAGTCGCAGGTACGGCGAACGTTCTTATTTTCCCGAACCTCGATGCCGGCAATATCGGATACAAGCTTGCTCAGCGTCTTGCCAAGGCAGAGGCCTATGGTCCTATCACACAGGGAATTGCCGCACCGGTCAACGATCTTTCCCGCGGATGTTCTGCGGATGATATCGTAGGCGTCGCAGCAATCACTGCGGTTCAGGCGATCAAGTAATATTTTCCACTTATATACAGGCGAAAAAGGAACCGGGGAAGAGCCGAACGAACGGCTTTTTCCCGGATTCAACATGCGAAGGAGACCAACATGAATATTCTGGTTATCAATGCGGGAAGCTCATCACTTAAGTATCAGTTCATCGAGACCGAGACGAAGGCAGTCCTGGCCAAGGGCGGAGCCGAAAGAATCGGCCTTGACAATGCCCTTATCGTACATGCAAAGGGAAAAGAGGATAAGGTTACCATAGAGGTTGATTTGCCCGATCACAAAACGGCTGTCGCCAAAGTCCTGGAGATTCTGACCAGCGCGGATCACGGCGTAATCGCGAGCCTCTCCGAAATCGATGCGGTCGGACACCGCGTTGTTCACGGCGGAGAAAAGTTTGCACATTCCGTTATCATCACACCGGCCGTCAAAACGACGATCCGCGTCTGCTCCGATCTCGCGCCCCTTCACAATCCCGCGAACATGACCGGTATCGACGCATGTGAAGCTGCCATGCCGGGAGTGCCTCAGGTTGCGGTTTTTGATACCGCTTTTCATCAGACAATGCCTTCCGAAGCGTATATGTATGCGCTCCCTTATGACGTTTACGAAGAATATGGCATCCGCCGCTACGGTTTCCACGGTACATCTCATGCATACGTGGCGAACCGTGCCGCCGAAATGCTCGGAAGACCGATTGAGGACATGAAAATCATCACCTGTCATCTCGGTAACGGTTCTTCCATCGCCGCGGTAAAGAACGGCAAATCCGTGGATACTTCCATGGGTCTCACGCCCCTGGCCGGTATCTGCATGGGAACCAGATGCGGAGATATCGACCCCGCGATTGTCACTTTCCTTATGAACAAGGAAGGTCTTGACATGAAGGGTATCGACAATCTGATGAACAAGAAGTCGGGTGTTGCGGGTATTTCGGGCGTGTCTTCCGATTTCCGCGATCTCTATAATGCTGCCGAAGCCGGCAATAAGAGAGCGAGACTTGCTCTGGATATGTTTATCTATCAGTGCAAGAAGTTTATCGGCGCGTATGCCGCAGCAATGGGCGGCGTCGACGCTATCGTATTTACGGCCGGTATCGGAGAGAATACGCCTCAGATCCGTGAGGACGCGGTTAAGGGCCTTGAGTATATGGGCGTAAAAGTGGACCCCAAAAAGAATGCCGGCCTCCGCGGCGTCGAAGCGAATATCTCCGCCGATGACGCAACCGTTCAGGTTCTTACGATTCCGACGAACGAAGAACTTGCGATCGCGCGCGATACCAGCAAACTTGTGAAGGAACTGCACGGAGCCGTCTGATTGAGACAAGCCGCGGGATTCCCGAACTCATGAAGGGTCACGCGATGGACGATCCGACTTTTTTTGCAGTTGCGAAGCGGGGGATGAGGATAGATTCCATGCCCGGGCGAGGGCCCCAACACCGTTTATAATCTCCCGGTCGGAGAGGCCGGCGTAGCCAAGGAGCACGGTGCTTGGGGGGATCCGGAGACTTACTGATTTCTCCTCTGTTTCCTTTAGATAATATGCTGAAATGCCGTAGACTTTTGTCGCGGCATTTCTTGCGTTTGCGATCAGATCCTCTTCCGACATACCGTTTTTTACGCGGCACAGGAGATGGTGTCCCGCGTCCGTACCAGATATGTCGAGCTGGCTCCTGTAAGGGGCAAGCGAATGAAGAAAGAGATCCCGCTTTTTCCTGTAAAGAGTACGCATACGGTTAATATGCCTTTCGAAATCTCCGTTGTCGATGAACCGGGACAGAATGATCTGTTCGGCACCCGTTACGGTCGTGTTGTAATAGGAAAGACCGGTTTGACAGACTTGCATGAGAACCGGCGGCAGCACCAGATAGCTGATACGGACGGAGGGGGCGATCGACTTCGAGAATGTTCCCAGATAGATCACACGATTCGCCGCATCCATCGCTTTAATCGGAGGAATGGGGCGGCCGGCATAACGGAATTCGCTGTCGTAGTCGTCTTCTATGATGTACCGGTCACCTGATAGAGCCGCCCATTCCAGAAGCTCGGTCCGGCGGCTGATCGGCATGATGATGCCGAGCGGGAACTGATGGGCCGGTGTCGTGTATACGATGTTGGCCGGGCTCGTGCCAAGGGATTTCATTTCAATACCCGATTTATCCAAAGGGATCAGGTCGACGGGCACACCGAGTCCTGTAAAGATCTGATACGCTTTGTTATAAACGGGGTTTTCCATCGCGACGCGTGTGGGACTTTTCGCGTAAGAGATGATCTGAATTAAGAGCTGAAGGATATAATCGGTACCCGCGCCGATCAGAATCTGTTCGGGGCGGCAGTCAATCCCTCTTGATTGACCGAGGTACCGGCAAAGTGAACTTCTGAGTTCGGCCGATCCGAGGGAGCCGCAAGCGCGAAAAAGATCCGCTTCAGGATCTGCGAATACATCGCGTATACATTTTCTGATTTTATCAAGAGGGAGAGCCGGCAAATCGACACCGTTCGGCGAAAAATCAAGGATCGGATTGTCCGGGCAGGGAGGGTGTAAATCCGAAGAATCCGCTTCGATTGTCATATCCTTAACGGGTAAAACGCCGGGATCCAGCACATAATATCCGCTTCCCGGCCGGGCTTCGAGATATCCTTCGGATACCAGCTGCTGATAGGCTGCGTCAATGGTATTTGTCGAAACCCCGAGGGAAGAGGCGAGGACACGCTTTGACGGTAGATGTTCACCCGGAACGAGGCGCCCGCGGAGAATCTCCTCTTTTATGGATTCGTAAATTTGAAAATAGAGAGAAACCTTTACGTCCTGGCGGATTGCCGGAATATACATGTGTTGTACCTCCGAAACTGATACCTATAAAAATGGCGAAATTGGCACTTTTAATGGTATCAATAACTGCGTAGAATAGCAACATCAAAGACGTTATCCTATGAAAGTACGGTGCAATATGGATATGGAAAATAAAGAGACAGAAAAAAAATTCCCGGATTCGGGCAAGCATCCCGGGAACAAAAGAAACAGGATGTCGATCCTGAAGATTACCGTTGCGGGTGTTTTTGCGGCGCTGATCCTTCTTGCGACACAGCTTAAGGTCCCGACAGGTATCGGATATGCCAATCTCGGCGACGGATTTATACTGATCGCTTCGTTCCTTCTCGGCCCGGTGGCCTTTTTTCCCGCGGCAATCGGATCCGGACTTGCCGACTTGATCGCCGGCTATCCGAACTATATAGCGGCGACCTTTCTGATCAAGGGCATGATGGGACTGATTGCGGGCTTGCTTTTGAGAAATGAAAAAGTCGGGATCGCAAAAAGACTCATCGCGTTTACCATTGCCGAAATGATCATGATCGGCGGTTATTTTTTGTATGAATCACTGCCCTTTATGTATGGACCGGCCGCGGCTGCGGGCTCTTTACTCGCGAATGCGGGGCAGGGTGGAGTCGGCATATTAATCGGCATACTTCTGTCGCTGGCACTCGATAAGCAGCGCTCTTCGATCCGAAACAAGCTGAATGGATAAGCTTCATGCCTTGCGCACCGCCTTTTAGGGGATTTGCGGTTTGACAAAAGACATGCCATAAAAGTATACTCACTTATGTTTATAAACCAACCGTAGGGAGATAAAAATATGCGTGTTTCGAAGCTTTTTATGCCGACTCAAAGAGAAATTCCCGCGGATGCGGAAATCGTCAGTCATCAGCTGATGCTCCGTGCCGGGATGCTGCGCAAAGTGGCATCGGGTATTTATTCTTTTCTTCCGATGGGATATCGCGCTTACCGCAAGGTCGAGAACATTGTCCGCGAGGAGATGGATCGCGCCGGAGCCCAGGAGCTTATTATGCCGGCCGTTCTGCCGGCCGAGGTCTATATGGCATCCGGACGCTGGGATAAGTTCGGGCAGGAGATGTTCCGGCTTCTCGACAGAGGCGGCCGTCAGTTCTGTCTTGGACCGACACATGAGGAGCCTTTTACCGAAGCGGTAAGGGATAACATCCGTTCGTACCGTCAGCTTCCCGTTACGCTTTATCAGATACAGCACAAGTACAGAGATGAGAAGCGCCCGCGCTTCGGTCTGATGCGCTGCCGTGAATTCGTGATGAAGGATGCTTACAGCTTTGACACGGACGAAGCGGGTCTCGATGTATCGTACAAGGCCATGCATAAGGCGTATTGCCGTATTTTTGACCGTCTCGGTCTTGATTATATTCTGGTCGACGCCGATTCCGGTGCCATGGGCGGTTCCGGATCACAGGAATTCATGGTAAAGTCGTCCGTCGGTGAGGATGCCATCGCGTACTGCCCGTCCTGCGGATATGCGGCAAATGAAGAGAAGGCTGTCTGCAAGGCGGAAAAGCCTGATCAGACGCCCGGGCTTCTTCCTGTCGAAAAGATGCAAACCCCGAATGTGCACACAATCGAAGAACTGGTGCGGTTCATGAACGCATCTTCACGGGATTTCGCGAAGACGATTCTGTATTCGATCGACGGCAAGATCGTCGCCGTTATGGTAAGAGGCGACCGCGAAATCAATGAGACCAAGCTCTCCAATATGTACGACGCAACCGAGCTTTCACTCGCAAGTTTTGCGGATGTCGAGCGCGTGACGGGAGCGGCCGTAGGATTTGCGGGGCCTATCGGACTTAAGGAAGCCGTTGACCTGATCGTTGATACTGAAGTTTCTGTCATGACGAACTTTATCACAGGCGCCAACGATACGGACTTTCACCTTAAGAACGTCAATATGACGCGTGATTTTACTCCGACGAAGATTGCCGACATCCGGACCATTCAGAGCGGCGATCCGTGCCCTGTCTGCGGTGCACCGGTGGAAACCTGCCGCGGTATCGAGGTGGGACATATTTTCAAGCTCGGAACCAAGTATTCGGACGCGCTCGGCTGCAAGTATCTCGACCAGGAGGGTCAGGAGAAATCCATGATCATGGGATGCTACGGTATCGGTGTCGGGCGTACGCTTGCTGCGATTATCGAGCAGCACAATGACGAGAACGGAATTGTATGGCCTCTTTCTTCCGCTCCGTATCAGGCGATTGTCGTACCGACCAATACGACCGATGAGGCAATCAACAGCCTGGCCGGCGAAATTCATGCGAAACTCGAAGAAGCCGGAATTGAAGTGCTTCTCGACGACCGTGACGAGAGACCCGGCGTCAAATTCAAGGATGCCGACCTGATCGGTATCCCTCTTAGAATAACCGCGGGCAGGAAAGCCAAAGACGGTATCGTGGAATTTAAAGAACGTGCCGGAGGCGCCGTCCTGGAGCTTAGTGCCGACGAAGCCGTCGCGAAAGTGATCCAAATGGTGAAGGGTTAATCCCGAACATCCGTAAGCAGAATGAACGGGCTGTCTCAAAAGACTTGTAACACAAGTCGGATGAGGCAGCCTTTTTTTTGACGCATCAAAAAAGGCTGTTTCCCAGTGTGCGTACTGCACAGGAAAACAGCCTTGATTTTGAACGGTGAATTTGACGGGCCGTTATCTTACGGCTTCCGGTGTGAAAGGCAAGTCGACGTCATAGAGAGGTACGATGGAGAAGCGGCGGTTGGAAAGCCCGGAATGGCGGTTCTCCTTCGGGATTTTACCGAACAGGAGCGTCGTCGCGAAGAGCTGCTGATAACGGACGTGACCGCCGTTCTTCGACTTGAAGAACCGGTTGTACTGGTTTCTTCCGTAATTGCCGTCGCCTAAGATCGGGTGTCCTAAGTGGGCGAACTGTGCGCGGATCTGGTGCGTACGGCCCGTTACGAGCTCGACCTCAAGCTCGGATACGTCTTCGCCGTCCGGTCCGGCGCCCTTGATGATCTTAAGAACACGGTAGCGTGTCGTGATCGGCAGATCGCCGTCTTTCTTAATGTCATGAATGAAGACATCGCCGTTGCCCGGCTTTTCGAGATAAGCGTGGAGCTCTTTCATAATCGCTTCATCGGAACAGACGCACGGTTCTCCTTCGGTCGGAACCCCACGGACGAGACAGCGGTAGCGCTTCGTTATCAGATCGAGCTTGAAGAGCGCAATTGCATGTTCGAGATTCTCTTTGCCTTTGGCGAGGAGAACGAGCCCGCCGGTATTCATGTCGATTCTGTGGCACAGATCCACCGCCGGATTCTTCTGATCTCTGCGAATCAGGTCGATCAGAGAAAGACCCTCGGTCCCTTTGCCTGAATGTACGGCCAGTCCCTGTCTCTTGTTGACGACCAGAAGGCGGTCGGTTTCAGAGACGACCTTGTAATCGGACATAGAAGAATCGGTTTTGGAGGACGGTGCGGATTTCGCGAAACAGGAATCCGGAAGCCAGAGCTCGACGATATCACCGGTCGCTACCAGTATATCTTCGGTGATTTTCTTGCCGTTGATACGGATGTCTTTGTGGCGGAGGGCTTTCTGGAGAATCGCCGGTGTCAGCGTTTCGAATTCTCCGATGGCCGCACGGATCACGTGCTTTCCGTCTTTGTCTGTGGATACGGTGAAACTTTTCATGTTGATTTCTTTCTGCCCCGTCTGGTTGGGACGTAAAAGCCCGAAGGGGCCTGAAAAACGATATTTGCATACCATATAGTAGCAGAGAGGAGGGAAAGGGTCGATACCTATTTTGACAATAATTTGCGGGATTTCGGATGGGATATGGCGCTTTGGGGAGAAAGATACGGATAAACGTGGTAAAATAAGTGCTGATTTGCGCTCGTGAATCCCGGACAGCCTGGTGCGTGGCCGGATTCAGACCGCAGAAGAAACCGGTCAGGAGGCTTTTTTTATGACGAAGAAAATACTGGTTCTTTTTGGCGGGGTATCGACGGAGCATCTTATCTCATGCCGATCTGCCTTCAATATTATCAACGGCTTAAAACAAAACGGATATGAAGTGATTCGTGTCGGAATTACCAAGGAAGGTCAATGGGGACTTTTCGAAGGAACAGACGAAGACATCCGCGATATGAAATGGGCCGATCGCCTTACCTTTACTCCGATTACGGATACCAAACCTGTCTCGATCCGCGATTTCATTATTGCAGCGGCGGGAAATCAGGTTCCCGACTGCATTTTTCCTGCCGTACACGGCATAAACTGTGAAGACGGGGCACTGCAGGGTCTTCTTGAACTGTCCGGATTCCCGTATGCGGGAAGCGGCGTGCTGTCTTCGGCGATTCTGATGGATAAGCTCTATGCGAAGCGGCTCTTTGCGAAGGCCCGGATCCCGCAGTGTAAATACATGTCGGCGACGCGTCAGGATATTCAAAAAAACGCGGAGAGTGTAGCGGAAGACATCGGGCATACCATCGGGTTCCCATGTTTCTTAAAGCCTTCCAACGGGGGATCTTCGGTCGGAACCATGCGCGCCGATTCGACGGAGTCGCTAGTTCTGGCTCTCAGGGAAGTTGCAAAGTATGACAGAACCGTCTTAATCGAAGAGTATATCCATGCCAGAGAGATTGAAGTCGCCGTTATGGGCAATGAGAAGCCGCAGGCTTCGGTAGCCGGCGAAATCTCTACGGATGACAGTGTTCCGTTTTACGATTATCAGACCAAGTATTTCAGCGCTTCCGGCGCCTCGGTCTACCTCCCCGCCAAAATCGACGACGCGCTGATGATGCGCATCCGGCGACTTGCGGTGAAGGCCTACAAGATGGCCGGTTCCGTCGGTCTTGCACGTGTCGATTTCTTCCTCGATAGAGATAACGGCAATCTTTATCTCAATGAGATCAACACCTTGCCGGGCTTTACCGAGATCAGTCTTTTCCCGAAAGCGTGGGAAGCGTCCGGCATTCCGCTCGACAAGCTGATGAAGAAGCTTGTTGCGTATGCGCTTCACGAAGCCGATAACAAAAAACGGGTGGAGTGTATCGAATGACGGCGGATATTACGGAAATGGATTTATCGGCGTCGGATAACCGTCCGATTGGCGTGTTTGATTCGGGTATCGGCGGTCTTACCGTCTTGAAGGAGATATGGAAGGCGCTTCCGAATGAAAGCACCGTTTATTTCGGAGATAACGGCAGAACTCCGTACGGCACCAAATCTCATGAGACGATCGTCAATTACTCTTTGCAGAACATGCGTTTCCTTAAGAAACAGGACGTTAAAATGATCGTGATTGCCTGCAATACGGCGAGTGCACACGCATTTGACGCTGTCCGTGCCGAAGCGGGGGTCCCGGTCGTAGAGGTCATCACGCCCGGTGCCAGAGAGGCTGTCGCGACGACAAGTACCGGCCGGATTGGCATTGCCGCCACGCGCGCGACCGTTGTCAGCGGAATTTATAAAACGGCAGTAGAGACGCAAGCCCTTCGCTTTCTTGAGGAGAACAGAAATACCGGGGCACTGAAGAATTTGTATGTCGAGCAGGCGGCCTGCCCGATTTTCGTCTCCCTTGCCGAAGAGGGGTGGTGGGACAACGAAATCACCTATCTTGCCGCGGAGGAATACCTGAAGGATATGAAGCGGCACAATATCGATACGCTGATCCTCGGCTGTACACATTATCCGCTTCTGGCCGGCACAATGTCCGATGTGATGGGAACCGCTGTAACTCTTATAAACGCCGGTGCGAGTGTCGCACAGACGGTTACGGAGGTTCTGGACCGTAAAGGCTTAAGGAATCGGTCCGGCCTCGTGCCCGAACAGATCTTCTACACAAGTGACGATCCGGAAATGTTCGAGAACCTGGCGTCTTCTTTTCTGGGCGGCGGAAGGCCGTCCGGTACGAGACGGATCAACACCGAAATATACATATAAGGATGTGCTTTATGAAGGTACGGGTTGAATTGAAAGGCGGCGACGGTGTCATTCCCGGAATTTCTTATCCGGGAGAACTTGAGAGGGAAGAGGAGAATTTCTCTCTTTCCTGGAATCAGCCGCCGGAGAAAAAAGGGGACCCACAAGTATCTTTTCTCCTGACCTATGGCGGTGCCGGCCGTCCGATGATGCTGAAGCGCTCGGGGGATGCCGATATGCGGCTCGAATTTCTGGAAGGAAGCCGTACGGAAGGTCTCCTCAAGACCGGACACGGGGATATGTACCTGGAGACAGACACAAAACTTCTTCAAGTCCTTACCCCAAAGGACGGCTCCGGCTCCGCGGCCAGGATTGTTCTTTGCTACGATTTATATTTTGAGGGACAGCCGGCGGTTAGAAATGAGCTGAAAATCGAGGCCCATCTTGAAAACCAAGACCAAGTAGAGTAAAATCAATAAAAATATGAGCGGATTTACTTGACAAAGTACCGCGTTTTATACGATAATGTCATTCGCGCCTCCGATCGAAGTGTGGCGTCGATGATTGTCGGGATATAGTTCCGACAGGTAAGTGATGGAGGTGGATATATGGCAAATCCCAAGCGCAAATGGTCTAAGGCAAGAACTTCCCGTCATAGAAGTGCGTGGAAACTCGGTCTGCCCGGACTTGTAGAGTGCCCACAGTGCCACACGAAGATGCTGCGTCATAAGGTCTGCAAGACCTGCGGTTATCTGGATGGCAAGGAAATTGTCAAGATCGAAGAAACAGCCTGATTTCAGGTTGGATAAGACAGCTTTCAAGAATGGCAGTGCGGATCTCTTTTCAGGAACGCACTGCTTTTTTTATGCGATCGATGATGAATCTTATATAGTATGAAAAAGGAGTCTAATCTTGGCGATTCAGAAAGAAAACAACCGCTGCATTTCCGATGTTGAAAAAGGCAGTATTGCGGATGATCTCGGGATTGTACCCGGAGACATTCTGCTTTCGATTGACGGCGAAGAAGTGCGTGACATTTTCGATTATCGTACAAGAATCATGACCGAAGCTCTGACCGTGACCTTTCGCCTTCGCGACGGTTCTCTTTTTGAAGCCGAGATTGAGAAGGATGAGGACGACGGACTGGGCTTAAGCTTCGAGGAACCGCTCCTCGACACGTGTTCTTCCTGCAGGAACAAGTGCATTTTCTGCTTTATCGATCAGATGCCCAAAGGCTTACGACCGTCTCTTTACTTTAAAGACGACGATTTGAGGATGTCTTTTCTGACCGGTAATTATGTGACGCTGACCAATTTAAGCGACGAAGAATTTGAACGACTACTCGGGTACCGGCTTTCGCCGATGAACGTTTCCGTTCATGCGACGCCTCCCGAAGTGCGAAAGAGAATGATGAACAACCGCTTTGCGGGCGACATTCTGGAGCGCCTTCGCCGGATAACAGAGACGGATATTTCTTTGAATTGTCAGATCGTGCTTTGTCCCGGTATCAATGACGGCGATGTGCTCGAAAAGACGCTCCAGGATCTTTCCGGGCTCGGTGATAATCTTCTCTCCGTTGCCGTTGTGCCGGTCGGTATCACACGTTTCCGCGAAGAGAACCATCTTGCGGAGCTAAAGCTTTTCGATCCTATTACGGCATCGGCGGTTCTCGATCAGGTGAACCGCTGGCAGAAGTATTTCATCAAAACAAGAGGCGAGCGTATCTTTTTTGCAGCCGACGAGTTTTTCCTGAAAGCAGGAAGACCGATTCCGGGACCGTACTGGTACGAAGGTTTTCCGCAGCTGGAGAACGGCGTGGGACTTATCAGCGAGCACCGGCGGCAAATGAATAAGGGTCTCGCCGCAAGACGCAGAAGAAACGTGGCAATAAGCACAAAAACAACGGACAAAAAGCCCCGCATTATGGTGATTTCCGGAATTGATGCGGGTCCCTATATGAATTCGTTTGCGGATCAGTTATCGGTGCTCTATAATATCAATTTGGAAGTCAGACCGGTGGTAAATCATTTCTTCGGAGAGACGATTACTGTGACGGGACTGCTTACCGGACAGGATATTATTCGCGCTTTCGAAGAAGACAAGGCCGATGGGAAGATGCTTCCGGATGTCATTTTGCTTCCGGACTGCACACTTAAAGCAGATGAGGATATTTTTCTGGATGACATGACGCTTGAGGATCTGAAGGATCGGCTTAAACTGCCGGTTCTGGTAAGTCCTGCGAGCGGTGAAGGATACCTGAAGACCTTGGACGAGTATACCGGCATTTTTAATAAGAGCGGACAAAGAAGATCACCGATACGGGGTAAGAAGATCAATGAGTAAACCAGTAGTAGCAATAATCGGACGGCCCAATGTTGGAAAGTCTTCCTTTTTTAATGCGTTGATCGGCGAGAGAGTCTCGATTGTCGACGATATGCCGGGTGTTACACGCGACCGGATTTATGCGACCGCCACCTGGCGCGAACGCGAATTTCTGATGATCGATACCGGCGGTATTGAGCCAGTCACCGACGACATCCTGTTGAAGAGCATGCGCGAACAGGCGGAAATCGCCATGGATACGGCAGATGTTATTCTTTTTATCTGCGATATCAAATCGGGGCTCACGGCCTCTGATCACGACATTGCCATTATGCTCCGGAAGTCCAAGAAGCCGGTTGTCGTATGCGTCAACAAGGTAGATAAGGTCGGAACGATGCCGGCCGAACTGTATGAATTCTATAATCTCGGGCTGGGCGATATTTTCCCGATTTCCGCGGCACACCGCCTCGGTATCGGAGAGCTCCTTGACGAGATTTACAGCCATTTTCCCGAGGCTTCCGAGGCTTCCGAAGACGAAGAGACGATTCGTGTCGCTCTGATCGGCAAACCGAATGCAGGCAAGTCCTCACTGTCCAACAAGATGACGGGCGAACAGCGTTCCATCGTATCCGATATTCCGGGTACGACAAGAGATGCCATCGACTCGATCGTAGAGAATCCGCACGGCACGTTTACGATCATTGATACGGCAGGTCTTCGCAAGAAGAGCCGCATTGAGGATTCGGTTGAGAAGTACAGCATGATCCGTTCACTGGCGGCCATTGAGCGCGCCAATGTCTGCGTCATTCTGATCGATGCGGTGGAAGGTGTGACGGAGCAGGATACGAAGGTAGCCGGCTTTGCGCATAACGCGGGCAAGGCCTCGATTATCGCCGTCAACAAATGGGATCTGGTCGATAAGACGACGGGTACTCTCGAGAAACGCGAAGCGGAAATCCGCGAACGCTTTTCTTTTATGTCCTATGCGCCGATTCTCTTTATTTCCGCGAAAACGGGACAGCGCGTCGACAAGCTTTTCGCGCTGATCAACCATATACATGAGCAGGCCGGGAAACGTCTTTCCACGGGTATGCTGAACGATATTCTGGGCGAAGCGACGGCAATGGTTCCCACACCGCAGGATAAGGGAAAGCATTTAAAGATCTATTACGGCACTCAGGTGGCGGTATATCCGCCGCAGTTTGTTCTTTTTGTAAATGATAAGGAGCTTATGCACTTTTCATATGAGCGGTATCTGGAGAACCAGTTCCGCAAGAACTTTGGATTTGAAGGAACGCCACTGCGCTTTTATCTGCGCCAGAAGGAAAAGGAATAGGAAAAGGGGTAAGACTTTTTATGACTAAAATCGATTTTTTACGTAACATCGCCATCATTGCACACGTTGACCACGGTAAGACGACGATCGTTGATTCTATGCTGAAGCAGGCGGGTGTTTACCGTGAGAACCAGGAGATCGTTGAGCAGGTTATGGACTCCAACGCACTCGAGAGAGAGCGCGGAATTACGATCCTTGCCAAAAACACGGCTATAACCTATAAGGACTACCGTATCAACGTTGTCGACACGCCCGGGCACGCCGATTTCGGCGGAGAAGTAGAACGTGTCTTAAAGATGGTTGACGGCGTTCTTCTCGTAGTCGACGCTTATGACGGACCGATGCCGCAGACGCGTTTTGTACTTCGTAAAGCTCTCGAGCTCGGGCTTAAGCCGGTTGTCTGCATCAATAAGATTGACCGTCCGGATGCGCGTGCGATGGAAGTCGTCGATATGGTACTCGAACTCTTCATAGAGCTCGGTGCGGACGATCATCAGCTCGATTTCCCGATCGTATATTCTTCCGGTAAACTCGGAATTTCCTGTATGGACTTAAAGGATTACGAAGAAGGAAAGTCTCTGGATTTTCATCCGCTTCTTGAATCCATCATCGATACGATCCCCTGTCCGGAGGGCGAACCCGACGAACCTCTTCAGCTCCTCATTTCGAACATCGATTCCGATCAGTATGTCGGCAGAATCGCGATCGGAAGAGTCGAGCGCGGCACAATCCGTCAGGCTCAAAATGTCATCGTCTGCGGATATGACGACAACACGAACAAATCGGCACGTGTCGTTAAGCTGATGCGCTTTCAGGGCCTAGGCCGTCAGGAAATACAGACGGCAACGGTCGGTGAAATCGTATGCGTTGCAGGTATACCGGAAATCAATATCGGAGACACCGTCTGTGACGTCTCCTGCATCGATCCGCTTCCCTTCATCAACATCGACGAACCGACGATTTCCATGACCTTCTCAGTCAACAACAGCCCTTTTGCGGGCAAAGAGGGCAAGTTCGTCACTTCCCGTCATCTTCGTGACCGTCTCTTCAAAGAGATGGAGACGAACGTATCCATGCGACTTGAAGAGACCGATACGACGGAAGCCTTCGTCGTTAAGGGAAGAGGTGAGCTTCACCTTTCCATCCTGATCGAGACCATGCGCCGCGAGGGCTATGAATTCCAGGTATCGAGACCGAGAGTTATCCTGAAAGAAGTGGGCGGTGTTCTCGAAGAGCCTGTCGAAATGCTTCTGGTCGACGTACCGGAGGATTTTGTCGGCGCCGTTATTGAGAAACTCGGTTCGAGAAAGGCGGAAATGGTCAATATGCTTCCGCCCGAAAAGGGATATACCCGCATGGAGTTCAAGGTTCCGACAAGAGGTATCATCGGATATCGTTCGGAATTTTTGACCGACACAAAGGGCAATGGTATAATGAACAGCGTTATCTGCGGCTTCGAGCCGTATGCAGGCGAGATCGAAACTCGTACGCACGGCGTTCTCGTCGCCTTTGAAGACGGCGAAGCGATCACATACGGCCTCTATAACGCACAGGAAAGAGGCTTCCTGTTTATAGGCGCAGGTACTCCGGTGTATGAGGGTATGATTGTCGGCATGAACCCGAAGAACGAAGATATATCGGTCAATGTCTGCAAGAGAAAACACCTGACCAATACCCGCGCATCGGGAAGCGATGATTCGTTACGGCTTGTGCCGCCTCTTCAGTACAGCCTTGAGCAGTGCCTTGAATTTATTGCCGACGACGAGCTCTGCGAGGTAACGCCCAAGAACATTCGTATGCGCAAAAGAATTCTGAATACAGACACGAGGATGAAGTCGCGCAACAAGAAGTAAGTAATAAAAAGAGGAGCAGGATATGTTTTCAAACAAACTGAAACGGATGGTTGAAGTACTGATAATCCTGCTCCTTATTATTGCCGCCGGAGTTTCCGGCATTTTCCTCGGTTATAATTACGTCACTTCACAGAACAAGCGATTCGAGAATCTCGCGTCGTCGCTGTCTGCGGGGACTCTTGTCATTAACAAGGACACACCCGGAGCCGTGATGATTTATATCGAGAGCGGCGACGATACGTCGGCTATTGCGGACAAGCTTAAAGGCAACGGGCTGATTGACAATACTTTGGTTTTTACGCTGATGTCAAAGTTCAACGGGTTTGACGGCGGGTATCTTGCCGGCACGCACTTTGTTACGAAGGACCTCTCATATGATGAGCTGATGTATATGCTTTGTCAGGAGCCCGAAGTCGTTAAGATTACGTTCCCCGAGGGAATGACGTATCAGCAGATCAAGCAGAAGCTTCTGGACAGCGGACTCAAATTTAATCCGGACGAGCTTGACATGTATATGAACAGCCCGAACTATTTCGTCGATTATAAGTTTGTATCGCAGATCGCGCCGACAGACGGGCGGGATTTTGTCTTAAGCGGCTATCTCTATCCGGATACGTATAATTTCGATATTAACGCCAAACCGCAGGAAATCATCGAAACCTTCCTCAATAATATGAACAGCAAGCTGTATCAGTATGAGGACGTCTACGCGCGCGCCGAAAAAATCGGCATGAGCATAGATCAGGTTATGACGCTTGCTTCGATCATTCAGATGGAGTCCAGCAAAGCGACGGACATGCTGACCATTTCCACCGTTTTTCACAACCGGCTTGAGTCGACGGATCCGTCCCTTCAGAAGCTGGATTCCTGCGCGACGATCAATTATCTGCGCGAAATGGACGGACTCGACAAGGTATGGGCCGCGTCCTCTTCTGATATGCTCCGCGACAGCAAGTACAACACATACCTGTATGCGGGGCTTCCTCCGGGACCGATCTGCATGCCCGGTATTGATGCGATTACCGCGGCCCTTTATCCGACAGATGAGAATTATATGTATTTCTGCTCCACCGGAGACGGCGGAACCGCCTTTGCCATGACGGCAGACGAGCAGGCTGCGAATGTCGCTAAGTACAGCGAGTTCTGGAACGATACGGTAACTTCGACGCCGAGTCCTGCAGATGAATCTGCTCTTGCCAATGAAGCGGGTTGAGATCCTGTCTCCGGCCGGAGATATGGAGAAATTGAAGGTCGTAATTGCATACGGTGCGGACGCCGTATACCTTTCCGGCAAGACTTTCGGACTTCGTGCCGGCAGCGGGAATTTTACGCACGGGGAAATGACCGAAGCGATCGCCTACGCGCATGCGCATGGCGTTCTGTGCTACATTACCGTGAATATTTTCGCCCATGCAAAAGACTTGGAGACTCTTGACGGGGAAATCCTTTTTTACAAGGAAGCCGGAGCCGACGCGCTGATCGTATCGGACGCAGGTATTTTCAGAAGAATTCGGGCCCTCTGCCCGGATATGGAAATACATATCAGCACCCAGGCGAGCGTTACAAACGCCGAAGGGTGCCTTTTCTGGTACGAGCAGGGTGCCCGTCGCATCGTACTTGCGCGCGAGCTGACACTCGCGGAAATTGCGGATATAAGAAAAAAGATTCCCGAAGACTTAAAACTGGAGTGCTTTGTCCATGGAGCCATGTGCATGGCTTATTCGGGGCGCTGCCTGCTGTCGAATTACTTTACGGGCAGAAACGCCAACCATGGCGAATGCGCACAGCCTTGCCGATGGAAGTATCAGGTCTCCGAAGAGAAGAGACCTGATGAGCCGCTTCCCATGGAAGAAGACGACCGCGGGACCTATCTCTTCAATTCCAGGGATATCTCCATGATCGAACATGTTCCGGAAATGATCGAGGCCGGAATTGACAGCTTCAAGATTGAAGGCCGCATCAAGGGCGCCTTCTATGCGGCTTCGACAACAAAGGCCTACCGGGAAGCCGCCGACGCATATCTTTCCGGTGCCTTCGAAACGCGTACCGAATGGAAAGAAATGCTTGAACGCACGGTTCACCGAGTGTTCGGCACCGGATTCTATTACGACAAACCGGCTGATAAAGCACAGATATTCGCGGAAAACACCTATTTGCGTCCCGCTTTTGTAGCCGGGATGGTAACCGGCTACGATCGTGCGAGGGGGATGGCGATCATAAGCCAGCGAAACAAGATCTCCGAGGGAGATATCCTTGAAGTCCTGTCGCCCGAAGGCTATTTCCCGCAGATCACGGCTGCCGGAATGCTGGATGATAAATTCAATCCGATTGTCTCAACGCCGCGGGCGGAAATGACGTATTATCTGCCGGTTCCGGAAGAACTGCCGCTGTATACATTCATAAGCCGTGCCGGCGATAAGGACCAGGCCAGGAAGGTCTGATCTGCGCTGTAATCAAGCTCTGTTTAAGAAGAATGCGTATGATATAACAAAAAAATGGAAGTTGTTACGACTTCCATTTTTTAATCGGATTTATCTGAATTTTTCTAATCTATAAAGACCTTCACCTTCCAATTTCTTAATTCCATCCTTGTAGTCATATCCCATTCTTTTATAGAATTCGCATGCTGTGATGGACGCAGGTATTTCAATTCTTCCAGCCCGTAAAAAGTATTCATCCTTTTCTAAGGTTTCTATGATCTTTCTGCCTATTCCTTTACCATGTAATTCAGGCAAAACAAATATCGTTAGAAGAATACTCTCATCCTGTTTCCCCCAATAACTGGAAATTGCTCCACAACCAACTACAGTATTATCGATACAAGCATCATACATATGGGCATATCCGCTGATATCCAGAACTTTGTCAGGATTATATGTTTCGGACAAATGCTCTATTTCTTCTCTTGAATAGTCTTTTATATTTACTTCCATGAAATTTCTGCGAATCATTTCTGATACCGCAGGAGCATCCGTATTTACAAATCTTCTTATGCACAAGTTATCCATAAAAACCGCCCCGTTGTTATTCCGAAAACTTATTCAAAATATTTCCGGCAAAAACACGCAGCTTCTTGTCGAGCGCAAATCCTTTGATCGCTTCCTGTACAACAAGGAGCACAACCGGGCCCATCAGAAAACCGATGGCTCCCCAGACGGCTACGCCGAAAATCATCGCGAAAAGTGTCGCAAGGGGATGCATATGCATCGCGCTTCCGAGAACGGGGGGCTCGATGAACCTCCGGATGACCGTAATGACCGCCATGCCGATGATCAGGATCAGAACGCCGGTGAAGTTGCCCTGCAGGCCGAGATAGATCATCACGGGTATCATGGTCGCGCTTACGCCCAGGACCGGCATGAAGTCGAGCACGGCGGTAATCAGAGCGAGAATAACCGCATAGGGAACGCCCGCAATCATGAAGGATATCAGCGCCTCAAAAAAAGTGATGATGAGAAGAAGAAGATATCCGCCGAGCACCCGGAAGAGTGTCGAAGAAAGCCGGTCGACCAGGAGGATGGATTTGTGTCGGAACGTGCGGCTCTTGATATTCCTGGACAGGAAATCAAACACAAGACGGCTGTCGGTCAGGAAATAGAAGCCTGACATGATGATTACGATGATATAGAAAAGAATCATCGGAATGTTGCCGGCGAAGGCTATGATTCCCCTAAGAACACCCGATACGAATCCGGGAAGCATATCCGTGATGCCGCTGCGCAGATTCATCACATAATCTGTGATTCCGGTGATCTGTTCCGCGGAAAAAAATCCGCCTTTCTCGACGGAAAACTGTTGAATCCAGGTAAGAACGACGGACATGTAATCCGACTGATTAAGCCACTTCGGGAACGCAGACAGCACGCGATTGGCCTGTACGACAAGCGCGGTTGCCGCAGAGACAAGAAGCGCCGACGTGACGATCAGGAGCAGCACATAAATGACTACCGATACTTTGGTGCGGCGCGACTGCTTTCTTCTGGTCTTTATGGGAAAGAGAAAAAGAAAAATCCTGGTGATGACGTTTTTTTTGGAAGCAGGCGCATCCGCATCCGCTTTGTCCCCGGTCGTTATCGAAGCTCCATCCGTACCGGTATCGTCCGATGACGGCTTCGTATTCTTTTCGCGTCTATGGTCCAGAAGCTTTACAATCGGGTTGGCGAGAAGACGTGAGGCTTTTGCAAAAACAAATCCGATGAGAAACGGGACGATGATGATGATGACTTTGCTGGACAAATAGATCAGAGCTACGGCAATGGCCAGAAAAAGGACATATTTTATGATCGCGATGACCGTGGACTTGTCTTTTTGATAACGCTGTATGTCGTCCATTCTATCCTCCGGTTCTTATGTATCTCTATTTCGCAGTATTTTTATTATACATGAAAAGCGATTAACATTCACTCGACGCGCGTCGTACGGCTCGATCGGCCGGGATGTTCAGGGACGGCACCGCTGTCAGATCCCGAGAAGAATCACCCAGACAACGGCAAGGAGGATCAAACTGATAACAAAGGACCATCCGACTGTACCCTTTATCGGGACGGTATCTCCGCTGTCGGGATCGTTCGTGTAGCTGTCCGTATCGCGGGAGATCCTTCGGAAATTGGACAGAACGGGAAGAAAAGTAAACAGATTGATCGTGAGAACCGCGACGGCGGTGTATAGTGACACTTTGTCCAGGTCGGCTGCACTCCTGATCTGCGCCCGATCCAGCCACGGAAGAAACCGCGAGAACAGGCAATAGGTCAGCACCATCGATATTTGCGTGAGAATCGGACATAATATGTTGTCGGTCGAATGGCGGATGTATCCGAGAAGAAGACCGAGAACGAAGAACAAAAGAAATTCTTCGGGATACTGCATGAAAAGTGCGAACAGAAGAGCGCTCAAGGTAATCTTCACCAGAGTTCCCTGTGAACGCGGCCAGACAGAGAAGAGGAACCCGCGGAAAAAGATCTCCTGGGCAAGAATCGGAATCAGAAACACGACTCCGTACATCAGGATTTTCGACTCACTCGATGTGTCTTCCGTGACAAACGAAAAAGCAGGAGACGCAAAGGATATCCCCTTTATGACAAAAAATCGCGTCATGAGATTGTGCGCGGCGACCAGAATCACCGACGTGGGGATGCCGATGAGAAAGCTGAACAGGAAGGCCCCCACACCGGGATATGTGCCGAGAATTCTCCTGTCGGGCAGCCGATACCAGTACGTAAAAAATATGACGGGCACAAGAAGCGTCAGAAAGAGGCGCGAAATGGTAATGACCGAGTAGCCGATCAGGGACGTTTTCGAGAACGGCAAAACACCTTCGGGTAAATAAATCCAGACAAGCGTGAAAACGGCATTCAGGAACGCCAGGACAAGAAGAGCGGGACCGAGTGCCGGTGTATGCGAAAGCATGCCCTCGGCGTCCTTCCCGTCCGGGAGCACTTCTTCGGTCAAAGTTCTTGTATCCGGCGCTTTTAAATCGGGTTCCGGACCCGCGTTACGGTCGTTTTTTGTTGTCATTCACATATCCTTTTTAGAAAATGAACCCTAGTGTCGGAAGAATCGAGCTCTGGAAATACTGATAGACGGGCGTCTCGAAGATCAGAAAAACGGCGGTTCCGATAGCAAGGAAGGGGCCGAAAGCGATATAGTCGGGGTCGTCGGCGAAATGAATTCCGGCCTTCTGTTCCTCAATCTGTCGCCTCGTTTTCTCGGGGTCCTCGCTTGTGAGAATCAGCTTGTCTTCGGCGCGGATCCGTTTCTGCTTCCGGATGAAGAGCGGTACGGCAAAAATGCCGCCTGCGACAAACGCGAAGAAAAACACGAAGATCAATCCGAATCCTCCGGACAGGAGCCCGCAGACGAAGATCAGTTTGATATCTCCGAAGCCCATCGATTCCTGACCGCTGATCCACGAACCGAGAAAGGCGATACCGAAGAGAAGTGCGGCACCGATGATCCCGCCCAAAACACGGTTCAGAGGGGCTAAGTACCAGGCTCCGCCCGCGGGAACCCATAAACTCCCTTCGAAACCGTCGGCCAGGAGGCCGAGTATCGAAAAGATGCCCGTGAGGAGGACCAGTTGATCCGGGATAATCCGGTTCAAATGATCGGAAATTACGATCAGTGAGAACGGGAGAAGCGGCAGGATCATCAGGAGTATATGAAGAATATGTCCCTTATCCGTATATCCCGGATTCAGCCGGAATGCCAGAAAGAACAGGACGGCCAAAGAGACCGCAAGTACGGGCGTATCCGGAAACAGAGCAATGCGCTTTGCCGGCCGGTGATTCGCGGCCTTGGGGTCGTAATCGTAGTCCTGCAGCCATGATTCGGGAAAGCGCCCGAAGAGATATCGAAGAGGCAGTGACAGCGAAGCGCCGAGAACTGCGGCAAGCCATGGGAGTAGATCTTGGATCATATACGCCTCCGGATTTTGATTATTTTTAGAATACCTGTTCATAATGAGAGATGCAAGAGAAACGCTCCGGACGATACAATCCTTGTACTTCTCCATTTGACCCATATCGTTTTGGCTGTTACAATTTGTATGGATATTACTATAAATGAGGGGGACGGAAAGCTATTTCGGAAGAAACGGGCTTTTCGCAAATACTTAAATGAATAGACAGATTACATCTGAGATCCTGCGGGAAAAGATTGCCGCTTATGTGCGTGCCGACGCAGGAAAATCGGCGGACAGAGGCACTCTCTGGGATTACTGGACGGCGTTGTCGCATACCATGGTCGAGCTTATGGCCGACGACTGGGAACAGACTCGCGACGTTTATGATACGGTGCGCCAGACACATTATTTTTCGGCGGAATTTCTGGTCGGACGTTCGATGCTCAACAACCTGGTGAACCTCGGTATTTACGAGGAAGCCAAAGAGGCCGTAGCCGCTTACGGCATCAATCTCACCGATCTGCTCGAGCAGGAGAATGATCCCGGTCTCGGGAACGGCGGTCTCGGAAGACTTGCCGCCTGCTTTCTTGACTCCTGTGCGACGATGAATCTTCCCGTGACGGGTTACGGTATTCTTTATCGCTACGGTCTTTTTAAGCAGCTGATTACAAACGGATTCCAGAAGGAAATTCCGGACAGCTGGATGGAGAGCGGCTATCCTTTCGTCGTCCGCCGCGAGGAAGAACGTGTGAAGGTCCATTATAACGACATAGATGTCTGGGCAGTCCCTTACGATATGCCGATTACAGGTTACGGTACCAGGAACGTTAACCGTCTTCGCCTGTGGAAACCGGAACCGGCACAGGAATTTGATTTCAATCTGTTCAATTCCCAGCGCTTTGACGACGCCGTTATGGAGAGAAACCGCGTCAATGACATATGGCGTGTACTCTATCCGAACGACACCTCCTATGACGGCAAGGTGCTTCGCGTACGTCAGCAGTATTTCTTTGTCTGCGCATCGCTGAACGATATCGTGAGACGATATAAGGCGATACACGGCGACGACCTTTCGCTTTTTGCCGCGTACAATTCGATTCAGATCAACGACACACACCCTGCCATAGGCATTCCCGAACTGATGCGTATTCTCGTTGACGAGAATGGTGTCGAATGGACGAAGGCCTGGAAGATCGTGCGGGAAACATATGCCTATACGAACCATACGGTTATGCAGGAAGCGCTCGAAAAGTGGGATATCGGCATTTTCCAATATCTGTTCCCCCGCATTTACCAGATCATCGACGGTATCAACCTGCAGTTCAGGAACGAAACTGCTGCCCTCAAAATAAACCAGGATATCATCGACAGAATGTCTCCTCTCGGAGACGGCAAGGTCCGCATGGCTTTCCTTGCGATCTACGGCTCGCGCTCGGTAAACGGCGTCGCGGCTCTCCACACGGATATCCTGAAGAAAGATACGCTCAAGGACTGGTACAGGATCTGGCCGGAGAAGTTCTCCAACAAAACAAACGGAGTTACACCCAGACGCTGGCTTCGCACCTGTAACCCCGAGCTTTCCGGACTGATCACCGAGCTTCTCGGAAGCGAAGCATGGGTGACGGATCTCGACCGTCTTTCCGACCTTTCCAAGTATGCTAAGGACGACGCGGTAATGGAGCGCTTTCTGGCCATCAAGAAGAATTCCAAACAGCGTCTGGCGGATTATATCTGCACGAAGGAAGGCATCATCATCGATCCGGATTCCGTATTTGATATCCAGATCAAGCGTCTTCATGAATACAAGCGCCAGCTCCTGAATATTTTCTACGCGCTGGATCTGTACGACCGTATCAAGGCGGATCCGTCCATCGATCTTCCGCCGGTAACAATCCTGTTCGGAGCCAAAGCCGCGCCGGGTTACTTCCGCGCGAAGGCGATTATCAAGCTGATCAACGAGGCGGCCAGACTGATCAATAACGATAAGGATATCAAAGGCAGGATCAAGGTGGTCTTCGTCGAGAATTACAACGTCAGCAACGGCGAGCGCATGTTCCCGGCCGCCGACATTTCGGAGCAGATTTCCACGGCCGGTCTCGAAGCGTCCGGCACGGGCAACATGAAGTTCATGATGAACGGAGCGGTGACCCTCGGTACCTGCGACGGTGCCAATGTGGAGATCGGCGAATCGGTCGGCGACGAGAATATCTACATCTTCGGCTGCCGTGTCGAGGATATGGATTCGACGCGCGGCTTCTACAACCCGCGCTGGCAGTATGAGAATATTCCCGGCTTGAAGAAGGTCATTGACCGTCTTGTGGACGGTTCGCTCGACGATGAGGGAACCGGAATGTTCCGGGATCTTTATAACGCTCTGCTTCAGGGCTCCAACTGGCAGCCCGGCGACGTGTTCTTCGTTCTGGGCGACTTTGCCGACTATCGTATGACGCGCGACCGCGTGTACACGGACTACACGGATCGACTGAACTGGGCGAGAAAGTGCTGGATCAACATCTGCAATTCCGGCCGATTCTCTTCGGACCGTACGATACAGGATTATTGCGACGATATCTGGAAAATCGCACCTGTCAAAATCTGATTCCATACCCGGATGATCCATAACGTATTTTGGCGGGGCTGTCTCTTAACTGAAAGACAGCCCCGTTTTTTTATTCCGGGAAAGTGATATGCGTGATCTGGGGGCGCGAAAAAAGCCGTAAGGGGAAGACGACACAGCCGATGCCCCGCGAAATGTATCCGGATATCCCGTCCTTCTCAAAAACACCGCGCCGGATGCCTTCGCGCGCGAGAGATTCGGTTCTTAAGAGGCGGTATTCCAGATTGAACGGCAGATAGATCTGGCCTCCGTGGAAGTGTCCGGAAAGCTGATAACGGTACTCGCGGCTCTTAACGGCATTTATGTATTCGGGATTATGAACCAGAAGAATTCTTCTTTCGACCGGATGTTCCGCCGGATTTGCGATCCGGATTTCGGGCCATACGCGGTTCTTCTTTCCGGAGTCATCGAGCCCGATCAGAAGATACTCCCGGCCCGAAAGCGTATGAAGGGAAACACTCTCGTTTTCGAGCAGCGTAAATCCGGAAGCAAGATATTGCTCGCGGCTGATGCGAAGATCATGGTTTCCGCGTATTGCATAGCAGGGGATGTGAAGCTTTTCCGCACGGACGGCGATCCCGGACAGCCGCATTAAGCCGGCCTCGGTCGCTTTTCCCTTGTTGCAGACGTCGCCGCCGAACAGGATTGCATCACAAGGAGAGGAGAAAATTGCGTCTATCAGTTTATCTTCGGGGATGAAGCAGAGAGCGGCATGAAGATCGGAGAAGAAACAGACCTTAAGAGAAGAGGACTCTCCAGTGTTCGCGCATTTGCCGGAGGCAGGCAGCGTCTCAAAATCCGTATCAAGGAGATGCGGCTCAATAAGTGCGCGTATAAGAAGTCCGATACATAAGGCGATAAGGCACGAAAGGGAAATCACAAGGATCATAAACAGGGTTTGATTCAAGGGTGCGATACCTCCTTTTTGGCGGAGTGTAAGGTCCATTCGGTGACAGATGTGTGCTATAATCATGAGGCATTGTTTGATTTGTGTCAATTGACGGCGCTTTTTCGGCCGCCGGACGAACGTTCCGGATCAGAATGAAATTCAAATATTACGGAGGAATATGTATGCCTAAGGGAGAAATCACATCCGAAGTTGTAAAGGAAATCGGTGTTCTGTCTACCAGTAAGTCCGGCTGGAACCGCGAGGTCAATCTGGTCAGTTGGAACGGCGGCGCACCCAAGCTCGATATCCGTGACTGGGCGCCGAACCATGAGAAGGCCGGAAAAGGTCTTTCGCTGAACGGGGAAGAAGTAGCCGTTCTCAAGGAACTCCTTTCCGACTATGATCCGTTTGAAATCGAAGGCTGATTATCCGGAGGGATTATTTTGAAGAGTGGAACTCGCGCTCTCATCGTATCGATCGTCCTTCTCCTTTTATGGGGAAATATATTAACCGGACCGTTCCGCTATTTCGCATACGCGTTCCGTGATCTGTTTATCTGGATCGCGGATTCTTTGCATGCGCCGGCGGTCGCATCCGGATTCATCCTTGCATTGATTCTAATCATCTGCACGGTGGTTCTTTTAGTATTGAGCGCGAAGAAATTCGCCCGCTATATGGCGGGCATCTGTGCACTGCTCAGCATGCTGAATTACCTGCTCACCTGCCTGAGAACGAAGTCCTTTGATACGGTATCCTTTACGGTTACCATCGGACTTGCTCTGGCACTTTTATTTCTGATCCTTCAGGCCGACAAGGCCAGTCTCTGGCTGGCCGACGCGTATATTTTTTCGATACCGGTGCTTTTGTTTTTTGAACTGGTTCTTACGCCGCTCTTCGTTACGGTTCACGCGTCGCCGACTCTCTTATCGGCACTTTTTACGGTTCCGGAGGTAAGCATCGCAACTCGAATCGGCAATCTGTTTTCGGTGCCGATGCTGATCTGGAGTCTTTTCCTGTTTGCTCTTTTACTGATTCCGGTTGTATATCTTTCCAGAAACCGTAAGAAGAGCTGATCCCTGGTACCATCCATATGACGAATTTAAAGGAGAACAAAGATGGATGACGCATGGAAGCGCATACAGGAGTTAAGCGATACAATCCGGTATCACAGCCAGCTCTATTATGATAATGACGCTCCGGAGATTTCCGATTTCGAGTATGACGCGATGATGCGCGAACTGATCGATCTCGAAAAAGAGTTTCCGATGTATGCGGCGCCGGATTCACCGACCCGGATCGTCGGCGGAAAAGCACAGGAGCGCTTCGGCAAGATAACACACAAGAACGTGATGCAAAGCCTTGCCAACGCTTTCTCCGAGAGTGAAATCTGCGATTTTGTCGAACGGGTCAGAGAAACTCTGCGGGCTTCCGGCGTGACGGAAGAACCGGATTTTGTCGTCGAAAAGAAGATTGACGGACTTTCCGTGTCGGTCGAATACGAGAACGGCATTCTGGTTCGCGGCTCGACAAGAGGAGACGGAACGATCGGCGAAGACATCACCCCGAACGTTAAGAAGATCTGGAATCTTCCCCAGAAACTTAAAGATCCGTCGGTCGCCTATCTGGAGGTCAGGGGCGAAGTATATATGCCGGTCGAATCTTTTCTCAAGATTAACGAGCTGGCCGAGATGAATAAAGATAAAGTTTTTTCCAACCCCAGAAATGCCGCGGCCGGGTCTTTACGGCAGCTTGATCCCGAAATCACCGCCTCGCGCGATTTGTCGATTTTTGTTTTTAACATTCAGGAGATCCGCGGAAAAGAGATTGCGACACATGCCGAATCTCTCCGGTTCCTCGCGGACCAGGGGTTTATGGCGAGTCCCGGCTTTGTCGTGTGCCGGACCGGAGAAGAGGTCTGGCAGGCGATAACGGATATCGGAGAATCCAGAGGAAGCCTTGCGTACGGTATCGACGGCGCCGTCGTAAAGCTGAACGGAATCGATTTGAGAAAGTACCTGGGGCAAACCAGCAAGGTTCCCCGCTGGGCGATCGCATTTAAGTATCCGCCCGAACAGAAAGAGACCATTTTACGGAAGATCGACATACAGGTCGGCCGTACCGGCAAGCTTACGCCCGTTGCGATCCTGGAGCCCGTGCACATTGCGGGCAGCAACGTATCGCGCGCCACCCTCAATAACGAAGACTATATCCGCGAAAAGGATATCCGCGAAGGAGATACCATCATCCTGCAGAAGGCCGGTGACGTAATTCCCGCGGTCATCGCAAGCGTTCCCGATAAAAGGCCTCCTGAGAGCACTCCCTTTGTGATGCCCGTGACATGTCCCGTTTGCGGCGCTCCCGTCGTTCGCGAGGAAGGCGAGGCAGCGAGCCGCTGTACGGGCGCAGACTGTCCCGCGCAGCTGTTCCGGCATATTATCCACTTCATCTCAAAGGATGCCCTTCAGATCGACGGGATGGGCCCTGCTGTCATCGAAGTACTGCTCGAAAAGAAACTGATCAGTGGTGTCGCGGATCTTTTTGCGCTTAAGGACAAAGAGGACGAACTTCTGGCTCTTGAACGTATGGGCAAAAAATCGGTACAGAATCTGCTCGATTCCATTGAAAAAGCCAAATCCTGTTCGCTGGACCGGCTTCTTGTGGCTCTCGGCATCCGGAATATCGGTGTCGTCGCAGCGAGGACGCTCGCGGCCAACTATAAGTCCCTGAGTGATATTGAGAAGGCGGATCTTTTTACGCTTGCCTCTCTTCCGGATTTTGGCCTCGTGACCGCACAGTCCGTCGTGGATTTTTTCGCGCAGGAACAGACACATCATCTTCTCGTCGAGCTCGAAGCGCACGGCGTCCGCTTTGACGGCGGAGGCGGCAGTGTGCCGGTTGATAATCTTCTTCAGGGAAAGACGTTCGTACTGACCGGAACACTTCCTTCGCTGACCCGTGATCAGGCCTCATTGATGATTCTTTCGCACGGCGGAAAGGTCTCATCTTCCGTGTCGAAGAAGACCGATTACGTGCTGGCCGGAGAAGATGCCGGAAGCAAGCTGACCAAGGCGGGTCAATTGGGCGTTGCCGTCTTAAGCGAAGAAGACTTCCTTAACATGACAAATAGCGGTGATAAAGATGTCGGCTGACAATCGCGGAATTCCGGAAAAGGATGACATCAGGCGTCGTATGGCTGCCGAACGGTCGGTCCTTTCCGAATCCGAGGCGAGGGAAGCCGGCCATAAAATCATCGAAAGAATTCTATCCCTCGACACCGTAAAACAGGCGTCCGGCGATTCACCGGTAATTGCGCTGTATTCGCCGATTCGAAGAGAACCGGATATTCTTTCAAGTGCGGGACTTCTTGCTGCAAGAGGCTTCAGAATCGTTTTGCCGAGAGTCGAGGGGGATTCGCTTGTGTTTTCCGAGATTCTTCGGGATACCGCCTTTGTACGCGGTTCTTTCGGTATCTGTGAACCTTCTTCGGATGCGCGCCGGGTACCGCGGCAGGACATTCATATCATGTGCCTGCCGGGACTTGCATTTGACAGAGAAGGCGGCCGGATCGGATATGGCAAGGGTTACTATGACCGTTACTTGTCCGGAGCAAAGCGGGAGGAGCTGCCGCTCCTGATCGGTACGGGATATGATTTCCAGCTCCTCGACCGCATTCCGCAGACGCCTTCGGATCAGAGGGCAGACTATGTGATTACGCCGTCCGGGATATTACGGACATTTTTCACGGATTCGTTTGACACGGCTTGCCATGCGGACGGATAATGTAAGACAGGTTTATCGATTAACGGGAGGAATGAGATTTGGTATATTTCTTTATTAATCTGATCCTGCACGCCGCAATTTCCTTTGGCCTTCTCATGCTTCTTCTTTTTCTGTCGGAGAAGAACCGGAAACGCAGTAATAAACGCGGAATCTATTTCCTTCTGCCGGTCGTTGTTGTTCTGATTTTTCTTTATCAGGTCATCACTTTTTCGATTCCGCGCATCCTTGACAGCGTCACTGTCATTAAGAATAATTACCAGACCGAGACCGGTGTTGTGGAATCGATCGGGTTCCTGAACCACTCCGTTACGATGGATAACAAGACCTATTACTACAATCCGTTTATGTTTGAACCGCAAAAAGGCGACACTCTTGTGATCCTGTATACGCCGAACGCACATTATGCCTACTCATTGAGCCCGGCAGCAGAGTAAATATGCCGCCGAAAGTGTATTTGTATATTCATCTTTCGCATATATCATATTGATCCGATACGAAGACGGTGTCAAAATGGGATTATTCCGTCACCCTTGTTATCGGAGGATCGAATATGAACGCGGATACAAAGGGCATCAAGAAACAATCATCTTTTGGCTACAGCCTGTCTCCCGATGAGGAGGTTGGCTTCTATGTCGTGTGCAGCGACCGCATGATTCTCGACAACATTAATTCCCTGATGAAGAACAGGGGGTATATCGGCATATCGGATACGGCCGGAAGGCTGCATTATATGGTTGATGCGCGATCGGGAGTCAGAGCAGCCGTGAATCATATTACGTCGGAAGCGAACAGGAAGCTGGAATATTCTTCGCTCTCCAACACATGCGTACTCGAGACGGTAGAAGAGATTCTGAAGCGCTATGAGCTTGACAGGGGACTTCTGGGTACGCGGATTGTCCGGTACATCCTGATCCAGAGCCTTCGCGATCCGACCCTGATGACGGTCGTATCCAAGCGGCTGTATCCGCTGGCCGGGAAGGAATTCGGGATAAGTCCGTCTCAGGTGGAGCGGAATCTGCGCTACGCATTCGGCCGTATTACCTTATATCAGGAGGGATTGCGGAATGTTCATATTCTCCAGCATCTGCATGACGAAGTGGCTTCCCGGCTCGTGGAGAAGTATGACTTAAGTCTCTACTCCTTCCAGACATCGGGCTGATGTATTCTTGCCTCTTACATATTTTCGCATAAAAAAGACAGCCACAGCAAATGCTTTGTGACTGTCTATCGTGCACAATTACGGCAGATAAAATTACTTGTTTACGCGGTCTCTCATTGCTTTACCTGCTTTGAAGACAGGAGCCTTCGAAGCGGGGATATTAATGACTTCTTTTGTCTTGGGAATGCGACCCTTACGGGCAGCGCGAGCCTTGGTCTCAAAAGAACCAAATCCAACCAGCACTACCTTCTCTTCGTTGGCAAGAGCCTCGGAAATAGCTTCGAGAGTAGCGTTGATTGCAGCTTCGGATTCCTTCTTGGTCAAGTCAGCCTTTTGTGCGACGGCATCGATTAAATCAGTCTTGTTCATAATATATTGCCTCCTTCAGGCGGTATTCACAATGGCTATTATGATATGTAAGTGCACGTGATGTCAAGCCTTCTGTGTGATTTTCTGCGGTACCGAACAGTTCGGACCCGAAAATCCGTTTCTCATTTATAACAAATCACAGCAATCATTTTACTTCACGAAAAGACTTTTGCATAGTAGAATATAACCTGATTCACCAGGCCGCGAGCGGCGATTACGGAGAATAGATAGGGGAGAAACATCATGCGGGAAATCGATGTCAGAGATGTTGCGGACAGCGTGGCGGCACTCTGTATAAAGGCCAATACCGATCTTGGACCGGATATCCTGGTACGGCTTAAGGATATGCGGGCCGCCGAGACGGACGAGCGTCCCAAGGCGATTCTTGACGAACTTCTATTGAATGCCGAACTTGCCAGAGAAAAAGAAATGCCGATCTGCCAGGATACGGGCATGGCCGTCGTATATATAAGAATCGGCCAGGACGTCCACTTCACAGGCGGAAGTGTGGAGGAGGCAATAAACAGAGGCGTTTCCAAGGGCTACACGGAAGGGTATCTGAGAGCCTCCGTAGTCGCCGATCCACTCTTAAGAACCAATACCGGAGACAATACACCGGCCGTGATCCTTTGGGAGTTGGTTCCGGGTGACCGCGTGGAGATTACAGTCGCACCGAAAGGCTTCGGCAGCGAAAATATGAGCAGTCTTACGATGCTTGTACCCGCACAGGGTATTGAGGGCGTTAAGGCCGCGATTCTCGCGACCGTAAAGAAGGCGGGCCCCAATCCGTGCCCGCCTATTATTCTGGGCGTAGGAATCGGCGGTACGATGGATATGGCCGCCCGTATGGCTAAGCTGGCGCTCCTTCGCCCCGTCGGCGAAAAGAGTCCCAAAGAACATATCGCAAGACTCGAAGATGAGCTTCTCGCGGCCATAAACGACATGAATATAGGTCCGGCCGGACTCGGAGGCCGTACAACCGCGCTGGCGGTTCACATCAATACCTATCCGACCCATATCGCCGGATTGCCGGTTGCCGTCAATATGAGCTGTCATGCGACCAGGCATGCCGGGGTCATTCTGTAGGAGGATACTATGCCGCTTGATGAAGTCGAACGAAAAATACTGGAATTGCCCGTTACAAGAGAAGCTGCCCGCGAACTTCGTGCGGGTGAACTTTTGTCTCTTCGCGGAGTTATTTATACGGCACGGGATGCCGCACACAAAAGGATGGTTGAGGCATTGGCAAGGGGGGAGGAGCTCCCCTTCGATATGACGGATGCCGCGATTTACTATGCGGGTCCCTGCCCCGCCAAGCCCGGATTTGTCATTGGATCGGCCGGTCCCACAACGAGTTACAGAATGGATGCCTACGCGCCGGCACTGATCTCTCTGGGGCAGACCGTCATGCTCGGCAAAGGACTTCGGGGACCGGACGTTATTGAAGCTATGATCCGTTACGGAGCCGTCTACCTCGGAGCGACCGGAGGAGCCGGGGCGCTTCTTGCACAGAGGATCGTGAAATCCGAGATTATTGCATATCCCGATCTCGGCGCCGAGGCGGTAAGGCGTTTGGAAGTGTATGATTTTCCGGCGATCGTCTTGATCGACAGCCTTGGAACCAGCCTGTACGACCGCGAAACGGTTGCGTCGGTTTAAAGATCAGTACCGTCCTGTACAGCCGAACAGCTGCATTTTTTGTATAGCCGCTTTTTTGACCGCTTCCATTTCCGCGGGGATAAGATCGGTAACGCCTTTGTCCGTCGATGTGAATCTCATCAGGATGCCTTCGGCGGCAGCATTGTTGATGTCGGTGAAGATGTTGATTTTCGCGATGCCTCTTTCGATGGCGGTCTTAAAATCGTCGTCGCTTAAGCCCGACCCGCCGTGAAGAACAAGGGGGATTCCGACTGTTTCCGCGATCTTCGCAATTCTTGGGAAATCAAGCTTCGGCGGAAGCTTATAAGCGCCGTGTGCACTGCCTACCGCGACTGCCAAAGCATCCGAACCGGTTCTTCGAACGAAGTCTCCGGCCTCTTCCGGATCAGTGTAGAGGCTCTCCGGATGAGCCTGCCCGCCCTTTTCGGCCGATCCTTCGTTGTCGCCGACATGCCCAAGCTCCGATTCGATCGATGCTCCGAAGGCATGGGCGATATCCGCCAGTTTTTTTACTTCGCGGACGTTCTCCTCGTATCCCTTGGTTGAGCAGTCATACATAATCGATGTGAATCCGAACTTTAAGGCCTGGATACAGCATTCTTCCGTGAGACCGTGGTCAAAGTGGACGACTACTGGCACCTTTGCCTTTTTTGCCATCGGAACAAGGAAATAGGACAGTTCCTCCAGAGGGCCGTAAGGGAGGAGGACTTCGGCAGTGCCGATGATCACCGGAGAACCGGTTTCTTCGGCAGCCGCGATTACTCCGCGGGCCATTTCCAGATTTACGGTATTAAAAAGACCAACCGCATATTTTCCCTGTTGAGCCGGAATCAATACATCGTTTAAATTAGCGAGCATAGTCAAAGGCCTCCTCGTATTATTTGTCCCGGAAAATTGTCCGGGATCTCTTACGTCCGGACATCAGCTGTTTTTCTGCCATCCGCCGCGTATTTTTTCTTCCATTGCCTCAAAAGACAAAAGTCCGGAAAGTGCGTCGTAGGCTTCCACGCAGGAAGCACCCGCAGCCGTGGCCAGCATCAGGCACTCGACAAGCGGCCTGTGATCCATTACGGCGGCAAGAAATGCCGCGATACATGTATCTCCGGCGCCGGTTGCCGATACGATCTTTTGGGCCTTGTAGCTGCGCTCAAAGCCTTCTTTGCCGGCCCATTCTCTTAGGTCAAGCCCGAGTCTGTCCGCAAGTTCAGCGAGGGCCCCGGCGGCTGCGGTTCTGTAATAGATACCCGCAGCCCCGCACTTGATCAGGACGACCTTCGCGCCCATCTCAAGAAGCCTGTCCGCAAGCGGTTTTACGTCGTCTTCGATCGATATGCCGCTCAAATCCGGATCAATCACTTTCCGGTCGAGCATAAACGTAAGTTCTTCGATACTCGGCAGGAAGAAATCGACATCTCCCAGTACGTTCTTAAGAATGCTGTTCCAGTCGGCCCGGCCCGCTTCCGAATCCGGATCAACGCCGGCCATATCCAGAGACGTGGCGATTCCCATGCTCTTTACGCGCGAAAAAATCCCGCAGAGTTCCCGGCCCTCGTCTTCGTACATTTTTCTCATGACAGTCGGATACCCGAAATGGAAGAGCGTAACACCGGAAAGTCTGTCCCACCGGATGTCTTCGGATGTGAATGTATCACTCGCGCCGGGGTCGTGCAGAAAGATCCGGTCGATTCCGGAGGGCGAGAGTACGATCGTATAGGAGGTGGCGGCACCCGAAACGACAATCATTCCGGATTCTGCGCCGTATTCCTCGAGCTTTTTCTGCACAATGGTACCGAAACCGTCGTCTCCGATCTTGCCCATAAGCTCGACATCGGCGCCGAAGAACTTCATCGCCAGGCCGGTATTGGCTACCGCGCCGCCGGTGTGAAGTTCGATGCCGCCGACCTGAACGAGCTTCCCGGGCTTTAAGAGCTGTCCGATCTCCGTATAGCCTGTGCCCGGAATCATCGGTGTGATATCAAGACATATATTGCCCGCAACAACGGCTTTTCCGTCCATAGTCTATTCCCTCGTCTGTCTTATACTCCCATCAGGAGATTCATTACGTACATTTCAAGTTCTTCGTAATCACGGTTTTCCACGCATTTCATTTGGAAATCATAGTCGAATTTCTCCGCCTTCGCTTCGAGTGCCTTTACAATATTGAGACTGTTGCGAAGGTGCTTGTAGCTGTCCGCGTCCGATGTCGTTCTCATGGCCTTTACATCGAGTCCGATGTATTCTCCGTTCTGACCGTAACCGTTCTCGCGCAGAACCTTGATCTGATTGAAGGCCTGTCGCAGGTTCTCGACGCCGAAAGACTTGTCCTGGTCGAATTTGATGCCGTTCTGGTCGTTTAAGTGAACACCCCAGAGCTTACCCATCGCGAGTGCAAACCCGATTTCGTGTGAGGGATCCAGGCCTGCCAGGATCGCGTGAGCCGATTCGAGAAGTCCTCCGACACGGGAGGGATCAACCGTTGCGGCGGAGACGCCCATAACGTGTCCGATGGTTCCGCAAATGCTTCGGTCAATCGGTTCGTTCGGCTTCGGTTCGATCAGAACTTTGATATGCGAGTCGTAAACGAGCATCCTGTTGATAGCGTCGATTAGATTCCTTGTCGATTCGACGGGACTTTTCGATTCTGCGCAAAGAGTTCCTTCGCGTGCCAGCCATAATACGATTTTGTCGCATCCGAGTGCGTTGGCTATGTCGATGCTGCGATAGGCCCGCCAGACTGCGAATTCGCGGTCCTCTTCGGAGGAGGACATAAAACCGCCGTCGATCGTATGCGGATCCTGCCAGAGTCTCGGAGCGACAAATTCAGCGGCTATGCCGTATTTGTCGAGAATCGCTTTGACTTTTTTCGCTTCCGCAATGATTTCTTCGTTGCTTAACCGGTTCAGATCGGGAACGGCGTCGTCGTCATGAAACTGAACGGCGCTGAAGCCCAAAGCTGCAAAATTCTTAACCTTTTCTTCAAAAGATATCTCGTTTCTCGTAGCCGGACCGTAAGAATCCGCGCCGTTGTGTACATTCCAGGGACCTACCGAGTATTTGAATTGTGTCATATGCATTCCTCCGGGATACGGGTACCGGTAACCCTTATTTTCGCGTCGCTTATGAGATTAGAATAGCTTTTTCCGTTCGTGAAAAGCGGCTTATCATGCGCTAAAAAAACGACAATCTTGCTATTTTGACAGGTAAATGTCATACTTTTCACTGTATGGCGCGGATGCGGCTAATAGAGGCCCCCTTAAACGACGGCGGAGTGAATGTATGGGAAATAACAGGAACGAATTCGAAATTGTGAATTATACAAGGGTTAAGCAGCTGAATATTTTCCTTGTCAGTATGAACAGCAGAACCCCGCATCTTCATTCCGATATAGAGATCTGTCTGGTCCTGAATGGTTCGGTTCGCATCATAACAAGAACCGGTGAATTTGTTCTCGAAGAGGGGATGCTCTGCCTCTTTAACTCATTTGAGGCGCATGAACTGAAGTGTGACAAAGAGAGCGCGCTTGTTCTTTCCTACCAGATTTCGCCCGGCTTTTGCAAGGACTATTTTCCGCAGCTTAAGAATATCGAATTCGAAGCGACCGATTGCCATGCAGTCATGACTCCACAGCAGTCGGAAGCGGTCCGCAAATGCATGACCGATACGGCGCTTACCTATTTCCATTCGGAATATGCGTATGAGCTTCGGTGCTTCTCGGCCGTAAACGAGATATTCTATTTGCTTCTTAAATCGCTTCCCTTTCAAACGATCGAGGAGGATGAATATCAGATCCGGAAGAAGAGAAACGCCCGAATGCGCAGGATCATACACTATATCGAAGAACACTTTACGGAGAAGATCCATCTGTCTCAAATTGCCGCCGGCGAGGGGATCTCGACGACATACCTCTCGCATCTTTTTCATGAGAGCCTCAATATTTCGTTTCAGGATTACGTAAACAATCTGCGCTTCGAAAAGGCCGTAGTCCTCCTCTCGGACGGAGACCTTAAGCTTTTGGATATCAGTATCGAGAGCGGATTTTCGGATATCAAGTACTTAAACCGGATGTTCGTGCAAAAATACGGTTTTCTCCCGAAGGAATATCGCCGCACCGCACAGCGGAAGAACGGTTCGGGTGTTCTTCTCGGATCACAGTATATCTATCCTGCCGGTGAGAGCATATCGCTTCTGAGGAAATACGGTTAAAAGAGCTTTTGCCAAATCGGCAGAAGTCCCGAAGACTTGCGCAGAAACTAAGTTAATGTTAATGTTAAACGGTAGCAGAGAACAACATAAAATCACGGAGGACATAATAGATGGCTGTTAATAAGGATATGTTTATTTCGGATGTTCTGAATCTGAATCAGGGAACCATCCCGATTTTCATGCAGAACGGACTTCATTGCTTGGGATGCGCTATGGCCAGCGGCGAGACGATCGAAGAAGCCTGTGCCGTTCACGGACTTGACTGCGATACGCTGATCAGCGAACTGAACGAATTTTTCGCGCTTCAGGAAATAACGGAAGCGAAGGCCTGACGCACCGGCTCTCACCGGACAGACATGAACAGTATAAAGAACGCGGCCTGCATTTGCGGGGCCGCGTTTTTTCGTTTTCTATGATGCGCGGGGCGAAGAGAAGTGCCTATTTCTCCGAGGGTGGAAGCAAAACGTGAAAAGATGAGCCGATGTTGATCTGGCTTTCAACCCACACCTTGCCGTGATGCTTAAGGACGATGCTTTTTACAATGGCCAGGCCGAGTCCGGAACCGGTCTTATTGATGGAAGAATTAGCCGCACGGTAGAAACGGTCAAAGACATAGGCAGTTTCGTCGGCGGGGATACCGCAGCCGTCGTCTTTTATGATGACATGAATACCGGACGTATTCTCCGAGGTATCACGGAACGCCTGCAGGGCGATATGGCCGTTCTCTTTTGTGTAACGCATCGAGTTTACGATCAGATTATCGAAAACACGTATCAGGCCGTTCGAATCACCCAGAACATTTAGTTCGTCGTCTTCGGGCAGATCCATCACGAATTCTTTTCCGGTATGTTCGCTTTCCGCCGAATAGAGGTCATACAGACTTTCAAGGATCTCGCGAACGGAAAAAACCTGATAATTCAAGTTCACGGATCCCGATTCGAGCCGGGTAAGCTGCATCAGGTCTTCGATCAGCTGCTCCATCTGCATGCAGCGGGTATGCATATTCCGCACATAGGTATCGCTTGTCTCGGGAGAAATACTCCTTCCGCCTTTCATAAGAAGCTCGAGATATCCGCGGATGGCTGCAATCGGTGTCCGAAGATCATGGGATACATTGGACATCATTTTCTTTCGTGCTTCTTCATTCTCCATCAATTTCTGGTTGGCCTGAAGAAGCTCGGCGTTCACTTTGGCGATGTTTCGGGTTTTATCCTGAACCGCGGCTTCAAGTTCGAGTGTAAAGCGCGAAACCTTGTTGTAAGCTCGTACATAGCTGATCGTGAAATACATAGCCGTTCCAAAAATCATCAGCACGATGCCGATGGAATGAAGCGGGACGAAATAAATCTGCTGTGAACGGATGGGAAGGGTAATAAAGACAGAGGTGGCCGTTATGGCTGCGATTGTGAGGAATGTACTGTTCGGGTTCTCCGTAAAAGAGAGCAGAAACATTCGAATCACGTTATAAAGGCTGATCAGGACAACAAAAGCCACATAAAGAAGGATCGACGTTCTGTTGTACAGGAACTCCGGATGCAGCCAGAATACAATCAGAAATAAGAGACAGAAAGAAAAGGCAATATGTACGTCCCAGTTGTTCAGACGATTGAAGAAAAAGTGCTCGTTCTTAGGCAACAGAGCGGAAAAATAGAGCATTGCGACAAGTGCCATCAATAAATAGAAGGTCGTCTGAAGAAGACGGTTCCAAATATCCGGCATTGGATTGAAAGATTTGTCGCAGAACTCGTAGGCAAGCGAGAGCGCAATAAGCAGGATAAACAGGAAATATTTGTCCTTGCTTTCGAAAGTAAAAGAAAGATAGAAGCCGGTGATGACGATCAGAATAAGGAGCGTGAAGACGCCGGCGATCCACATTTTTGATACGATCGTAAGATTGTCGATCTGTGACACGGTGCCGATCGCGGGCGAACATGTAATTCCGCCGAAAGGACCTGTGAAATTCGCACATACAACCACGATCTCGACAATTCCGGCAGAAGACGGCATAAAGGTGATATCGACCGGCCTCGATTCGGCATTATAGGAATCTTTCGAAGAGGATACCTGGCCGATGGTCTGCACAAGGTTTCCGTTTATCCAGATTTGGGCCGCCTGGTTGATCTCGGGAAAATCCACCGCGATCATATGGTTGACATCGGATACCTTAACGACCAGACGGTATGTGCCGAATCCGAAGGTGTCCATAGACGCTGGTTCTTCGGATTTGCTCCGCCAGATCGACGAAGATCCCAGATCCGTCCATCCGTTGACAGATATCTTGACGTTGCTGTAATGGGGGATAAGGGACGCGTCATACGCCGGGCGATCCTTGTCATTCGTCGGACTGTTTGTGGCAAAATCCTGCGGAGAAAGGAGGCGATTCGGGTAGAATTGCCACCCTGTTTCCAGAAAATTCATGCCTCTTGAACGAAAATCCCATGCGCTTAAATTAAGCGCACAGGATTCGTTCCAAACAATATTCTTACTTTGACGCCGATTGACCTGATAAGCCGTGGTAAAAATGGCGCAGAGAACAAGAACACAAAGTATCGAGCTGAGAACCGTCCGTAAAACGTTCCTTCTTTTGCCGATGGTAAGAGCTTTGTAAGTCATGTAACGTCTCCGTCGATTCTACGGATATTAATCGGGACGAAGGGTATTGCGCAGCGGCGGATAAGCAAAGGAATAACCGCTGCCCCATTCCGTCTTGACAAATTGAATGTCCGGAGCCGCCTTTTCCATCTTCTTTCTCAGATAGCTGATGTTTACCATGACCAGATGGTTGTCGCACATTCCGTCGTCGCCCCATACCAGGGAATAAATACGCGTGAAGGGAACAATCACATTCGGTGTTTCGGCAAGAAGACGAAGAATATCAAATTCGCGATTCGTCAGATGAACGACACGCCCGCTTAAGGTCACTTCTCTTGATTTCAAATTGATGGTGAGGGGAGGGAATTCCATGAGAAGACCGTCAGAAGTCATATTGCGTCTGATATGGGCGGAGATTCTTGCGGAGAGTTCCTGAAGACTGTAGGGCTTTGTCATGTAGTCGTCGCCGCCTACCTTGAAGCCTGTTATTTTGTCTTCGAGCTGGTCCCGGGCTGACAGGAAAATGATCGGGGCTTTGGTATAAACGCGCAGCTTGGCGGGAAGATCATACGCGCTGCCGTCCGGAAGCATAATGTCCAGAACGATGCAGTCGTAGGTGTTCACCGCAACTTTTTCGAGTGTCTGAGAAATTGTCATGGCGACACTCACTTCGTATCCTTCGTTGGTCAATAAAACCCGGTTGACTTCCAAGATGTCGGGATCGTCGTCAACTAATAAAATGTGTTGCTTGGCCATACTAATACCACCTTCTATCTGCCGGATTCTTGCATATGCAAATCGTTACAGATTTTGACAATAACAGTTTGTTTTTATTTTATTAATTATATACCATCTGATCTTATGTGGAAAGAATAGAAATGAAACTGTTGTCAGAAATTTGAAAATATGTTTAAATTGCAGCAAGAACAAATGTTCCTGAAATGAAATGACGGAGTTTACAGACTGTATGGAACGCATGATCCTTCACGTCGATCAGAATTGCTTTTTTGCTTCGGTAGAGATGAAGAATCATCCCGAACTGAAGTCGGTTCCCATGGCGGTCGGCGGCGACAGTGAAATGCGTCACGGAATCATACTCGCCAAGAACCGGCTGGCCGCGGATTTCGGCATCAAGACCGCAGAGACGATCTGGCAGGCTAAGAAGAAGTGCCCCGGACTCGTGATTGTCCCGGGTCATTACGACCAGTATGAGTATTATTCCGGCAAAGCGTATGAGATCTATTGTCAGTATACGGACAGGGTGGAGCCGTTTGGACTTGATGAATGCTGGCTCGATCTCACCGGTACTCAGGGCAGGATAGACATGAAGCAGACGGCAGACGAGATCCGCACGCGAATCCGCGAGGAGCTGGGTCTTACCTGTTCGGTCGGCGGCAGTTTCAATAAAGTATTTGCTAAGCTCGGATCGGATTACAAGAAGCCGGACGCGACGACGATTATCACGGAAGATACATTTCGCGACATGGTCTGGCCTCTTCCGATACGGGATCTTCTTTTTGCGGGTCAGGCGACGGAACGGCGGCTAGCCCGGATCAACATCCATACAATCGGTCAGCTCGCGGGCGCTCCGCTTGATTTTATAGCATCGTATTTAGGCAAGAACGGCGAGACTCTCTGGCGGTATGCGAACGGTCTTGACGACGCTCCGGTGACCCGCTGTTCGGATGTGCGGGAGATCAAATCCATCGGGAACAGTACAACGCAAACCCGGGATCTGATGAACGAAACCGATGTGCATATGACCGCATCGGGGCTCTCGGATCAGGTGGCGACGTCTTTACGGCGACACGGACTTCTGGCGGGAGCCATTCAGATATCGATACGCGACAGCAATCTGGTCAGCATCGAGCGCCAGGCAAGGCTTAAGGAACCTACGGATTTGCCTGATGAGATTCACCGCACGGCCATGGATCTTTTCCGGCGCAATTACACGTGGGAACATCCGGTCAGAAGCATCGGTATCCGGGCCATACGGCTCGAACCGGCCGGGGAAGATCGGCAGATATCCCTTTTTGGATCGGAGAGGGCTGAGGAGAAGAGAAACATCGCTTCGGTGATCGACAATATCAGAGAAAGATTCGGGGTATCTTCCGTTATGACGGGTATCGAGCTCGCTTCTGCCGGAGAATTGAGGCCGAAAGGCCGCGGTATCCGGGGAACGAAAAGTTCAGCGAAGGATAAAAATGTCTGATTGAAGACCGATATATGTCAGAAAAATCGTATATAATAAAAATATACTTTGATTGCCGGTTTTCATTTGCCGGGGTCTCCCGTTAGCGCCTTAGACGGAGGTTCGTATGAAGAGAGTTGCCGCATGTGTTCTGTCCCTCGTTTTTCTTGTTACGTCCTTAGCTTCCTGTACGACAGACGAGAAGAAAGCCACGGAGCCGTCCTTTTCGGACAGCGACCGGAAGACGATCGATGAGGTCTCCGACATCATTAAGTCATCGCAGGATGTCGTTGACGAGATAGCCGCTTTAGTCGAGAAACAGGTAATGGACTCAAAGAATCTTTCCGCCAAATACCGCAAAACAGAAGAGACCGGGCAGGAATTTGATACGACTAGTTACGACTTAAAACTGCGCGCCAATCACAAGGCCGTAAAGGGCTATATCGAGGAAATCAAAGGATTTCAGAAGGACATCGACAAAATAGGCGATACGGATTCGGAGCAGGCGGCGAAGACGATAACCGCGGCTTCCGAGTATTTTTCGCGTCTTTCCGGCTGTCTTGACGATCTGAATATCATTATGACATTCTATGCCGACGAGACCGACGCTCAGGCTCCGATCAACGATTATGACGCAGAAAGTTACGGGGATGATGTTTACGGGATTCTGGACGGCCTCTATACGGCGATCGACGATACAATCATCAACTTCCGGGCCATCGAAACGTGTCCCGACTATATGAGGGAGACCTTTGACAACTATATCGAGAAAGTCGGTGTCTATGAGAAGATGATCGAGTCGATGTATCTCGGATACAGTCTCGATGATCCGCTGCGATCCCTTTCCGCGGACGAGCTTTTCGAGCGGCAGTCCATAACCGTAACGAAATGCGAGCTCGATATGTTTGATCTTTTTACCCTTCAGTTTGAGAAGGTGTCGGAGCGCCTGAACGGGAATGTCTCAGAACTTGAGGGGGAACTCCTGTCAAACTGCAAGCAGCTTGCAAACGCGAAAAGCGGGCTTCCGGATATTAATTTTACCTATCTTTCCGCGAAACCGAAGGTAACCTGCGAATATGAGACCGTTAAGACCATTTATCCGAATTTGTATTCCGACATGGATTCCGTGATCAATTTCACCGCTACGACGGATTACGGTACGGCAAACGTCTTGATCAAAGCGGAAATCCCCGGATTTACACAGGAATACCAGCAGAAAGCCGAGATCAGCGGACAAGTCACCAGACTTCTGATCAAGCCGGTTGTGCTGACCGGAGGCATGGATCTCTCGAGCTCCCGGGACGCAATGCTCAATTTCTCGGTAACCGACAATGATACCGGAGAGATTCTGGTGAAGGAGACCCGGACGATCAGCCTGATGAGTATTTACGACTTTATGCTGACCGATGATGAATTCGGTGAAACGAGCCGGGATAACGTGCTCGCATGGCTTACTCCGGAATCCGAAGGGATCCTCGAGCTGAGAAGGAATGCGGTCACCTGGCTCGAAGAGAATACGGATGGCGAGCTGAATTCCCTGATCGGATATCAGGACTACGGTATTTTTGACGATCCCGACCTCAATACTTACATACAAATTGTTGCGTTGCAGTCGGCGATCAGCGGTATGGGTGTCCGGTATAACATGGGCTCCTATTCGCTCGCGGAAGGGTATAACCAGAGGGTACTGCTTCCAGACGATGTTCTTTCCAGCCAATCCGGCATCTGTATTGAGACGGCGATTCTTTTCGCAACGGCGATTCAGTCGGCCGACATGCACGCGATGATTCTGTTCCTTCCCGGACACGCTCAGGTTGCCGTGGAAACGCAGAGCGGATCCGGAACGTATTATCTTGTTGAGACCACTCTGCTGCCGTTTGACGGCGCCACTGACGATACGGAAAGCCTTGTAACCGAGATGACATCCGAAGACTGGGCCTACTATCTTGAGGACCCGTGGGGCGACGGCAGCGGCAGCGTCTATGTCGTCGACTGCGACCTGATCAAGACTCTCGGCATTCAGGGAATCGACTATCAGGCCTGATGTGAAATAGCCCTTCGCGTAAAGATCCGGTATACATTTCACGAGCAAATACGCTATGTCCCTCGCAAAAAAACAAAAAAGAAGTACCTGCCCGACCGGACAGGTACTTCTTTTTATGGAATTATTGAATGAAGAGATCAGGCGAAAGGATTCTCTGTCGGGTAACGGTCACCCTTAGGCTGGTTGTAGCCGATTTCGGAGACGTCTACGCCGATGTACTTGAATACTTCGTAGAGAGCCTTGCCGAAATGGCCGAAGGCGACTGCACCGTGGTGAGGGTAGTTCTTTTCGATCAGTACGTGTCTGTAGAAGCGGCCCATTTCGGGAATCGCGAACACGCCGATGGAGCCGAAGGACTTTGTTGCGACCGGAAGCACTTCGCCGTGTGCGATATACGCGCGGAGCTTGGCGTCTGCGGTGCTCTGAAGACGGTAGAAGGTGATGTCGCCGGGAAGAATGTCTCCCTCGAGCGTTCCCTGCGTCACTTCGACGGGAAGGGCACGGGCCATGATCATCTGATACTTCATCTCACAGAACGAGAGCTTTCTGCTGCAGGTGTTGCCGCAGTGGAATCCCATAAATGTGTCCTGATGGGTGTAGTTGAACTTGCCCTTGATCTCAGACTCGTACATATCGTCCGGAACGGAGTTGTTGATGTCGAGGAGCGTTACGGCATCCTGGCTTACGACACTTCCGATGAATTCGCTTAACGCGCCGTAAATATCAACTTCACAGGAAACCGGAATGCCCATTCCCGTAAGGCGGCTGTTTACGAAGCAGGGAACGAAGCCGAACTGTGTCTGGAATGCCGGCCAGCACTTGCCTGCGATCGCGACATACTTGCGGTAGCCCTTATGTGCTTCGATCCAGTCAAGAAGAGTGAGCTCGTACTGAGCGAGTTTCGGGAGAATATCAGGCTTCTTGTTGCCGGTACCGAGTTCCGCAGCCATTTCTTCTACCTTGGCGGCGATACGGGGATCTCCGTCATGGTTCTTGAAGGCCTCGAAAAGATCCAGCTCGGAGTTCTCTTCGATTTCCACGCCGAGGTTGTAGAGCTGCTTGATGGGAGCGTTGCAGGCGAGGAAGTTTAAGGGTCTCGGTCCGAAGCTGATGATCTTAAGATCGGAAAGTGCGACGACGGCACGTGCGATCGGTACAAATTCATGGATCATATCGGCGCATTCGACGGCTGTTCCGACCGGATACTCCGGAATATAGGCCTTGATGTTGCGCAGAGCCAGATTGTAGCTCGCGTTCAGCATGCCGCAGTACGCATCTCCGCGTCCGCCGACAAGGCTGTGCTCCGTATCTTCTTCGGCAGCAGCGACGAACATCTTCGGGCCTTCGAAGTGCTTGGCAAGGAGTGTTTCGGAAATCTCAGGTCCGAAGTTACCGAGGTATACAACAAGCGCGTTGCAGCCCGCATTCTTAAGATCGGCAAGAGCCTGAACCATGTGGATTTCACTCTCGACGATGCAGATGGGACATTCATAAATCTCATCCATACCGTATTTCTCGGCATACGCCTTAATGAGCGCCTGTCTTCTGGAAACGGAAAGAGTCTCCGGGAAACAGTCACGGCTCACGGCAACGATTCCGACCTTGACCTCTGGCATATTGTTCATATCAGTATCCTCCTGTTATTCTTTAATCGAAATATTCGGTCCTGTAAGACCGTTGAAAGCACCTGAGATTTGGGCGTCCGGATGGGCGATAAGCCACTTGTTTCTCGCGAAAAGAAGCTTATCTTCGGGGGTGAAACCGGCGGTTTTTTCGATGTCTGTATTTGTGCCTTTGGGAAGAACTACGACACATTTGAATCCGCCGGGTACCGCGTTGCACGGGGCGTAATGAAGAGTGGTCGCGTAGAGCTCGACGGCCGTTCCGGCGGGAGCCAGGAAGGCTTCGATTTTTCCGGTATCGTAATACCCTTCGCCGTTAATATCCTGCTCCGCACCCAAAAGCAGAACCAAATCCGTGACGGCTATGTCGATTTCGGAATCTCTGTGATACTCCACGGCGTTCAGCATGTAATTGTTGCCGTTGCAGTATCCGATTTGAACGGGCATTCCGCCGTAGAGGCTGTAGGCTATGGCGCCGGCGCTTTTTGTGTTTTCAAGAAGCGGGAGACCCGGTACATAGGTGACATCTTCGGGGAGCGGAGTGCTTTCCATTGCGGCGAGAATATCGGTGAGATCGATACCTCGAATAATCTTGCCGTATCTGCTGAACGCAGCATCAGAAACATTGAGAATTTTCAACAAAACTACCTCCTTTTATATTGACTATATTTATTTCATTGTCCATTTTACCAGTATAAAAAAAGAAAAATAAGGAAAATTATGACTGTTTTCAATTTAGAAACATACAAATTTTCTAGCTTGTCGAAATCGGCTTCCTAAACATCGCTTTCCACGGTCCGAAATGCGAGGATCATGGGGGAATAGAGGACAAGTGCTTCGCGTCCGCCGTCGGTCAGATCATATGTCCCGTCCGGATTCTTAACAAACCAACCGTAATGATTGGCGCTTAGGACCGGCGTCGTTTTGGGGGCTTTTGCACCCAGATTCCTTAAGTCCTTCGGAGAGAGCGGCCCGTGCAGGTCCAGGAGATGGGCCAGAAAAAGCGCCGATTCCCTGTAGGCGGTAACGAGCGGCACTTTATGGGTTCCGCCCGTATTCAGATCCATGCGCCGGTTATCAAATTCACGATCGAGAGCCCGGCGCTTCTTCGAGGATGTTCGTATACCGCCGGCCGGTTCCGGCGAAAGGGCTTCCTCGACGGTATAGACCGGGCCGATTCTCGATACCAGAAAGAGCCCGAGTCCGAGACGCTTGAGGACTTTCATTTTGGAGCGCCAGTTCTTGTTCTGCTTGAAGCTCAAGGGTTTCGGAATACACAAATACACGGCGTCCGAATAACCCTCGCGATCAATGGCCTGTTCGAGAAGATCAAACGAGAGATGTCTTTTCATTTCGACAACGATAATAAGACCGTCCTTTTTGGCGACAACATCACATTTATTAAGCTCCGACCGTACGTCAAAGCCCAGATCGGAAAGGTATTTTTTTAGAGGCTCGTACATGTCTTTTTCGTATCGTATTTCTTCCATTTGAGACGCTCCGGTCTTATAGATGTATTTACCTTGCTGACTGGGACAGCCGTTTGTCAGGTCACAGTCTGTAATTGATTACACGAGACTTGGGAAAAGCTCACGCAGCCTGGTCTCGAGTTCCGCCGTTCCTCTGACCCGGTATGCGTTCATACCGACTGCCTTTGCCATATTGACATTGACGTCCGTATCGTCAAAAAAGTACATCTGCTCCGGGCTTACGCCGAGTTTTTCGACCACATACAGAAAGGCTTCGCGGTCGGGTTTGGTTAAGCCGATTTTGTAGGACAGAAAGCATTTATCAAAATGTTCCTCAAGCCCGAACTCGGATTCGAGCCTTTCCCACTGCAATTTGTTGGTGTTCGAGAAACAGGCGGTCGGGAAGTCTTTGAGGCGATCGAGAATCCCGGTTGCATGCGGCAGAAATCCGCCCGGTATCAGACGGAATTCTTCGAGAAAAGAATCGCGGTCGGTCTGAAAGGAGAGCTCGGTGATCATGTCGTCGGCAAAGGTCTTCTCGTCGCATTTTCCGCTCTCGAAAAGCCGGATGGACCGGGATCCGTGCCATCTTCGATTCAATTCTTCTTCCGAGGTGCCTTCCGGCATCCATTTGAGGAGTCTTCCGGCGCCCGGATAATCAATCAGTACGCCACCCATATCAAAGAGCAGAACCGTGTTATTTATAACCGTTTTCATTTTTACTCCTTCTGTTCCGGATGGAGAGCAGGTCCGCGGCTATTGCCGCTTTCGGCAGCCTGTCCTCCCGCAACGCTCCGAGAACATTATTGACATTTCGCGAGCTTTCGTCAACGCCGGGAATATTCTATAAAGCACGGATTTGCTGTATAATATTTATTAGTCACTTCCTAAGAAATTGGCCTGTTTGTTTCTTAAACAAATGCCGATACGCAGCATACAGACGTCAGGAGGGGATTATTCTGGATTTCGATATGAGAACTCTTATGTCTGTATTTGTTCTGCTGGCCTTTGTGGCTTCGGCAGCGCTTGCCTATATCTGGAGACAGAACCGGAAGCGATATGATGGCATCCACTTCTGGTTTTTATCCATGCTTGTGCAGATGCTGGCAAGTCTCTTAATCACGCTGAGGGGAATAATCCCCGATCTGTTTTCGGTTGTCATGGCAAACATACTGGTTGTCGATGCGATTCTTTTCCTCCAGATCGGCCTCGAACGGTTTATCGGCATTAAGAGGCGGTATACTTTCGAGATGATTCTTATGGCGGCGTATTTCGTCGCATTACTCTATTTCAGTCTTATTGAAGGCAATATTTCCATTCGTATCGGTCTTCTTTCGCTTATGATTATCATTTATTCTACGAAAATCTGCCTCCTCTGTTTTCGAAAGGACACGGCAGCACCGGCTAAAATTATACAGGCGCCTGCCTATATCGCGGGCGTGGACATATTGATCAGTATTGCCAGAATCGGACGAGTCATCTTCCTGCCGTCCGATACCAACGAACTTTTCCAGACCGGCAATGTCGATGCGATTCTGGTTGTGCTCTATAACGTTCTTACGAGCGTACTGATTGTTACGCTGATTGTTATGGTAAACCGCAGGCTGGTACTGGATATTCAAATGAATGAACAGAAATACAATATCGCTTTTCATTCGTCGCCGCATGCGATCATGCTGACGAGACTCGCCGATGGCATAATTCTGGATATTAACGAGAGTTTTACCGAAACTACGGGTTATTCGGCTTCCGATTCCGTGGGGAAGACCACATTGGACATCAACTTCTGGCTCTCTCAGGAGGATCGTAAAAGAATCGTCCTTAAGCTTACCGAGGATAATGAAGTAAAAGGGGCAGAGATTCCTTTCCGAAGAAAGAATGGTCAAATCTTTCATTCGCTTTATTCCGCCAGCATACTGAAGGTCAATAATGAGAACTGTATTTTGTCCAACATCAGCGACATCACCGAAATGAACGAGATAAAGAGAGAATTGCAGAATCTCGCGACGCATGACGGACTTACCGGTCTTCCGAACCGTACGCTGCTCTATGACCGCCTCGAACTGGCAATCGAAGATGCAAAAAGAAATAAAAGGACATTTACCGTTATGACGATTGACATCGATAAATTTAAAACGGTGAACGATACGATGGGACATCAGATCGGCGACCAGGTTCTGACGGAAGCGGCGAAGCGCCTTACGGGTATTCTTCGAAAAGAAGATACCGTCGCCCGTTACGGCGGAGATGAGTTTATTCTTCTTCTCGAGGACACGACGGGGCCGGAAGCGGCCGCGGCTGTCGCAGATAAGTTGATCCGGGAATTCACAGAGCCTCTTAGGCTCGAGGATAGACTCCTTACCATATCGATCAGCATCGGGATTGCACTGTTTCCGACGGACGGAGCGGATACCAACATGCTTCTCAAGCACTCCGACGAGGCTCTTTACCGGGTTAAGGGAACCGGAGGAAACGGCTACTCTTTTTTCCGGAAAGACGCGGTATGATGTTCGTGCCTTACCGGCCGGAGGCAGCCTTCGTCTGTTGACGCCGCCGCACAAAGAGTGTTATATGAATAAGAATCTCTTTATGCGAGGTAAAAAATGAACAGAAGACCGAGATCAAGAGCGCACCGCAGAAGCAGACGCGGGCTTGTTGTTACAATAGTACTCATTGATATCCTGATTCTTTGTGTAAGTGCGGCGATCTTTTTGAACCGAAAAGATGCCGCGTCCGATACCTCCGCTCCGGGCGTGTCGGGAACAGAGACAAACACCGGAATAGGAACCGATCCTTCAAACACCGCGGCCGTGACGACCGCATTTGTTCCCACTCCGCCGATCACCGCCGATCCGACACCTGCGCCGGTGGCCGACCCGAAGGATCTGATTGTGTCGTGGGAAACACCGGCCGTATTCGACGGTTCCAATGCTTTCGTCGAGCAGAAACAGACGATGACGGGAGCGGACGGCACTTCCATCGATTACTGGGTTCTTAAGAACGGCGCCCCCGTATCCGGGTATCAGGTGCCTCAGCCGATTTCGTTCGGTGATGCCGGGAGCTATACGGCGATCGAAGGCGTTCTGGCATTTCGGGGCGACAACTACCGCATGAACCCCGCATGGGGAACCGCCGATGTTACAGAGAAGAAGCTGGAAATCGTCTGGACGAAGGATATAGGCGCCGTCAGCACAAGTGAAAGTTACTGGCCGGGTTCGGGATGGACCGGTCAGCCTTTGCTGGTGCATTGGCCCGAATCGACCAGAAACGCGATGAACATTACGGACGAGATGAAGGCCAAGGACCTGGTAGAAGTGATCTATCCGGTTTTTGACGGCAACGTTTATTTTCTGGATCTGGAGACCGGTAAACCCACAAGAGATCCGATACAGGTCGGCTTTACCTTTAAGGGAACCGGTTTTATCGATCCGCGCGGCTATCCGATCTTATACTGCGGCCAGGGCCTGAACGAGAATAACGGGACCTACGGAGAATTCAATTACCACATCTTCAATCTTCTCGATCAGACGGAAATGTATACACTCTATGGACGCGACAATCTCGCTTTCCGGGAATGGGGTGCATGGGATTCATCCGGCCTTCTGAACGCACAGAGCGATACGATGATCGAGTGTGCGGAGAACGGTATGGTATATCTTACCAAGCTGAATACACAATACGATGAAGCGGCGGGGACCTTATCGATCACGCCTCAGATTACCCGCTACCGTTATCATACAAGCTATTCCGACGAACTCGGAATCGAGAATTCACCGGCTGCATACAAGAACTTCCTCTATTTCTGCGACAACGGCGGAACTTTCCAGTGCCTTGACTTAAATACGCTGACCCCGAAATGGATATTCAATACCGGCGACGACACAGATTGTACGACCACGATTGAAGAGACAGAGGGCGGAGCCGTACTGTATACCGCCAACGAAATCGACAAGCGGGCGAGTGTCACCAAGCAGGGTGCCGACTGCGTAATTCGAAAGCTCGACGCACTTACCGGTGCACTCCTCTGGGAGTACAAGGTCCCGTGCATTTACCATTATTATCTGAACGGCGGAGCGCTCGCTACACCGCTGGTCGGACAGAACGACATCTCGGATCTGATTATCTTCAACGTCTGCCTGACAAGCTCCGAATCGGACGGCAAGCTGATCGCGCTGGACAAGGCGACGGGCAAGCTCGTCTGGGAACGCGAACTTACGGCATACAGCTGGAGTTCTCCGGTCGCGATCCTGGGCGACGACGGCAAGACGTACGCTGTCTTCTGCGATTCTGTCGGAAATATGCACCTTTTCGATCCGAAAACGGGATTGGATCTCGACGTCATTTCGCTCGGTGCCAATGTGGAATCATCGCCTTCCGTCTACAACGACATGATTGTTGTCGGATCCTACGCGCAGAAAATATTCGGAATCAAGATCAGCTGACCATTCTGCATGGAGATACGGTGCTTTTACATATGCGCGAAAAGCGCCAAATAACAGGAGGCTTTTTATGGAATGGAATGAACTGAGTGACTTTTTAAGCGGAATCGAAAAAAAATGGAGCATACCGGCTCTGGAATGTGCCGTGACGATCAATCACGAGCGGGTATACTACAAGGCCGTCGGGTATAAGGATACCGCGCGTACGATATCCGCATCGGAAGAAGACATGTACTGGGTGTACTCAATCTCCAAGCTCTTTGCCGTCACGTCGGCGATGCAACTCATCGAAAAGGGACTGATGAAGATGGAGGATCCGGTATCCAAATACCTGCCGGCATGGGAGCACGTGCGCGTAAAGACCGCGGACGGCTCGGAGGAAAGCCGCGTCACGCCGACTTTATTTCACCTGCTGACGATGACCGCCGGCTTAAATTACGAGCTGGACGCACCGGAGATCAATAAGCTTCGCGAGAGAACGGCAGATCGCTTAACGCTTCGCGATCTGGCAGATGCGCTCGCGCAGGCGCCTCTGGACTTTATTCCGGGCGAGCACTTCCGCTACAGCCTGTGTCTCGATGTCCTCGGAGCGGTCGTCGAGGCTGTTTCCGGACTCCCGATGGAGGAGTATGTGAGGAAGAATATCCGCGAACCTTTGGGGACAAGGGATCTTACGTATTTCCCGTCCGAAGAACAGCTCCGCCGTTTCAGTGCGGAATATAGTTATGACGAAAAGACAAAGAGCTGCACCGACATTCATCTCCACAATCCCTTTGCTCTGGCGCCTCTCCTGGCGTCTTCCGGCGCGGGACTCGCAAGCGGCCTGTATGACGTTGCTCTTCTGGCTGACGCGCTCGCAAACGGCGGCATAGCGGCTTCCGGCCAGAGGATCCTAACCGAAGATAGCATCAGGAGAATGTCGGCCGACTGCCTTACGCCGGCACAGAAAGAAGATTTTGCCCAGATGAAGCCAAGAGCCTACAGTTACGGCTTCGGAGTCCGGACCCTCACCCGGCAGGTCGGGAACGTCCCGGCCGGGGAATTCGGATGGGACGGAGCCGCCGGCTCCTATGTACTGATCGATCCGAGCCGGAAGCTCTCGCTCGTATATATGCAGCATGTGCTTGAGCATCCCCGCTGCTTTACGGAATTGCACATTGAGCTTCGCGATACCCTGTACCGGATCGTCACCAAGCCCTAAAATGCTTTCCGAAGCACGCTTTGAAGAACGACGGAGGAATCAGAGATGACAATAAAGAACGTAACCATAGTCGGTCTCGGCGCACTCGGGATCCTGTACGCCGGAAGCCTTGCCGACAGGATGCCGAAGGAAAATCTTCGCATCGTCGCCGACAGGAACCGGATCAAAGGCTATCGGGAAAAAGGAATCATCCGGAACGGCCGCGCAATGGATTTACACTACGTACATACGGAAGACCCTTGCGAGCCGGCAGATCTGATCCTTATAACCGTCAAGTATGAAGGACTCGAAAAGGCTCTTAAAGTGATCAGAAATCATGTCGGCCCCGATACGATCATTCTCTCTCTTCTGAACGGTATCCGGAGTGAATCGGACATCGCAGCCGTCTATGGCTGGGACAAAGTGCTTTACTGCGTCGCGCAGGGCATGGATGCGGTCAAGGAGGGAAACGCCCTGACCTTTACGAGGCGTGGCCTTCTTTGCATCGGAGATGTGGAACAAGGCCCCGCTTCTGAGAAACTCACCGCCGTTTTGGACTTTTTCGAGAAAATGGAGATCCCTTATATGGCAGATCCCGACATGAAGAAGCGCATGTGGGGCAAATTCATGCTGAATGTCGGCGTCAACCAGACGGTCGCTGTATACAAGGGCGATTACGGAACCGTTCAGCAGCCCGGTGAGGCGCGCGACATTATGATCGCCGCGATGCGCGAAGTGCTGCTGTTAGCTGCTGCGGAAGGGGTGAATCTGGGAGAAGAGGATATTGAATACTGGCTTTCCGTGATCGCACCGCTCAACCCGGCGGGAAAGCCCTCGATGCGCCAGGATACTGAGGCGAAGCGCAAGACCGAAGTCGAACTCTTCTCGGGAACGGTTCTTGAACTCTCGAAAAAACATGGGATTCCGGCGCCCGTAAACGAGATGCTGAATATAAGGATCCGCGCGATGGAAGACGGGTACTTACAAAAGTAACCCGTGTGAGAAACAACGTTGTGTCAGCGGGGAAGGATTATCTCTTGTAGAAGCAGAAATCGCACAGATCGCCGCCCTTGGCCAGCGTCTTGGTACGTCCCCAACCCACGTGCTTCATATTCCCGAAGCTCTTGTCGTCACCTTCGCAGAAAATGGCGCCTAATTCCGGCACTCCGTAGTGAACGCAGGCCTCAAAGTACGGGCAGCTAGCGGCATCGACGCGGACGCTGTCTTTATCATTTTGTTTCCAGCTAAAATTCCACAGCCGGTTGTCGTATGTTTTCGAGAGGAAGCCGGGCAGAACTTTCCTTAAAACGGCATAGGAGAAGGGGAGTTTCCCAAATAAACTCATGACGCGGGAAGGACGCCTGCAGGTCTCCATCATAGCCGTATGTGCGATCCGGTAGGATATATCCTTGTCGATATTGCTCTCCCGGCATCCCTGATACACGGCAATCGCCGGCAGAATACTGCTTCTCAGGTGAGACATCCGGTAACTTTCCGCATTCCTGTTCTCTTCCATCAGTGAATCAAATTTAGTAAGAATGATATCCTGCGTCTTCGGGTCAACGAATCTGAGCGCCGTTTTAACCGTACTTGCGCGAAAAGTTTTTTGATGTATATATTTGATAGCCATATGAATCCCCCGGCATTATTATTGAAAGAGCATTAACAGAAAGTATATCATACAGCGAGTATCAAAAGTCAAATCTTTTTGCCCGATTATATCGTAAAATATTTGTAAAGATACAACAACATTTTGAAAAGGAAGAACAATATGATTTACTTTACCGCCGACCAGCATTTCGGACACGCGAATATTATCAGGCTCTGCAGCCGGCCGTTCCCGGATGTTCGGGAAATGGATGAGACTCTCATCGAGAACTGGAATTGCCGCGTGACAAACAGGGATACGATCTACATTATCGGCGATCTGTTTTTCAGGAATGAAATTCCGGCCGAGAAGTACCTGAAGCGCCTTAAGGGAAAGAAGCATCTCATTCTCGGCAATCATGACAGTACCTGGATCCGCAAAGTCGATCTGACCGAATACTTTCTTTCCGTTGAAAGACTCGCGGAAATCGAAGTCGGACAGCGGGAACTTGTGCTGTGTCACTATCCGATGATGAGCTGGAACGGGATGAGCCGGGGGAGCTTCATGGTACACGGGCATATTCATGAGAGCACCCGAGCGCAGTATTGGCCCCTGCTGCAAAACAATCCCCGCATTCTGAATGCGGGCGTGGATATCCATTCCTTCGGCCCCGTGACGTTTGAAGAGATGCTGGAACACAACATGAGGCACAAGGAAAAAGTAGCCAAATCGGTCTCACAGACGAGTTCTCCCGATGGGGAAGCCAATACTCCGGAAGAGCCTTGAACAGCCTCTCCGGGCAGCGCAAAAGCGGTTCTTATTCGCCGTAGAAATCGTACATATTCATGGTCTCTTTGTTCCGGTACTCGTGCTTCTCGTAATATCCGATCAGTTCACCCGCATTATCGCGCAGGGCAACCATATACACATCCTTGTTTTCCTTCTCGTTGTAGAAGGTGTACACGATATTGTGACTGGCATTCTCCATGAACCAGTCGACAGTCTTAACGATCAACTCGTTAGATCTTGCATTATGGCAATCGAAAAGGGATTTTCCGACGAGCGAATATCCGCCGCTTTTATCATATCTCTTGGCGGCTGCGGGATTCATGTAAATAATTGTATGATCAAGATCACACAAGACAACGGCGGCGCGGTCCTGCTCCAAAACACTCTTAAAATACGGTTCCATCATAGATTGTTTCTCCATTTTTCAATTTGATACTTCTCGAAAACGTATGCGTATATTTTACTATATTTTGCTATCAAATCGCCTGCAGACTTTAGAAAATTTCTAACAGCAAAAAACCTCGCAACTGCTGTTTCCAGCATGCTGCGAGGTCTTTTTTGGCGGAGAGAGAGAGATTCGAACTCTCGGAACGGATTAACGTTCACACGATTTCCAGTCGTGCGCCTTAGACCAGCTCAGCCATCTCTCCACGGCTTAATGTTACTTAAGAAGATTTGCGACGCACACAAACCTGCTCTAAAAATATACAGACTTTGGCACCGGATGTCAATCATGAATTTTCGGGGCGGGTTAGATGAGGCGCCTTAATCCTGCGAATCCATCCCCGGCCCGTAAAATGTGGCACGATCTGCGTTCCAGGCAAGGAGCCTGACGTTTCTTTGATGGTTCCTGGACAGCCGGCCGGGCATTGTCATTGACTCTTGTTCGGCAGGACCATACAATATAGGTAGAGAACTCTGAATTCGCCCTGTACAAGGTGATTATAAGCTTTTTCAAGTGATAGTTTGAGCATCCAATAGGGTTCATTTAGCAAGCGATTATGTTTGCAAAATGAACCGGGAAGAGGGAGTGATCCTCATGAAGATGGTCCAATTGATTAAGGAAAGATTCCGCTCGATTTCTTTGACCTGGGTACGATTTCCGGTTCTGTTTCTTCTTTTGATCGCGATCGCGGTTCTCCTTACGGTCAGCACGGAGACCGGGTACAGTTTTACCCCCGAGATTCTGGCTCTCGTTCTTGCGGTTTTTCTTTCCGCCGTTATGACGGCCGGTTTTGAGAAATTTGCGAAAAGACGCTGGCTCGTCTTTCCGGCACAGGCCGCGGCCTTAGGTCTTGCGGCACTTTATTATTTTACGGTGCTGTCCGGATTCCGTGACAGTCCTGCCGATTACCTGAGGGTTGTGATTCTGTCTGCCGCCCTTCTGATGACGTTTCTCTGGATTCCGTGCTTCCGGTGGAAGATCAGCTTCAACGATCTGTTCATGAGCTTTGTCAAAGCCTTTTTTACCACGCTGTTCTTTATCGGCATTTTCTTCGCCGGCATTATGGCGATTCTCTCGGCAATCGACGCTCTTCTCGTCCGGCTGCCAACCACATTTACGTCGCATACGAGTATCTGGATCTGGGTATTCATCGCACCGATGCTGTTTCTTTCGCTGATTCCGTTTTTCGGGAAGCCGGCCGCGGAAGGCGAGGAGGACCGTCATTACAGAATACCGGGCTTCTTTAAAGTCCTTCTGTCGTATGTTCTGATACCGCTCACCGTACTCTACACGCTTGTACTGGTCGCGTATCTGATCAAGACAATCGCTGCGGGTGATCAGATGGATCTCCTGCGGCCGATGATTCTCGCGTATTGTATTGCGGTCATTCTGCTCTACGTTCTCGTCAGCGGAATCGACAATAAGATATCGCTTCTTTTCCGGCTGATCTTGCCGAAGCTGATGATCCTGATCGCGTTGTATCAGGTCGCGGTGCTGCTGTTCAGGGTTCCCGAAGAAGGCCTTGTTTACGGACGCTATTTCATAATCCTGTTTGGTATCTTTTCGATTGTTGCGGGAATCCTGATGACGCTCTTACCGCTTAAGAGAAATGTCGTTCTTGCCGTCGTCTTTACCGGATTTGCCCTGTTCTCGGTGATCCCGCCCGTCGATGCCTTTACGTACAGTGCGCAGAGCCAGGCCGCTATCGTAGAACAGGTTCTTACTGATAATGCTATGCGAAAAGACGGAGCAATTGCTCCGAACGCTGATCTTTCCGATAACGACCGCACCCTGCTTACGTCCGGCATGCAGTATCTTTCCGATATGAGAGAAGCGGATCGGATTCAAGGTGTACCGGAGAAGTTCGAATTCTATCGCGATTTTGAAACCACCTTCGGCACCGCTCCATACTATGGGCAGAAGACGGAGGCCGTGTCAGGGACCTATTATAGTCTGGATTCTTCCAAACCGATTGATATCGGTTCCTTTCAGTATATGGCAAGTATCTACGCTTCGACCTACGACAAGAATATGTCCGAAGCGGTTCAGTCCAGCATAAACGACAACGGTAATAAATATGATCTGTCGGTTACCGTAAGCGGCAGCAAGATGAACCTCGAACTGCGTGACAGCTCGGGTACCGTCCTCCTTACAGCGTCCGTCGATGAAATGATCGATCGGATCGAGGCGAACGGTATAGCCGGAGAAAAAGGCACGACACCTCCGGAGGATATGACGTTCGATGTGAACGGTTCCGATGTTTCGATGCGGATCATTTTCCAGAATGCGTCAAAAGAGAAGAGTGACGGCGCGGTTAATTATGATACATCGATGATGGTGCTTCTGCGATTTAACACGTAGAAGCTGCGGACTGACCCGACTGAGGCGCTATGAAGATGAGGGGCTGTCTCAAACGAAAGCTGAGGACAGCCCTGTTCTTGTTATTGCTTGTTATTCTTCTATTCTCAATATAAACGCGATTACCCACCAAAATGCAGAAATGATGGATTTGGTGGGTGATTTTCGATGAAATAGTGCATATTTGTTCGTTGATATTTATATTGGAACACCGAAATAACGGACTTGGATGGTGATCAATGGCGAAATAACGTGTTTTTAATCATTGATCTACACACCAAAATGCAGAAATGACGGATTTGGTGGGTAATCGTTAAAAAATGACGGGTCACGTCCGCCGCATACGCCAACGCGCGGAACCTGGAAAAAGAAGCTGCTTCTGAAGGCTCTCGTTTATAACTCTCCCTTTTTGCATATCGGGCTTTAAGAAAAGACGGTTGACAAATGAATGGCGTGCATATATATTAAACCTATCGATTTTGTAGGAATAAATATCGCCGCCATTAGGAACGCGGCATAAGTGAAAGGAATGGAATCTTATGGCAAAGAATTATAAGTTTGAAACACTTCAGGTTCACGCAGGTCAGGAAGTTGACCCCACAACTCGTTCGCGCGCCGTTCCGATTTACCAGACAACCTCATACGTTTTCGAGAATTCCGACGAAGGTGCCGATCTCTTCAGTCTTAGGAAGCCCGGCAATATTTATACCCGTATCATGAATCCGACGACCGATGTTTTCGAGAAGCGCGTCGCGGCTCTCGAGGGCGGCGCGGCCGCTCTGGCCGTTGCATCCGGTTCCGCGGCGACGACGTACGCGATCCAGAATGTCGCTTCCTCCGGTGATCACATCGTATCGGCTTCGACTGTTTACGGCGGCACCTACAATCTTTTCGCGCATACGCTTACCTATCAGGGAATTACCACGACGTTTGTGGATCCCGATGACGTGTCGAATTTTGAGAAGGCGATTCAGCCAAATACCAAGGCGATCTTCATCGAGTCGCTCGGCAATCCGAACGGTAACATCATCGATATTGAAGCGGTCGCGGGGATCGCCCACCGGAATAAGATCCCGCTGATCGTCGACAATACGTTTGCGACGCCATACCTGTTCCGTCCGATCGAGCACGGCGCGGATGTTGTCGTCCATTCCGCAACGAAGTTCTTCGGCGGACACGGCACGAGCATCGGCGGAATTCTTGTCGATTCCGGCAAGTTTGACTGGGCCGGTTCGGGCAAATTCCCGCAGTATACGAGTCCGGATCCGAGCTATCACGGCCTCATTCCCACGGATGCTTTCGGCAGCCTGGCTTTCATCTTTCGTGCACGCGTCATCCTCCTTCGGGACACGGGAGCCGCGATCAGCCCTTTCAACGCATTCCTGTTCATACAGGGACTCGAGACGCTTTCCCTGCGCGTCGAACGTCACAACGAGAATGCGATCCGGATTGCCCGATATCTCGAAAAGAACCCGCACGTCGATTTCGTGAATCATCCGGGCCTCGAATCAAGCGCTTATCATGAACTCGCGAAAAGATACTTCCCCAAATACGCCGGCTCGATCTTCACGTTCGGCGTGAAGGGCGGTGCGAACGAGGCGAAGAAATTCGTCGACAGCCTGCCGATCTTCTCGAACCTGGCCAATGTCGCCGATGTAAAGTCGCTCGCGATTCATCCGGCCGGAACGACGCACTCCCAGCTCAGCGAATCCGAACTCAGAGCGAGCGGAATTCTGCCGAATACGATTCGTCTTTCCATCGGAATCGAGAACATTGACGACCTGATCGACGCGCTGGACGAGGCCTTTGCCGCGGTTTACGGTTCCTGACAAACGGTAGGCCGGAGATCCTCATCAGCCGGAATATTTCGTAAGTACCTCATAATTTTCTGTCGGAATCCTGTGCTCTTCTTGCTTACCCGTCTATTTTTGTATATGATAGACAAAAGAAAACAGCGATGATAAAAGTTATGATCTTTGGCGCCTTTCAGAGAGCCGGTGGCAGGTGTGAACCGGCAGGAAGAGATAAGATCTATCCACTTTTTGAGCTGCCGGCGATGAGCCGGAGGGTCGTGCCCTTAACCGCACGTTTGAGAGGCCGGCTTTCGGGCAGGCAATTTGGGTGGCAACGCGGATTCCTTCCGTCCCATACGTTTGTATGGGCATGGGAGGAATTTTTCGTTAAGGCGAAAAAACATGAGAATCAATTTGCAGGAGGTACTTTATGATTGACATTAATTTAATTAGAAAGAATCCGGAACTGGTCAAAGAGAATATGCGCAAGAAATTCCAGGAGAACAAACTCTCCCTGGTTGACGAGGTCGCCGAACTCGACCGGAAGTTCCGCGAGACCAGAACGCGCTGCGATTTCTTGAGAAGCCAGCGAAACAGCATCAGCAAGGAGATCGGAAAGCTCATGGCGTCCGGTCAGAAGGAGACGGCCGAGCTTGCCAAGGCGCAGGTCGCCGAGATGGCTTCCGAGCTCGAAGAGCTGGCCGTAAGGGAAGCGGAATTTGAAGTTCAGATCCGCGAGAAGATGCTCGTGATCCCCAACATCATCGACGATTCCGTACCGGTCGGCAAAGACGACAGTGAGAATGTCGAAGTCGAACGTTTCGGCGAGCCGGTCGTGCCGGACTTTAAGATTCCGTATCACGTCGACATTATGGAGAAGCTGAAGGGCATCGATCTCGACAGCGCCAGAAGAACAAGCGGCAACGGATTCTATTACCTTTGCGGCGACATCGCGCGTCTTCAATCCGCGATTCTTGCCTATGCGCGAGATTTCATGATCGACCGCGGCTTCACCTATTACATCCCGCCGTTCATGATCCGCAGCTCGGTCGTCACGGGCGTTATGAGCTTCAGCGAAATGGAGAACATGATGTACAAGATCGAGGGCGAGGACCTGTACCTGATCGGGACGAGCGAGCACTCGATGATCGGTAAATTCATCGATACGATTCTCGAGGAGAAGGACCTGCCGCAGGCACTTACCAGCTACTCCCCCTGTTTCCGCAAGGAAGTCGGTGCCCACGGCATCGAAGAGCGCGGTGTATACAGGATCCACCAGTTCGAGAAGCAGGAAATGGTCGTCGTCTGTAAGCCGGCGGAAAGCATGGACTGGTTCAAGAAGCTTTATACGAATTCCGTCGATTTCTTCCGTACGCTCGACATCCCGGTCCGTACGCTCGAATGCTGCTCCGGCGATCTGGCTGATCTGAAGGTTAAGAGCCTTGACGTCGAAGCATGGTCTCCGAGACAGGGTAAATATTTCGAAGTCGGAAGCTGCAGCAATTTAGGCGACGCACAGGCCAGACGTCTCGGAATCCGCGTGAAGAGCAAGGAGAGCGGCAACTATTTCCCGCATACCCTGAACAATACCGTCGTCGCACCGCCGAGAATGCTGATCGCATTCCTGGAAAACAACTTGAACGCAGACGGTTCGGTCAATATACCGGAGCCCTTAAGAATGTATATGGGCAGAAAAGAGAAGATCGAGGTACCGGCCGCTCTTTAATCTGCCGCGGAAGGAAATCTATGGAGGACAGAATCGTTTTTACAGAAGAAAGAGCCGCTTCCTGGATCGAAAACAGGAAGAATCTGGCGCTTCATATAACGGATGCGGGGGAGGCTGATGCGCTTCTCTCAGCCTCGCTTAAGGAACTCGAAGGGCTGATCTCCTATTTGACCGGTCCTTCCACGGCGGCTGTCGCGGAGTCGATGCGTCTTCTCTCGGACGCGGCTCTCACGGTCCGGAGGAAAACATACGGCGACCGCGTGTTTTTTCGGGGGCTCATCGAGTTCACGAACTACTGTAAAAACGGCTGTTACTATTGCGGTATCGGCCGCGACCAAAGAGACGTTACGAGATATCGTCTGTCCGACGAAGAGATCCTATCCTGCTGCCGGTTGGGCGAGAAACTCGGATACCGGTCCTATGTCCTGCAGGGAGGAGAAGATCCGTACTATACGGACGACCGGATGTGCGCCCTGATCGGGAAGATCCGGAAGGAATTCCCGGGAGCCGCGATCACGCTTTCCCTCGGCGAAAAGGAACACGATTCGTATGTTAAGTACTTTGAGGCCGGAGCGAACCGGTATCTGCTGCGTCATGAGACGGCGGATCCCGCCCATTACGGGAAGCTTCATCCGACCGAAATGAGCCTTTCCCACCGGAAAAGCTGCCTCTACGATCTGAAAAGCATCGGATATCAGGTCGGAGCGGGATTCATGGCGGGTTCCCCGTATCAGACGCCGGCGACTCTTGCGGAGGATTTCGTCTTCCTGCAGGAACTGAAGCCCGAGATGGTCGGGATCGGACCTTTCATCCCGTCGGCGGGCACCCGTTTCGAATCTGAGCCGGCGGGGACTTTGGAACTTACTCTTATGATGCTGGCCATAACGAGGCTCCTTCTTCCCAAGGTACTTCTTCCGTCCACTACGGCGCTCGGAACGATTGATCCGACGGGGAGGGAAAAGGGCTTCGCCTACGGAGCGAATGTCGTGATGCCGAATCTCTCACCCGTACGCGTACGGGCAGATTACAAACTGTATGACAATAAGATCTGTACCGGAGACGATGCGGAGGACTGCTTTGTCTGCTTAAACAACCGGATCCGGAAATCCGGGAACGATCCCGATTACTCACGGGGGGACCACGCGGATTTCCGACCAGAGATAAAGGAGAACATATGACGGATCCGTTTTCGAGAACAAGACTCCTGTTGGGAGACGATGCGATGCAGATACTTAAGTCGTCGTCGGTCGCTGTGTTTGGCGTCGGCGGCGTCGGATCCTATGTCGCCGAAGCGCTTGCCAGAAGCGGTGTCGGAACGATCACGCTGTTCGACAAGGACACGGTGTCGGTTACGAATATCAACCGCCAGCTGATCGCACTTCATTCGACCGTCGGACGCGAAAAGACCGATGTCATAAAGGAGCGGATTCTCGACATCAATCCCGTTGCTAGAGTCATCGTGCATCCGGTATTTTACGGTGCCGATAACGCAGATGCGTTCGACCTTTCCCGATATTCCTATATCGTCGACGCGATCGACACGGTGTCGAGCAAGCTCCTTCTGATTGAGCGGGCCCAAGCGGCCGGTGTACCGATTATGAGTTCCATGGGCGCCGGAAACAAACTGGATCCTACGGCTTTTGAAGTAACGGATATTTATAAAACCAGTGTCTGTCCCTTGGCCAAAGTGATGCGGAGGGAACTTCGCGCCAGAGGGGTCGAGTCCCTGAAGGTCGTCTATTCCAGAGAAATGCCGGTGCCGCATACAAGGGATGCCGAGATCGATTGTCTGGGCGCCGAGAACGGCGCAGATTCGGGCGCTCCTGTAAAAAGGCAGGTTCCGGGAAGTATAGCGTTTGTTCCGTCGGTTGCGGGATTGATTCTGGCGGGCGAAGTCATCAAGGATCTGATCCATATTCGTTCCGATCGAATGTGACGCTCTTATTGATGTGCGGCAATCTATCCGATCAATGAGAGGAGCGTAATACTATGAAAAATAGAAGAGAATCCATATTTGACGAGGTGATCGACAGAACGAACACGATGTCGATTAAATATGATTATGCGGCCAAGCTCGGCGTTCCTGAGGATGCCCTTCCGATGTGGGTCGCTGACATGGATTTCCGCTCTCCACAGTGCGTGAACGACGCTTTGGCCGAGAGATGCCGTCACGGACTCTACGGATACTCGGATGCGTCACAGGAGTACTACGAGGCCGTCCGGAACTGGTTTTTTACGCGTCATGGCTGGGAAATCGACGTTCGTAACATTGTTACAGCGCCCGGAGTGGTCTTCGCGATCCATCAGATCATCTCCGCGCTGACCAAGCCGGGCGATTCCGTACTGATTCAGCGTCCGGTCTACTATCCTTTTTCGAGCGCCGTTACAAAACTTGGCCGTAACCTCGTAAACAACCCGCTGGTCAACAAAGAAGGGCACTATGAGATCGACTTCGAGGATTTCGAGAAGAAGATATCCGATAACCGGGTGAAGCTCTTTATTCTCTCGAATCCCCATAATCCGGTCGGGCGGGTATGGACGCGCGAGGAACTCTTAAAACTGTCGGAGATCCTGGTACGTCACGGCGTCTATGTAATATCGGACGAGATTCATGAGGATTTCATCTACGAAGGACACCGCCATACGGTCTTTTCCACTCTGTCGCCGGAGATCGCGGATCTTACGATTACGTGTACGGCGCCGAGCAAAACCTTCAACCTGGCGGGTCTTCAGATCTCGAATCTCGTGATTATGAATGACGATTTAAGGCGCCGATATAAGGAGACTGTGAAGCAGTCCGGGTACAGCCAGCCGAACCTGATGGGTATTCTGGCCTGCCGCGCGGCATACGAAGGCGGTTCTCCATGGCTTGACGAACTTACCCGATATCTCTCATCCAACATCTCCAGGACAAAAGAAATCCTTGCGCGGGACTTTCCCGGCGTACGGCTTACGGAACCGGAAGGAACGTACCTTCTGTGGCTCGATTTCTCAGGACTTGGACTTTCAGACGCGGAACTTAACGCGAGAATCGAAAAGAAGGGGCGTGTCTGGCTCGATCCGGGACCGATGTTCGGTCCGGAAGGATCGGGATTCCAGAGAGTCAATATCGCTTGTCCTTCGTCCGTCCTGGAGGAAGGTTTGATCAGAATGAGAAGGGGGCTGTACGAATGAGCAGAACGATAAACAGAGGGGAAGCATGGGAGCTTCTTACCAGATACAACAAGGATGCGTTTCACTTAAGACATGCCGAGATCGTGGAAGGCGTTATGCGGTACTTTACGCGGGATCTCGGTGCCGGAGAGGAAGACTTCTGGGGAATCGTCGGACTTCTTCATGATCTGGATTTCGAAGAGTTTCCGGAGGAGCACTGCATCAAGTCCCAGGAGATCATGCGGGCGGAAGATCTGGACGAACGGCTGATCCATGCGACCGCGAGCCACGGTTATTCGATTACCGTCGATGTGGAGCCCGGGGAGCAAATGGAAAAAGTACTATTCGCCGTGGACGAGCTGACCGGCCTGATCGGTGCTGTGGCACTGATGCGTCCGTCGAAGAGCGTATCGGATCTCGAGCTCAAATCGGTTATGAAAAAGTTCAAGACAAACAGCTTTGCCTCCGGCTGCTCGCGCGACGTGATCCGAAAAGGTGCGGAGATGCTCGGCTGGGACCTGGAAGACCTGATCACACGCACGATTCTTGCGATGCGCGAGGTTCCGGGCTGCTGAAGGTCTTTTTCGAGAATATAGAGGGAGTGCGATATGCAAAATGGCTATAATGCTGATGTCGACGAACAGATCCGAATCTTCAAGGAGATCGTTTTTTCGAGCAAGGTTTTAAGCGATGCATTGGAGCGTGCCCGATCGCTTAATCTGGAAAACTATTATATCGGCGCGGGGTGCGTTACGCAGACGGTATGGAACTATCTTTCTCAGAAACCCCTCGAGTATGGCATTAAGGATATTGATCTCGTTTATTTTGATGACAAGAACCTGGACGAAGAGTCGGAAAATGGCATATGTGTTCGAGCGAGAGAACTCTATGCGGATTTTGCGCTCGAAATAGATGTGAAAAATCAGGCGCGTGTATATCTATGGTATGAGAATCATTTCGGATATCCAATTGAACCCTATAGATCTCTTGAGTCAGCCATTAATCATTGGCCTACCACGGCAACGTCAATCGGAATCCGAAAGATCGGAGATCAAGATTTGAGAATCTATGCGCCGTTTGGACTGAATGATCTGTTCGGCAAAATTGTCCGGGCCAATAAAGCTCAGATCACCAAGGAGATTTATCAGGGCAAAGTAAACAGCTGGCTTACGAAGTGGCCTGAACTGGTGATTGTTCCGTGGGATAAGTAACGTCCGGATGGATGAGGCGTGTTTTTTTGAGTAGGCTGGCTATGCGTATAAACGGAAAGCTGCAGAAACTGTACGCAGCAGTGGCGGAAACCGGACACGGTGATTCCGTAGTATAAACACGCGGAATTCTCTGTTGGACAACTTTATATCCCAAAATAAACAGGAGAATCATAATAGAAAGCTCATTGGAGATGGACAGGACATCAGACTTAGGAGATGTACTAGCCGTCATCCGCCATGTGCAATCCACCACCCGCCATCCTCCAATCGCCGGCTGTTACCCGCCAACCACTAACCGCCACCCGCCATTTGTGAATATGCCGCTGAAGTAGTGCACGCTGACCGCAGACAATAGGGCATTGATTCCGCGTAAGTGGTGCATGGCGGCCGGCGAATGGTGCACAACCGCCATGCGGTCATTTTATTCGCAGAGACCAGTACGCTTTCGCATAGAATCTCCTATTTAATCGTGTAGGAGTCATTTACGATCTGATCGCAGACTGCGTCAGCCATCGTGGGTTCGCCGGAGAGTGAGATCCACCTTCGCAAGAAAAATGCTCCCAGATTTATGAGATACTTGAACGCATGGACTCACCCTTGAAAGATTCTATTGTAAGCCTGCGCGGAGAGTCGATCGGTAATCCATTCCGAAGCGACCGGAATCGGGATCTAGTTCATCCATTCCGATGATTCAAACCGTGAGACAATAATCGTTGCATTTTGGCGATTTAAGTCCAGCGGTTACAATACCGCCGTTAGACAATGGAGAGCAAGAGTTGCGTATCGTACTCCTTGATGGGAATCAAAATCACTCATTTATGAATAGATGTTCAACCTACTCAAACACGCTCAGATGCTGATTGAGTATGCTTGTCAATGATAAAATATACGCTTCGGGGCACCGTCGAACCTACTCAAATGCACTCAGATGTCGATTGAGTAGGCTTATCAATGATAAGAAACGCGCTTTGGGAGGCCGGCGTACCTACTCAAATACGCTCAGATGTCGATTGAGTAGGCTCGTCAATGATAAAAACCTCGCTTCGGGGCACCGTCGAACCTACTCAAACGCGCTCAGATGTTGATTGAGTAGGCTCGCAATGATAAAAAACAACGCATCGGGGCACCGGCGTGCCTACTCAAATACGCTCAGATGGCGATTGAGTAGGCTCGTCAATGATAAAAACCACGCATCGGGGCACCGGCGTACCTACTCAAACGCGCTCAGATGTTGATTGAGTAGGCTCGCAATGATAAAAAACAACGCATCGGGGCACAGGCATACCTACTCAAATGCACTCAGATGTTAATTATAGAAGTGCTAAAATATACGTGCACCATTCGTGCGGCGGCACTGCACCATTTACTCCGGTCACCATGCACCATTCGTGCGGTCAATGTGCTCAATTCGCGGCGGTATATTCACATTTGAAGCCCCCCCCAATTTCGAAGCCTCTCTTTTTGGCGTTTTATGGATGAATTCTCGAAAACGGATTGACAGGAGCCTTTAAGCGAAGTATGATGATTCCATAAATCATACAAAAACAGTATGAATAGTACGAAATACATGGAGGGATGATTCTTGAATCGATTCAGAAGCGAAAACAAGGGGAAGATGCCGGCGCGATGTTGCAATATGCTGCGAATACCTACCCTTACCCTGAAGAACACGAAAGTCTAAAGACTATTCAGGTGCTATTACGTATAATAAAGAATTAAGAAGCATAGTATATTGGGCACGGAGGAAGATAACCATGACTAAAATTGCAAAAACACTGACAGACCTGATCGGAAACACACCGTTACTGGAACTCACCCGCTACAACAGGGAGAACGGCACCGTCGCATCGGTTGTCGCCAAACTGGAGTACTTTAACCCTCTTTCCTCGGTGAAGGACAGAGTAGGTTTCGCCATGATCAAAGATGCTGAAGATAAGGGACTGATCAACAAGGATACGGTCATTATCGAGCCGACCAGCGGCAATACAGGAGTCGCACTCGCCTTCGTAGCCGCTTCCCGCGGATACCGCCTGATTCTTACAATGCCGGAGACGATGAGCGTTGAAAGAAGAAGCTTGCTCGCTGCCTTAGGTGCCGAGCTTGTACTTACACCCGGTCCTGACGGAATGCCGGGCGCCATCAGCAAGGCGCTTGAGCTGGCGAAGGAATACGAGAATTCGTTTGTTCCGCAGCAGTTCGACAATCCTTCAAACCCGGAAGCACACCGCAAGACGACTGCCGAGGAGATCTGGCGTGATACCGACGGACAGGTTGATTTCTTTGTTGCCGGCATCGGCACCGGCGGAACGATCACCGGCGTCGGCGAAGTCCTGAAGGCGAGAAATCCCGATGTTAAGATTATCGCTGTCGAACCGGCCAGCTCTCCCGTTCTGTCGGAAGGCCGCAAAGGTCCGCATAAGATTCAGGGGATCGGCGCCGGATTTGTGCCGTCCGTTCTGAACACAAAGATCTATGACGAGATCATTCCCGTCCAGAACGAAGATGCTTTTGCGGCATCGCGTGCTGCCGCAAAGTTCGAGGGACTCCTTGTGGGTATTTCTTCGGGAGCCGCGCTTCATGCCGCGACGATCGTAGCCAAACGTCCGGAAAATGCCGGAAAGAGGATTGTCGTATTGCTGCCCGATACGGGTGAGAGGTACCTTTCCACACAGCTCTATAAGGATTGATTTACAGCCGATACGAATCATACACTCACGCTCTTTGAAAGTAAGCGGTAAACTGCACACACCTTCCGAACCTTGAAAATACGTGCGACACTTATCTCAAAAACGGGGTAAGCAGCATGTCATATGGTGAAAAGTTCAAGGAATGGGAAAACAGGATCGCAGTATTTCAGCAGAGCGGAAAGAGTATGCGACGGTGGTGTCGAGAGCAGGAGATACCGTACGAGCGGATGAAATACTGGAAGAATCGAATCAAA